>Ga0207039_1050_pt1 | contig 34534 bp, 25 predicted proteins | sample Alteio_BWMinCont_74_FD_153264 | JGI IMG/M metagenome (GOLD analysis project Ga0207039, IMG submission 153264) | Enriched cells from forest soil in Barre Woods Harvard Forest LTER site, Petersham, Massachusetts, United States -... | ecosystem: Environmental > Terrestrial > Soil > Temperate forest >... | reverse complement strand
ATTTTGTTTGCTTTAGTCATTTTTTCAAGTCTTTGCTTTCTACTCTTTATAGGTGTTTTACTAGGCCGTTTGTTAGGTCGCTGGAAAATGGAGCATCATCCATTAAAAAAAGTAGAAGTGATTACAGTAGTAGAAGGTGCAGTATTTACTTTATTAGGATTATTAGTAGCTTTCACATTTACGGGTGCTTATGATCGATTTGAAAAGCGTAAAATTCACATTATTGAAGAAGCAAATGCGGTTGAAACTGCCTATATGCGAATTGGGTTATTATCGCCTAAGACACAGACTCCAATTAAACAAAGTATGAAAGAATATCTTGATATGCGAATTACAGCTTATAAATTAATTCCACATTTGGATGCAGCTTTTGCTCTTGTTAATCAATCTAATTTATTAAAAGAAAAAATATGGGAAGAAGCACTACAAGCTTGCAAAATTACCAATGATTCATCTGCAACACAATTATTAATTCCTGCTTTAAATGCTATGTTTGATGCTGAAAATACTGGATTTGCTTTAACGGGTGTCCATCCGCCTGTTATTATTTTTCTGCTATTGATTGGACTTTCAGTTTTGAGCGCATTTCTTGCTGGTTTTACTTCTGTAGAAGGTAAGACAAATCATTTTTTATATATGCAAATTTATATCATTATAATGGCTTTTGTCATTTATTTAATTATTGACTTAGAATTGCCGCGAGTTGGGTTGGTTCGTGTTACTTCATTTGATCAATACTTAGTTGATGTTAGAAATAGGATGAATTGATATTTTTTTTATTAAAAAAAATGCAGCCTAAGATTAGGCTGCATTTGATATCATTAAAGACCGAAAGTAACACCTAAAGAAGCTAAATCAGTGCTGCCGGTTTTATTATTGCCGCAAGCGCGAGCCCATTGTAATACTAATCCAGCGCGTGGGGTCATGTAATAAGTTACGCCTAAGCCCCAATATAAGCTGTAAGCATTTGCACTACCTGTTACGCCAGCAATTGTAAGTATCTTTTTAGCATAACTATAAGCAAGACCTAGTTTTCCTAATACTGAAAAATTATTATTTAAAGAATATTGTCCAACTCCTGCAAGATAGGTTGCATAATGTTCAGTATTTGCAATATTGAGAACTTTAGTATTGTCTGAGGATTGATGATATTGTGTATAACCCAACTCACCAGCAAAAGTTGCTCTACGGAATTGATAGAATTGATAACCAATGTCAGCCGTCCAACCTGGGCCAATTTGTGTGACTGAACTACCTAATCCAGCAGTTGGTCTATCATGTGCGCGAGATTCACCAATATGCGCACCCACATACCAATTTGGCATAAAAGTATAAACTGGCATATCTTTCATAATGGGTTGTTGATTATCATTTGTAAATACGGCTTCTTCATGACATTTATGATGACAATGACACTTATGGTTTTTACCATTACAAGCTAAAACAGATGTAGCTGCAAGCATAGTCATCGATGAGATGACTGTAAGATTGACTAATTTACTTATTTTTGAAGTTTTCATAAATACCCTTGAAATTAATCTAATTTGTGAATTAAAGAGCACCAGGAGTGGAGCAGCTAGCTAAGACTATTACGAATAAAACGAGGCAGCAGATTCGAAAAAAATTTTTCATAAATATTCCTTTATATAAATTTTAAAAAACATTTGTTATGCTCGCGCGTAGTATATAATACTGAGTAATTAGCTAAGGTCAAGGTATAAGGTATAGCATCGTGCAAAGAATCGGTGATATTAAAATTAATAAAAATATCCATTTAACATTTATAACACCAGAGGGCAGGAGTACATTTGCTCTGGATAATGCTAAAAATTTTCCATATTGGTGGCTTCTTCAGTGTGCAAAATTAATTAATCGCAAAGAAGATTTTTTTGTCGTATTACATAAGCGAGAATTTACCCCAATGAAAGCTGAAAATGGACTTCCTATCAAAAAAATATCTTCCTGTTTTTTACAGGGAGAACACGTTATCCCCATGTCAGCTGATGAAGCGCGCAAAGCATTCCACACGGATGCAAAAACCGGAAAGCCTTTACCAAGAATGATAGATCATGTGTTTGTGGATTTTAAATTTTAGAATATGTCGTCCCACGACTTGTCCGCGGGACGATGATTTTTAAAACCGCCACAACAAATCAAGTGATCCGCGATTCCAAATCGACCAAAATCGGGTGATCATATAATGTCCAGAATAAAGTATGAAGACAAAATTATAAGGGTCAAGGAATAAATTTGACAGAGATTCATTAACGTAATAAGTTTTATTGTGTTCCTGCGATTAAGTGGCGGGATTATATTAAATAAGGAAATAAATAAGGAAATAAATATGCCAATTTACACTGTAACCTATTGCACAATGGATCAAGAAGCAGGTGCTAATCCCTTTTGGCACACTTGTATATTACTTTCCCGCTATGATGAAAAAACCCAAAAAATAGAAGTAGTTGATAACTGGGGATTTTACGGTTTACCAACCACTATGGAAGATTCAATATTTCGTAAGGTTAAATTACTCTTTCGTTTAGATGTTGATATAACAGGAAATCATGGCTTGTTAAGACATGAAGACATGCGCTATTTAGATTTAGGTCGTGGATTAAATGGAGTGACTTTTGAAATCTCAGAAGATAAGTTTAAGGAACTTGAAAAAAGATGTTTGCAAATGGTTGAAGAACAAAATCAAGCTATTAATGAAATTGTAAAACCATTAAATCTACCTGCAAAAGCACCCGAAAAAACACGTATATATCCTTATGAAAATTTATCAAATCATATTTTTGCATTAGAAAATGCAAGAGCCAAAGAAGAAAAACGTCCTTCAAGATTAAAGCCTTTTCAAGCAACTATTTATAATGACAAGGCAAATACTTGCAAAGTACAAGTATTAAAATTATTAGCAGGCATTTTAAAACCAGAACAAATAAAACGATTAGCTGGTAAACATTATGCGCTTTCGCGATTCAGTGGAAAAATGGAAAAAATGTTTTTACATAGTAGTGGTCCTATGCAAGAACATAAAAAACGTTCTGGAGAAATTGTTTATTTTCGTGATGGGAGTGATAGAAATGTAAAATTACATTGGACGTTACCGCCTCAGGAAGTTGAAACTTTATCTGGAGAAGTGAGGCAATTTTTTAAAATTAATGATGATCATTGTGAAGAAGTTAAAAAAATTGTTCGACAATTGCAATGTATTGAATGGTTATTTATTAATGCTAATTTAGATAAAAAATATTTGCCACAACGTGAAAAACTTTTGAATTGGGTACGTGAACTTTATGAAGCATTTGCTATTGTCGAACCTAAGCATGCAAGTACACCTAAGCATTCTTTAATAAATACGTTCATGTGGATGTTTTCACAGCCGCTACAGCCACGTGATATTGATGAGGCAAATCTGTTAGATAAAATGTCTGATGCTAAAGAATTATTAAATAATTTATATATGGCTGTCATTGATAATTGGGAAATGCCTTCTTCAAGCGATGCAAAAGTTGTTCCTGATGAGAAAGCAACAGTTGTTTCTGAGGAAGAAGACGAAGATTTAGAAGCTTTAGCAACGGTTTTGTCTCAAGATAAAAAGAAAGAGTTATGCAAAATACTTGGGCGACATTATCTGACTCCTGAAAAAGAAGTTGAGCAAGATAACGATAATGTTCCGGCAAAAACAATGGTTTTGGGTAAATAAAATGGCCTTTGATGACTTGTTTCGCGTAGGCGTACATGCTGTTATAACAGATGAAGAAGGTAGGATTCTAATATTGAAATCGACCTATGATGGATGCCGCTGGGGACTACCAGGAGGATCGGTAGACCCAGGCGAAACAATTCACGAAGCACTTTATCGTGAATGTCGAGAAGAGTTAGGACTTGAAGTTAACATTTTTTATTTAAGTGGGGTTTATTATCATAAAGCTTATAACTCACATTCATGTATTTTTCGCTGTGAACTTGAAAAAGGAAATATTAAATTAAGTTCAGAACATTCTGAGTATCGTTATATTAGCTTAGATGAATTAAGCGAAGTTCAACGTCAACGAGTGATGGATTGTTTGCAATTTGATGGGAAAGTTAAAAGTAATAAATTTTAAAAAAATCACTTCTTCCTTATATTTATCAGTCATTCCCGCTAAGACGGGAATCTAGTGGCTAATACAGTCATTCCCGCGACATCCTACCAACGTCCCGCGAACAAGTCGCGGGGCGGGACATTGGTATAGATTATTTTCGTTTGGGATTTCGGTGTTCTTTTATTTCCAGGTTATCTTTTTTACCGACATTAAACTTAATTGATTGTTGATTAAAATATAGTTGATTGGCACTTATATTTAGTTCAATTTTGATAGAATTATTATCACACTTCACATCATTTTGAACCGTTTTTATTGGATTTGCAACTGCAGGTATCGAGTGTTTTGCCATAAAATCTATCATCAATTGTCTAAACTTCTCTTGTGAATTCTTAGGTTTCCATTCATATAATGACGGTTTAAGATTATCCAATTCCTTAAGATATTCTTTGCATTGAAGAATCAGTTGATAATTTTCGACGTTCAATAATTTTAAATCAGGAAAACCTTGTAAAGAAAAAAGTATGCTCCAAAGATCATGCGCATATTCTTTAAGGGCAATAATTTCTTGAAAATCGCTAATAAGCATCCCTGATACACTTAATAATAAAGCAAGATTTTCTGCATATTTTGAATTTTCTACAACTAAATTACAATTTTGGGGTGTGTCCATTTTAAATTTATTTAAATAACCAATAACAGAAGCAATTCCATGGGCATTTTTACTGTCTTTCAGCATATAATCAAATGCTTTTTGGTTTTTAATTATACTGTTATAATCGCTCACTTTTCCATCGGTAATTTTACCGCTATTAACGCCATTTGTTATGTCATAGAAACAAATGCTGTTAAGCCCATTACCAATTTCCCAACCATCTACCATGTGTTTTAGTAAACGATTGATATTTTCATCATTCCAGAGACCTGATACATAAAGATATCTTAAACCATGGCTTATCCCAGAAGCATGTTTGTTATGAGTGGCTATAAGATCAAAAATATATTGTTGAAAATTTTTATCCATCTTAACTTCATAGAATAAATAATCAGAAAAACCTCGTACTCCTTCACCGAAATATTCGTTAACAAAGCAACCATCCAACATTTTTTTAAAATTTTCTAATGTTTTGTCTTTGTTTTTATTTTCGTCAGATAATAATTCCGTATGTAGCATGTGATAACTTGTATACTGTAAAGTAGATAGAAATTTGCCAATTTTATATTTGTAATCTTTCAAATCGGCATAATTTCGTTCGTTATCCTGTTCATCATACTGCAGTAAATGGAGATTATTTTCTAGATTATTTATAAAGTTTATTACTTCTTCATTATCTTGTTGAGAGGCATATTCTCGTAACAGTTTTTCTTTTATTAAGTCGAATGATTTTTCACTAACTAACTTTTCCACATCTTTGATTTTTATAAGAGAATTAATACCATATGGATCAAAAAAATATTTTTCATCTTTTTTTTTCATTTTTTTACCTTGGAAGAAAATACTCTCCGCTGCTTTCATTTTTTTAGTAGAAACAATATTTGATTTTTGTTCAAGTTGATTGCTAATCATTCTGGTTGTGTCCTTATTATTGTGGTGCAGCTATTCCCGCTAGTTGATAACGGATCCAAATAACTGATTTGAGTAATATAACGAGGAAACCCAAAATTTTCAAGATTAGTTTAACTCGTCCCAAAATGAACATATAAAGCGCAACTCAGTCCCTCGAAGGAGCTAATGAAAGATTGAATAGTTATCTAAATTTTTTTATTAATATCATACATACATTTTAATAAAGTTTCTTGATAACCGATTTCAATTAATCGGCTGACTTGTTTTGGGTTAGAATGTAATAGTTTAAATTTTGTCAGAGTCAGACTAACAAAAACATTTGCTGCCAAACTATTTTGCTTAGCTTTTAAAAGTGACCCTACAAACAAACTTCGTAAAAAGGTATCAACAAAACTCGGAAATTTATAATGGACTTCACCCAAGCCTAATTTTGCTTTAACAGAATCTTTTAAGGTTAAAATAGGTGGAAAAAAATATTTACGTTGATCAGGAGCATAGCTATTTAAATCGATGGCAATCACTTTTCCTTTTATCGTGACATATTGACGCATAATATCAACGGGTAAGTTATTTAATAATCCACCATCTAAATGGATTTCTCCATTTAATAACATAGGAGGAATTATACCGGGTAATGACGAACTCGCTCGGGTTTTTTCCCATAACATACCTGTACGATGAATTTCTTCAGTACTATTAGTTAAATTGCAAGAAACACAAAAAAATGGTAACCACATATCTTCTATTTGTAAATCATCAAATACAGATTGTTGCGCTTCCGTAAAACCTTTTGCATTAAAAAGTGATATTGTAGGCCATGTTAAACTCCGCCAAGAAACAGAATGTTCTGATGCATTTATAATTTGGGTAAATTTTTCATAGGCTTCTTCATAACTTTCATTCATTGCATAACACGCACCTACTAATGCACCTACACTGGTGCCGCCGACCATGTCGATCGGTACATTGGCACTTAGTAATGCTTTTAAAGCACCTAAATGTGCCCATCCACGTGTGCCGCCACCGCTTAACACAACACCCACCGCACGTCCGCGAATAAATCGTAACAAACGTTGATAATCTTGCATGTTGTTCATGCGAACATGATGATGTAAATTAAATTGAGTTTGTGCAAGCCAGGCTGAAGTGTTACGTGGGGCGGTGCTATTATCAGGATGTAATAAAATTAAATTAGGATTAATACGTACATGTGCACCATGATGTATTTTATCTAAAATATGGGTGTCAATTTTTGGTGTTGCTTTCGTGTCTCCAATGATATACACCACATCTGCTTTTTTAAATGCAATACGTGCTAAGGGTGTATCATGCGATTGCAAAATATAGAGTACTCTATGAGAAGGTTTTTTGCTGGTTGCTAATTTTTTAATTTTTTCATTCACAATATTGATGTCAGCATTTTTATCGTGAAATTCCGGTTGAAAATCAGATAACGTTAGTATGCTGCTAAAATGGTCTGCATGTTTAAATAATTTTTCGCAAAAAAGATCAACTGAAACACCGCGATGTGCGGGGACAACTACAATATGTTTGTTTTTCTTTTCGGTTGATAGTTTTTGAATGAGATTACTAGATCGTGCAATCAATGGTTTGACGGTTTCAAACATCACAGCAGGGAATTGATGACACAAAGAAGTGAATTCTTTTGCAGGTAATCTTAATAATTCTGAATCCTTTAAAGCCCTAATAGTCATTGATCTGGGTTCATTGGTCAGAACACTAACTTCACCAACAGCTTCGCCTGGTTTAATGTGACCAATAATAGTTGTTTCACCTGTGATGGCAGTGACATCTGCGGATAAATTACCTTTCATTACTATAAAAACTGTATCGGAGGGATCACCTTGAAAATATAAAATTTCATGTTGGGCTAAATTGACTTTGGTAAATTTGGGGATGAGCTTTTCAATCGTATTTTCATCTAATGATGCGAAAATATCGCTATTTTTGATGAAACTTTTTATTTCGTCATCCATGACGGGTCCTTACTTTTATACCCATTCCTGATTCTACCAGTCTTATGGCATTATAACATTATGAATATATTGGATTTTATTTTGCTCATTCTATATAAAATTCTATATAAAATGATTGAATATTATACATATATCTAGTAAAATTGCCCAAATTATTGAATAAACCACGAGGATTTTATATGGGTACTTCGCATTTTGTTATTGACCATAAAAATGAAGCTAAAAATGAAAGTATTGTTACTATGGTTAGAGATGAAAAATTCTGCACCATTATTGGTAACCTTCATAATAGATGCATAATTCATCCTGATTCTTATAAAAAAATAGTTCATCAACTTAAAAATGGTTCCAATGTTGCTGATGCTGGAGTCATCCAAATTAAAGGAGGGAGACAAATGCAAGAAGATGCATATGAAAGCCACCTATCACATGGATTTAGTGATCTTGATGAAAAAAATCGTGAAAGAGTCATGAAAGATGTTTTTAAAGAATTACATGAAAATGCACGTCATTTGATTGAGAAAGAAAATTATTTTATGATAGTTAAAGACAAAGAATTCTGCTTACATAATCCTTATCAAGGAGCTGCAGTTGTTTGTTCAACTGCATTTATTGATGAAAAAGATTATTTACAAGTTTGTACAGCGAGTGCAGGTGATGCGGTTGGGTTTTTAGTTATCCTCGATAAAAATAATAAAGTTTTAACTGTTAAAAAAACAAGTCCTCAAGAACATAATTTTGATAATCTAAATGAGAAAAAAAGGATTGATGATTTTTTAAAACACGCTTGGGACAGAGTCTCTGCCGATCTGAAAGAGGTTTTTAAGGATAATCCTTCATTAAAGAATTGTCCATTCCGAATGGGACCTCATGATTTCTCCAAGTTTACTGAAACCCCAGAATCTTTTAGTAATCCAAAGTGCAAACTACTCGTAGAGGAATGGTTGATTTTGCGAGGACATGAAAAAAAGAGAAAAGAACAAACAAAGGGTAAGGAGCAAAGATTATATTATAGGTCTCCTTCTACTGCTGTATACGAATCTTGCCCTAATATGACAAGAGCTATAGGTGATTTTGCTGTGACAACATTGGGTATGACTAGCGAACCAGAAATCTTATTGCTCTCAGAAAAATTAGAACCAGATCAGAGAGCTTTTATGATGACTGCTAGTGATGGATTAATAGATGGATTGATAAGAGATCTGAGCATAACAAAGTCCTTTAATCCAAAATTAAAAGAAATTAACACTATAGAACAATATATTAAAGTTTTCTTAAATAACGAAATAAATAACTTTGTTCATAGCATCGATATTGCAAAAGCTTTAGTACAACAAGCTACTAATGGTTTTCGTTGGACAGAGACTATTCATGGTGATGTGGTTCTTGGTAAGGTGAAGCCTAAGCATGGTGACAATATCACTGTATCTGTGACTGAAATTTTACAACGGAATGAAGAACAGCGTAAACTCAATCAAAAAACTATATCTATTACTGATTCTGTTGGTGATGGTCATGGTGGTAATTCAATTTCCAATCTGGTTGCTGCGAACATGAAATTGTGTATGCAAGATAAAATTCAACAAGCCCTTAATGCAAAAGTAGAAACTAGATCACCTGCGTTAGGAGCTACAGCTCGTGTGGCTGCAGCATTAATACCAGACAATCCAGCGGCTATAACACCTGTAATCGCTGATAACAAGCCAGCGCAAGATCAACCAGCTAAACCCGGAGTGAAACTTGAACTGTCTGCAAAAAATACTTTATTACCCGCTGAAAATCCTAATCACAATCCTGTTACGAAAAACATTCCATGATATCAAAATCTTTAGGGTGAGCATGTTGCGCTTTGTTCACCCTAGGACTCATACAAATTCCGTGATAATTTGAGGTTTAAAAGCTCGCAATCTAGATTTATTATAATCCCTAGCTAAGAAGGTATACATAGTCGGTACTACAAATAGTGTGAAACATGTGCCTACTAACATACCGGAGGCAATCACTAACCCAATATCAAACCGACTTTTAGCACCTGCTCCGGCAGCAAAAATCAAAGGAACCACTCCTAAAATCATGGCTGCAGTGGTCATCAGAATAGGGCGTAAGCGCATGGCAGAAGATTTTATAATGGCTGACAACACGGTTAAGTCTTCTTTTTGTTGCAATTGATTTGCAAATTCAACCATTAAAATACCGTGTTTGCTGATTAATCCAATTAAAGTGACTAATCCAATGCCGGTATAAATATTTAAACTCGCTAATCCAATATGAAGCGGAATGAGTGCTCCAGCCATTGATAAGGGAACACTGATTAAAATAATAAAGGGATCTCTAAAACTTTCAAATTGTGCTGATAACACTAAATAAATGATAATGAGAGCAAACATGAAGGTATATAGCATGGTATTACCTTCCTGGATGGCTTGACGTGACTGGCCTGAATAATCAAATGAAACGCCTTCTGGAAGGATTTTTTTGGCTTCAACAGCTAAATAATTTAAACCATCTAAAAGGGAAGTCCCTGGCATCATTAAACCCTGCAAGGTTGCTGAATTTAATTGTTGAAATTGGCTCAGGCTATTGGGTCTGCTTTGCGTGTGAACATTTGCAATTGATGAAAGCGGAATAAGTTGAGTTCCTGTGGAAACATAATAATTTTTAATTTTTTCAGGACTAGATCGATATTCATCAGGTACTTGAGGAATAACTTGGTAACTTTCGCCTTCTCGACTAAAGCGATTAATATAGTTTCCACCTAAAAGTGTTGCCAGACTATTACCAATAGAATCCATGGAAACACCTAAAGCAGCGGCTTTGTCTCTATCGATATCGATTATTAATTCTGGTTTTTCATATTTTAAATTAGAATCGACATAGAGAAACATGCCGCTAGTTTTCGCAGTTTGTTTTAGTTTTTCCATGACTTGATAAAGAACACTGTAATCAGAAGTCGTTGTTAAAACAAATTGTAAAGGTAAGCCATCACTAGTTCCTGGAATAGATGGCAAACCAAAACTAACACCTGACATACCTGCAATACTATTTAATTTGTTTTGCAAGGCTTGCATGACTTTTTGTTGGCTGTGTTGACGTTCATTCCAGGGTTTTAACATCATGCCAGCAAATGCTGTATTGGAGGCACCTTGTCCATTCACAACAAAATAATCTTGTTTTTCTGGAAAACTTTTAAAAATATTAGTTAATTGATTGGTATATTTTTCTGTGTAATTAATATTGGCATATTCAGGGGCATTCAACATTAAAAATAAAACACTTTGATCTTCTTCGGGTGCTAATTCTTTTTTGGTAGTTAATGCTAATAGTCCGCAAAGTATTAAAATAAGAGCAGCAAAAACAAGTGTAACCGAACGGAATTTTAAAATACTTTGTAAACGTTCTTCATAAGCATGTTTTAAATAATCAAAAAAATGATCGATAGCACGCACGAAACGATTGTCTGTCAGTGAATGACTCAGTATCTTGGAACACATCATAGGTGACAGTGTTAATGCAATAATACCGGAAATAATGACTGCAAAAGCGAGTGTAAATGCAAATTCTTTAAATAAAGCGCCGGTTAATCCTGTCATAAAACCAATAGGTGCATAGACAGCGGCAAGAGTGGTGGTCATTGAAATAATGGGTAGTGCAATTTCGCGCGCACCCTTAAGTGCTGCATCAAAGGGTAATGCGCCTTCTTCAATATGCCGATAAATATTTTCTACGACGACGATAGCATCATCCACAACAAGACCAATCGCTAATACCATGGCTAATAAGGTTAATAAATTCAACGAATAGCCCATGGCTAACATTAATGAACTGACACCAATTAAAGATAAGGGAATAGTAATGACAGGGATAGTGACAGTGCGAAGTGTGCCTAAAAATAAGAATACAACTAAAATAACAATAATGGATGCTTCAGTAATGGTATGAATCACTTCGTGAATAGAACTGCGAATATACTCCGTACTATCGTAAACGACTTTACCTTCAAATCCATTCGGATAATCATTTGCAAGCTCAGGAAGCATGGCTTTCACATTGGCAATGGTTGTCAATGGATTAGCGCTAGGTGTTCCTTGTATGCCAATAAAAACAGCATTTTTTCCGTTAAAAATAACAGAAGAATCGTAACTTTGTGCTCCCAGTTCAACATTGGCAATATCTTTTAAGCGTATTAAAGCATTGTTATTATTTTTTATGACAATGTTTTCAAATTGTTTTGCATCATTAATGCTGGTTTTTGCGGTGATATCAAATAAAACAAATTTACCTTTTATTTGTCCTGCAGCGCTTTGATAATTTTGACTGCGTAAAGCATTCATAACATCCATATTACTAATATTTAAAGCTGTCATTTTTTCAATATTTAGCCATATGCGCATTGCATAAGTTTGCCCGCCTAAAATATTGGCTGATGCAACGCCATCAATCGTTTGTAACTTAGGTTGTATGACACGCGAAATGTAATCAGTTATTTGTTGGTTTGTCATATCTTTACTATTAAAACCAATATACATGAGTGCCATGCTACTGCCGGTTTCTTTTTTAATAATCGGTTGATTACTTTCTGCAGGTAGTTCACCACGTACTTCAGCGACTTTAGACATGACATCTGTCATGGCTTTATCAGGATCAGCGTTTAAGCGTATATAAGCTCTGACTGTGCTGACGCCAGCAATACTTTCAGCTGTGAGGTAATCAATACCTTCAGCACTAGCAATGGTTTTTTGAATGCGGGAAGTGATAAATCCTTGTATTAAATCGGCATTGGCACCAGGATACGCAGTAATAACACTGATAACTGTGTTATCCATTTTAGGAAATTGTCGCAATGGCAATTCAAAAATGGCTCTTAGTCCAAATAATAATATAACAAGGCTTATCACCGTTGCTAATACAGGTCGGCGAATAAAAATATCTGTAAACATCATATTATAACTCCGCGTTATTATCGATTGCTACACGCGTGTCATTTTGTAATTTTAATTGACCCGATGTTGCAACTTGATCTCCTGTTTTTATTCCTGATTGAATCACGACGATATCGCCGCGTCGTTCTCCCGTTTTAACATATTGTCTCATCGCAACTAATTCTGGATGATGTTTTTTTCCTTTATCGCGTATTAAGAAAACAGAATCTCCGTGTAAGCTATAAGCAATTGCTGTTTGCGGTAAAGTGATGACATTTTTTGTGTCTTTTAACCAGACTTTTACTAAAGCAAACATGCCTGGATAAAGTTGTAAATTTTTATTGGGGATCAAAGCTTCTATTTGAATACTACGTGTTGCTAAGTCAACTTTAGAATTGAAGGCAGTTAATTTGCCTCTAATAGTGGTATGAGTAGACCCGTTCGATTGAATATTTATATCAATAGGTTGGTCTATATATAATTCTGAAACATATTGTTCGGGTAAATTGAATTTTACAAGTAATGGGTCGAGTGATTGCAGCGATGCGATGGGTGTGCCAGGAGAAACAAATCCACCCAAATCAATTTGTCGTATCCCTATTTTACCACTGAAGGGTGCGGTAATGATTTTTTGTTTAATACGAGCTTTTGTCGCTTCTACACCGGCTTCTGCTTCTTGAAGTTGTGCCAGGCTAGTATCAGCAGCTGCTTGTGAAGTGACATGTTTGTTTAACAATGTTTTATCACGTTCGTAATTGATTTGAGCTAATTTTAATTTTGATTCATTATCTTTTAGTTGAGCATCTTCAACGCTGGTATCGAGCACAACTAAAATATCACCTTGGTTCACTGATTGTCCTGACTGAAAATGAATTTCTTTAACAATGCCAGAAACTTCTGCACTAAGATCAACACCGTTGACGGCTGTTACCGTACCAATAGAAGATATGTAACTTTGCCAGGGTTGTTCACGAGCAGTGGTTGCTGAAATAGTGACAGGCGGTGGTTGATAATGCGATACAAAATAAAAAAACAATCCTTTTTTTATAAAAAACCACCCAAAAATGACCCCAAATACAATGCCAACTATTTTTAGCATTTTTTTCATTTGGGGTGACATTTTAGAAAAGTATTTCCTCATGTATTTAAACCTTCATTTTTAATTACAAGAAAGATAGCGCCTGGTCCACGTAAAATATGTAAAAGCATAGAATTGTTAGATTGAATGGCAGCTTTTTTAAGATCAGCAATACCCGTTACAGGCTGTTGATTGGCTGAATTAATAATATCACCCTGACGTAAATCAGCATGCCACGCCATACTGTTTTCTTCAACAGAAACGACAAGTACACCTTTCACATCACCATGGATGGGGCTTAATATACTAAAATCTTTTAAAGTCACACCAAATAATAATGGATTAAGCTGTAATTCAGTTTGTTGTTGTTTTTGTGGATCAGTGATTTGTGCTGTCAGTGATATGGATTTTTTATCACGAAGTAAATTCATATTCGCTTTGGAATTAACACGTAAAAATGCAATGGCGTTGACCAGATCATTTGCGCTTTTAATGTGGTTACCATTGACAGAAGTGATAATGTCTCCCACTTGTAAACCTGCTGTTTGTGCAGGTGAGCTTGCGATAACTTGTGTGACGACAGCTCCAGAATTGGGGTCAACTTTTAAAGCAGTCGCAAGATCAGGTGTAATATCTTCAGCGCCAACACCTAATGCGCCACGTTTCACATCGCCATATTGTAATAATTGCTGCATAACGCTTTTAGCCATACTGGCAGGAATAGCAAAACCAATTCCTATATTGCCTTTGGCGGGTGCTAAAATAGCAGTGTTGATTCCTATCAATTTTCCATCTGCATTGACTAATGCACCACCTGAATTTCCGGGATTAATAGAAGCATCTGTTTGAATAAAGTTTTCATAACTTTCGATGCCAAGTGTGGTGCGGCCTAATGCGCTGACTATACCAGAAGATACACTTTCATTGAGTCCAAATGGATTACCAATTGCCGCGACAATATCTCCAACTTCTAAATTACCTGTGTCTGCAAGGGGAAGTGCCATGAGATTTTTTGCCTTGATTTGTAATAGTGCAACATCTGATTCTTTATCTGCCCCAATCAGTTTTGCATTGTAATGACGTCCATCATGTAGTGTGACAATTACACTGATTGCATCAATTACTACATGAGCGTTTGTGATTATGTAACCTTGTTTTGCATCAACAATCACACCTGAGGCAACAGAAATAAATTTGTCAGGCATTTCACCGCCATTTTCTGATTTTGCCTGTTCTTGTTGAAGCTTGTTTAATGTATTAATGTCGACTATTTTAATTTGTGCACGAATATTCACAACCGCTGGGAGGGTTTTCTTTAGCATAGGGGCGAGAGAACTTCCTGGGTAACTCGCAAAGCAATGTGTGCTAACAATTAAACTCAGGATAAAAAGAATTTTTTTAAAGTAACGCATGTTGCCTCCTCAGAAGATTTGACTGTTGTCGCACATATATTACTCTATCCAGATTAAGCTAGCCATACGTCCGGTTTGTTGGCCATCGCGTCTGTAAGAATAAAAAAGATCTTTGTCTGCATAAGTACAATATTCACCGCCAAAAACCTGGTGAATACCCATTTTGTTTAATCGCATGGTTGCCAGGCCATACAGATTAGCGAACCAATGATTCTCCTTTACAGAAGGAGTGAAGTATTGGCTGGCTTCTGGATGATTTTTTTCAAAAATTGTTTTTACTTCATTTCCCACTTCAAAATGTTTCACGCTAATACAAGGGCCTAGCCAAATCAGAATATCTTCGGGAGCAAGATTTAATTTCTGAATGGTTGCTTCAATAATGCCATTAGCTAAACCTCGCCATCCTGCGTGAATAGCTGCAACTGTTGTGCTTTGTTTATTGCATAATAAAATCGGTATGCAATCTGCAGTGCGAACAACACAAACAGTATTTTTATTATTTGAAAAAGAAGCATCTGCTTGTTTTCCAATATTGTGTTTGTTTGCTTCTATCACTTCTATTCCATGCACTTGTTGAATCCAGATGGGATCGCTAGGTAAGTGCAGTTTTTCTAATTCACTTAACCGAGTTGTCGTATAGGCTTTAATATTTGAAGGGGCAGGCCAATTGGGAAGAATGAAGGAATCCATATTATTTCATATCCTGTTTTAATATTTCAATTAATTTTTTCATGTCTTCGGGTAAAGGAGCTTGCCATGACATGGTTTTTTTAGTCACAGGATGGATTAATGTTAATTCAGAGGCATGTAAAGCTTGTCGTTTAAATTGTCGCAAGGCACTAATTAATTCAGGGGTGGCGCCTTTGGGTAATTGTAAACGGCCACCATAAATTGGATCTCCTAATAAAGGATGGTGAATAGAAGCCATATGAACACGAATTTGGTGGGTTCTGCCAGTTTCAAGTTGGACTTTTAATCGGGTATAAGCTCGATAGCGTTCAGCTACCCGGTAATGTGTTATAGATTCTTTGCCCGTATCAACAATCGCCATGCGTTTGCGTTGGATAGGATGTCGAGCAATAGGAGCATCAACTGTTCCTCCGCTAATTAAGGTCCCAGACACTATCGCTTGGTAAATACGTGAAATAGAACGAGCTTTAATTTGTTCGGATAAGTCTTTGAAAGCTAAATGAGATTTAGCAATGACTAATAGGCCCGAAGTGTCTTTATCCAGACGATGAATGATGCCTGCACGTGGTAATTCTTTAGAATGAGGGCAGTGGTGGAGCAGGGCATTTAATAAAGTAGAATCTGGGTTTCCTGACCCGGGATGTACCACCAGACCAGCGGGTTTGTTGATAACCAGCAAATCTTCATCCTCATGTATAATATTGAGAGAGATAGCCTGGGCTTCATAGGTCGGTTGAGTTTTTAGTACGGCAGAGAGGGTAATCACTTCACCACCTAGCACTGTGGATTTGGCTTTACTGGTCGAATTGTCGACCATGAGCATTCCATTTTTTATCCACTCCTGAATTTGAGTGCGAGAGTAATCGGGCAAGAGTTGGCTGATAGCCAAATCTAACCGCATGCCACCTAAGTGGTCAGGTATTGTAAAAGTATGTTGAATAGGTTCAGACATTGGTAATTCGCCAGCAATAATTTAGTAAGCTTAAGAAAATGCTACGTGAATGATGTCAAAATTTCGTTTACAATGCACGCCAAATCATCAATCTTGCTAGGCTTACTCATGAAATTTATAAAAAAATTAATGATAACAGTTGCTTTACTACTACCTTCCTTAGTATTAATGAGTTGTGCTTCATCAAACGATCCAGCAGAAACTTACAGAGGAGAAACCCCTAAGCAAATCTTTTTGAAGGGTGAAGAAGCCTTACGTGATAGCAATTATTCAGAAGCCGTCAAACGTTTTGAAGCTTTAGAGGTTCAATATCCCCTGGAATCCTATACTCAGACAGGGCAATTACATTTAATTTATGCCTATTACAGATCCCAGGATTATGCTTCTGCAGAAGCTGCAGCCGAACGTTATATCCGCGCCTACCCAACCAGTCCGCACATAGATTATGCCTATTACATGTATGGCTTATCTACCTACTATCATAATTTAGGTGTTTTCGAACGGATTTTCTCAGTTGATTTAGCAACCCGAGATACCTCGCAGATTAAAAAATCATTTGAAGAATTCTCAACCATAGTCCACCGATATCCTAATAGCCGATATGCTCCTTCGGCCCATCAATATATGGTGTACTTAAGAAATGTATTAGCAGATCATGAGTTGCAAGTAGCGCAATATTATTATGATCGCAAAGCTTATGTTGCAGCTGCGAGTAGAGCCAATACTGTAATTCAAAATTATCAAGGTGCCAGCGCAGTGCCCGAGGCGCTTGTGATTATGGTCAAATCTTATAGAGCTTTGGGTTTGATGGAACCTGCGGATCAGGCTTATTCAGTTCTAGAGTATAACTATCCAAACTCTACTTATGTGAAGCAGGCGGTTACGGCGGATTCTTAAGGGGTCAAATATTCGGAAGGCTTAAGAATAAGACTCCTTCCCTGTGAAATTTATAACGTCGTTTTTTAAAAATGTTTCTTGCCAGACATTGGTTAAAATTTCTCTATTTTCGATTAAATAATAGTAATAACTCCTTTTCAACCGCATTAATTACAATATCAACTTTTGGCAATTCAGAAATCTGATCTTGTAATCTAATCTCCCAATTTTTTTTAACTTTATAACTATTAAGACCAGACTTAAGAACACTTAAATCTGGATAATATCCATATTTTTGCCTAAAAGTTTCACAAACCTCAGAGAAATTAAAATTAAATTGTTCCCGTCTGTTTAATAAGAACCAAATGTCAAAAATATCTCTAGGTTCATTACGATTAAGTTCTGTTAGTAACCCAAGTTTATTTGCCAAAATAGTATTCAAGGACATTACTTTAATTTTTTCTTCAGAATTAACATCCGAATAAGATTTGATTATGTTTTTTAATTCAACTTTACCAAATGAATCCATTTTCATATTTAAATCTATACGAATTTCTTTTGGTACTCCGGTAATTTCTTCATAACCATCGTATTCAATATACATTTGAACTCGATTGTCTTTATATGTAGTACGTCCATGATTGATATTTAAAACTATATTTGCCTCTTCTGCGGCATACGTTATTACTTTTATATCTTTTTTTAATTCCTCTAATGAGAAACTTTCACAACTTAATAAATCAATATCTTCTGAAAAACGATGGCCTTCGAAAAAAATTCTTTTAATAGCTGTTCCACCATAAAAAATAAATTTTTCCCCAATAAATTTATTCTGAATTAAAGATAATAAAATCCAAGAAATAATATAATCTTTTTCAATGGTGCTAATGGGAATTTTAAATTTTTTGGCAGTAGCATTAATTTCTGTTAACGGTATCATCCCCAAATACTCTCAGTAATTTCTTCAATATTCATATTTAAACGCAGTCCCCAATTTTTTACATATTTTCCTTCCTTTAAACCAGCCGGATCGAGGAGTACGTAATCTTTTTTTGTGCTCAATTCTTTTTTAAGAAAAAGAACCATTTTTTTATTTATCTCAAGCTTTTCTAAAATGAATCCTAATCGTTTTAATACTGATTTAGCATGAAATTTTTTTGAATAATCTTTTAATTTCACCCAATTAATTTCCTTTTGTTTAGACCAAATACCGCGAATGACCTCGACAAGCCCTCCACATAATTCTGGTCTTTCTAATCCATCTAAAATAGTCCTTTCTATATCGCTCACTATTACTTTTTCCTGCTTGGAAATCCAAAAAATTCCAGCACCCCAAAAATTTTCTTTCTTAGAAAAAATAAAATGATATTCAATATTATTTATTTTTTTATCCCTAAATCTTTTAGTGCTTGTAATATAAATAGATAGTAAAGGGTGCGTAGTCATTCCATGAATACGCATAGCACTATAATAAGCAATATAGTAATTATTAGGTCTTGATAACTCTCTAGCAATAATAGGCCAATTACTTAATTGCACTTCTTCTAGACCAGGTTGCAAAATTAAATAAATGCCTGCTTTGATTCTTACTACAATATTGCGTTTTAAAAGTGTACTTAAAAACTTTCCTGTGGCATGAGTCCCTTTGCCATATATCTTGGCAGCTTCTTCTAAAGTAAAAATATTTTTTCCGCTTCGCTTCAAAGTATTTATAAGCGTTGCGCTAGTAACACCCAATGTAGGAATTGTTTTCTTCATAATTATATTATATGTCACAAAGGACACCTGTCAAGCGGCTTTTGTGACATATGATATAATCATGATTTTTTTATAAGTAATTGTTTTAATTTAAGAATTCTTTCAGGTGGGCACGCTGCGCTTTGCCCACCCTACATATTGATATTTGTAGGGTGGGCAAAGCGCAGCGTGCCCACCTTAAAGTGCCCACCTTCAGTACTCAACCTTTATATCCAGAAGTAATCGGATAACGACGATCTCGTCCGAATGCAGTATGATTAATGCGGATACCGATGGGTGCCTGTCGGCGTTTGTATTCACTCAAATGAATCATTCTAACGACTTTAGTCACAACATCTTTATCAAATCCTTGTGCAACAATATCTTCTATACCTAATTGCTGATTTAAATATAATTCGAGAATTTTATCTAAGGTTGGATAGGGTGGTAGAGTGTCTTCATCTTTTTGATTAACAGCTAATTCCGCAGTCGGTGGGCGATCAATAATACGTTGCGGAATAATAGCATCTAATTGATTACGATAATTTGCTAAACGATAAACCATGGTTTTAGGCACATCTTTTAATACATCCAGTCCGCCAGCCATATCACCATAAAGAGTCGCATAACCGACAGCCACTTCGCTGCGATTGCCAGTCGTTAAAATTAAACGTCCTGTTTTATTGGAAATAGCCATTAGAATCACACCGCGACAACGTGATTGTAAATTCTCTTCTGTTACATCTGGTTTTTTTCCAGCAAAAACAGGTGATAAACTTTCAATAAAAGATTTAAAAGTTGGTTCGATAGAAATAATATCATGTTCTACATTCAGATTTTTTATTAATGTTAATGCATCTTCATTGCTTATATCTGAAGTGTAACGCGAAGGTAATAAATAGGCCGCTACTCGATCTTTTCCTAATGCATCCACAGCAATTGCTAGTACAAGAGCAGAATCAATTCCGCCAGAAAGACCGATAATCACACCTGGAAAATGATTCTTTTCAATATAATCACGCACACCGAGTACTAATGCATTATAAATTTTTTCTTCATCAGAAGGTGAGGGTGATTCTAAAGATTCTATTTTAGTCTCAGTGCTAGTGAATTCTATTTCGGAAAGAAAGATTTTTTCGTTAAAAATCCCTACTTGTTGACAAATTTTTCCAGTTTGATCGATCACCATGGAATCGCCATCAAAAATTAATTCATCTTGTCCGCCGACGCAATTTACATACACGATTGGAACATTAGAATCTTTTGCGCGTTTAGATAAAATTAAATGACGTTGTTCATGTTTATTAATTTCAAAAGGTGATGCATTAGGTGAAAGTATAACGCGTGCACCATGAAAAGCAGATTGATGGACAGGACCTGGTTCCCAAAGGTCTTCACAAATCACGATGCCAACTGGAATGCCATTAATAGGAACAACGCTACTTGAGTCACCTGATTTAAAATAACGATCTTCATCAAATACTCCATAATTTGGCAAGTGTTGTTTAGAATATCTCGCTAAAATCGTTCCATTATAAATAAGCGAGCAAGAATTAAATAATCTTTGAGAATTTAAATATGGATGTCCAACGACACAATGAATGTTTTGAACTTCAGATTTAAATTTATTGAGCGCTTCGTTGGCTTCATCAAGAAATGTTTTACGAAATAATAAATCTTCAGGAGGATATCCAGTGATGCTTAGCTCAGGAAAAACAATCACGTCAGCTTTTAAATGATCGCGAGCATGATTAGACGCATCTATTAATTTTTTTAAATTTCCCTGAATATCACCTACAGTCAGGTTTAATTGAGCCAATGCTATTTTTAATTTTTTTGACATTCATTTACCCTTTGTTATCGTAAGGCAATGTTAAAAATTCTAAAGGCTCCTTGTGTAAATACATTGACCCTGCATTCACATCTGCTTCAGATGCAATAATCAATAACTCATATATATTATAACCTATTGAAACATAATCCACGATACTGCCAGTGGATCTTTCTGAGTTATTGATTTCATTACCATATTGAGGAGGAATGGTGGTTTTTAGACGTGCCCGGTACATGTGATTTTTTAATTTCCCCCGATATTGCATACGGGCAATAATTTCTTGTCCGGTATAACAGCCTTTATTAAAACTAATGCCATTTAATTTTTGTAAATTAAGTTCATGCGGTAAAAACTTTTCACTAGTTACGGCATAAATTGTAGGAATACCAGCTGCAATTTCCTGTGCATGCCAACCATTAATGTCATTTTGGTAATGGGTAAAAATTTTTTTTATTTGTTCAGGTTTTCCAATGATTTCATAATTATTCATGTCAGCTAATTTTAATATAATAAAATCATTAGGAAGATTATCAGGTGGGGTTCCTTCGCCGCCCAGAATCATTAAATTTTTGCTTTCATCGGTTAAATTTACTTTAAAAAAAACAGCATATTTTTTTAAATTATTATAGGCTATTGGAATTAAATCTTTAGGCATTTGCAAATAATATTGATCATTATGAATAAAGATTCTGAATAAACTAATAATACGACCTTGAGGATTGCAATGTGCTGCCAAATGGGCAACAGAAGGAGTGATTTCATCCATATTACAAGTCAACTGGCCTTGTAAAAATTTTTTTGCATCTTGTCCTGAAACTGACAATAAGCCTAAATGCTCCAATGATGTCAAAGTCTGGTTGGTATTCATTTTATCAATTAGTAACCATGAAAAGCGGGTATTTTACAGCATAATCAGGTTTTGCGAAGCTTTTTTCATACCTTCTGTCTGTCAGGATTATTGTGCAAAGCGCCTGCGCTCAAGTCACTTGGCAAACAGCATCTGGGCTAAGAAATATGACTCACTTAACCTTGCGCTTCTCGGCTGACTCATCTGCTCGCGCTATGGGCATCCTGCCCAAGCGCGAGTTTGCGACATCCTGTCGCAAACACTTCGTGCGAGGATTCGCTAGCCTGCGATGCTCGGTGTTCGTAAGATTTCTTAGCCCAGATGCTGTTTGCCAAGTGACTTGAGCGCAGGCGCTTTGCTTTATAAGTTGTCGGCAGGTAGTAGTATTGTGATTTTAACAAAAATCAGTCATCATCTGCCCAGACTTTATCTATAAAGAAGTTAATTCCATGAATACCCAGAATAAAAAAGCCATCATTATGGTGGATTTACAAAATGATTTTTGCAAAGGTGGCAGTTTGGAAGTGCAAGAGGGTGATGCAGTTATTCCTTTGGCCAATGAATTACAAAAATATTTTGATTTAATTATTGTAACAAAAGATTGGCATCCACAAAATCATATGAGTTTTGCATCTAACCATCCTGGGAAAAAAGTTGGGGATGTGATGATAGTGCATGGGATTTCTCAAGTATTATGGCCTGATCATTGTGTGCAGCATAGCAAAGGTGCTGAGTTACATCCTAATTTGGATCTTGAAAGTATAGATCATATTGTTCATAAGGGAACACAAAAAACCATAGATAGTTATAGTGCGTTTTTTGATAATGAACATTTGCGTTCTACCGAGCTCGCAAATTATTTGCAAAAACATAATGTCAGCGATGTTTATATTATGGGATTGGCAACTGATTATTGTGTTAAATATTCTTGTCTCGATGCCGTTCAGTTAGGTTTTAATACGTATATGATTGAAGATGCTTGTCGTGGCGTTGAATTGCAAACCGGCGATATTGAAAAAGCTATCAATCAAATTAAACAAGCGGGCGTGCATGTCATCCAAATTAAAGATATTGTAAAATCTCGCTAGGTTGTTGAATGTATCCATCCGCATTCCAACTTTTTGGATTTTCATGTTGATGAATATATCCATATAAGGCTACAACAGAATGTGTTCCTGCTGCTTTACTTGCGATGACATCTATTTCTGTGTCTCCAATGTATAAACAATGTTGTGGAAATTTTTTTAATAATTCACAAGCATGTAAAATAGGTTCAGGATGTGGTTTGCGATTTGTTAATGAATCGCCACTAATGACGCAATGTGTTCTATTGGATAATGCTAATCCTTCTAAAATTAACTGTGTATATTTGTGAGGTTTATTCGTTACAATTCCCCAAGGAATAGTATTTTCATCTAAATGCTTTAAAATAATATCCATCCCGGGGAATAATTTAGTTGTATCAAGCAAATGTTTTTCATAGTGATCTAATAATTGTTTAGCTAAATTGGGATAACGTTCGTCATGTATTTCAATATTTAATCCTGCTTTTATTAGCCCTCTGCAGCCACGTCCAGCCGCAGCACGCATCTCAGGTGTTAATGCAATAGGTTTATCCACCAGAGAACTTAATGCAGAAACTAAATCTTGTGCGGTATCGATTAATGTACCATCTAAATCAAATAAAACGGTTTGTATCGATTGATGAGGCCGCATATTTTATACGCCTTTTTTTAAATGAATAAGATAATTGACGGAAACATCATTTGTTAATTTAAATTCTTTAGTCAGCGGATTATATGTAATGCCAATCATATCTTTCACAGTCAAACCAGCTTTTCTAGACCATTCCGCTAATTCTGAAGGACGAATGAATTTTGCGTAATCATGGGTATTTTGCGGTAATAATTTTAATACATATTCTGCACCGATTATGGCAAATAAATAAGATTTTAAATTACGATTAAGTGTTGAAAAAAAGATATCACCATTAGGTTTCGCTAAATCAGCACAGGCTTGAATAATAGCAGCAGGATCAGGTACATGTTCTAGCATTTCAAGGCAGGTGACACAGTCATAATTAGCAGGACGTTTTTGTGCCATATCTTCAGCCGTTGAGAGTAAATATTCTATTTCCAGGCCAGATTCTATTTGATGAAGTTTGGCAACATTGATTGCCCCCTGGCTCATGTCGATGCCAGTTACGTGGGCTTTTTCTCGAGCCATGCTTTCTGAAAAAATACCTCCGCCACAACCAATATCAATCACATTTTTATCAGTAAGTGAGGCTTTTTCATTGATCCATTTTAAGCGTAAGGGGTTAATGGCGTGGAGTGTCCATAATTCACCTTTGGGATCCCACCAGTGGGAAGACAAATCAGTGAATTTGGCGATTTCGGTTGGATCGATGTTTGTTTTATTCATAAGGTCTTATTTAATTGAAAGGTTTAATTCTAAGTAAAAAAAGCATTACTAAGCAAGAAATAGCTGTTGTATGCTGTAACTATTTGAGCAGGATGGATTGGCGCGATTTTTGCTCTGGAGTCGAATTTTGTCATTTAATGAACAGGTACTTAATGAGAGGATCGACTATTTGATAGTGATTATTATCATCAACAAATAAATAGTCTTTTTTATTTAGTACGTCGATTGCCTGTGAGGCACTTGATAAAGAAAAATTAGTTAAATGGAGAAATTCTTTTTGCATGGGTTGCCATTCTTGGCCATATTTAGCTAAGGCTATTAACATTTTTGCTTGATTTTTACTGAGCAAATCCATTTCAGCAAGAATATTGGATTTCTCTTCACTTGCATACTTTTGCCAAGTAGTGATTACATCATGCTCAATAGGTAATTTCTTGCTGAACCATAATTTGTGGCATAAAACATTTATATAATAGGGATGGAGTTCAGTATACTGAAAAATCGCTTCCAATACTGTTTCATCTAGCAATTTGTTCCATTTCATTTTTGCTAAATTTTGTATAAATGGTATGTAATCATCTTTATTAATTCGATTTAAAGTAATTCGGTCACATAGTTTATATAATGGTTTTTTGCTGTCATAAAACATCTTTTCCAAAAGACGTCTATTGCTGCCAGAAAATATAAATGAGATTGTTTTTGATTTTTGTGCAACATGTCGTATGGCGCCTTCTATTGTTCCCGATGTTGATAATTCTGCAACACGTTGAAATTCATCAAAAAATAAAACTACTTTTTTTTTGCGTTTTGCTAAAAGCTCATCAAGTTTCTTCAAAGCAGATAAAATAGTTTTTGCAGGTGGGTTTTTAGATTTATTTAATTCAGATATAAGATCAGCACCACGGTAATGAAAAGTTATATTTAACTCAGAAAAAAAACTCGTTACAAATTGAATCGTTTTATTTGTTGTTGATTCAACTGTATAAACCAATTTACCAATAGCGGTAAGAATGCTATTTTGTATTTCAATCTCATCTAGTTCTGAATATAAATCTACATCAGCAAAGGGTGTTTTTAGTTTACTGATAACTTGCATGACCAGGCTGGTTTTGCCATATCGACGAGGAGACATTAATAGAGTGGCACGAGCTGTTTGAATATTCTGTAAAAGATGCTCTTGCTCTATCACGCGATTACAAAAATTGTGCCCTAACGCCAAACCTTGTGGAAAGACCTCTGTTATCATACATTTCCCCTTCATATTTTATGCTTCATATTTTATGAAGCATACGATATGAAGTCAAGGCTTGTCGCTAATAAATCTTAAGAGTCAAAATATTCCGTGCGACACTGGAAGCGCCAATTCAGCTGGGAGGATGGCTGAGGTTCGACAAATCGTAACTATTCTAGCTGGATGCCAGCTGGCTAGAAGCATGCTGGCATGACAAATCAAAGAGTTAGCCAGGTCATATGAGATGGATTACGCGCACAAAACGCGCTAATCCACCCTGCTGTTTATCTTTTGGTATATAATTGTATTAATAAAAACCTCGAGGAGAATAGAATGCGTGCTGATGAGAAAGGCTTGCCTGCTCCCCAGCCAGAAGAAAAAAAGTCCGCAGCAGGTAGAGAAGCCAAAGAAATCCAAGTATCGGAAAGTATTCGAGATCCTCACTTAGATGTAGCCGCGTATGCTTCAGCCACAGTTCCTGATATAAAATTAAATTATGCAGTGTTGTATGGAACAGCTGCAGTCATTTCTGATTTCCCAGCGACGGCTCGTGAAGCAGGTGAAATTTCCCAGCAAAAAACTTGCGGTGTACGAATTCCAAAAAAGTTTTTGGATGTTTTTAAAAAATTCAATCCTCCTCCCAAGCTTCCTCAAGACACTGACGAGGAAAGAAAAACAATAGTTCAAAAATTATTAACTTTAGAAGATTGCAAAAACGATCAAGTAGAATTAAATGAATTATTAAAAAATATCGATCGTGACATGGCATTCAAAAAACAATTTAATGTTTTGATTGATAAACTGTTTGAACGAGGACAATTGTATGGAATAGAAGACACTGTACTCTATAAGAAGAAGGAAGATGAGAAAGATGAGGAAGTGAATTTTACTTTCAAAGATGCTCTGTCCTTATTTAAAGAATATATATTTTCGGATGGCTTTGCAGGCAATCAACATGGTCATTATTTTGAAATTCTTAAACGTAAATTAGAAACTTTTTTAAGTATATTAAATGATAAACAGATAGAACCAGCAAAAATCCAAAATCTACTATTATCTCTTGCGAAACAATTATCTGTTTGTGGTCCTGGTGTTTTTAGTAATTTAGACGCTGCCATAAATGAATTGAATCCTGTAAAGGGGGAGTTAGTTTCTAGCTGGCTTATGGATTTTAGAACCACTATTGTATTAGATCTTGCTCAAAAATATTTGACTAAAAATCCAATTTACGCAGGCAATGAGAAACACATAGGCATTTCATTTAATCGATTAGGCCAATTACTGGGTTTAAACATCCGGTCACAAGATCATCTGGTAAAAGATCAACATCATGACCTGACGGGGCTTGATCGCAATGCAGGCAAAACAGTTCTCAATGATTTTTTTACTAATCCTGCTAATCCCCAAAGACAATGGTTTGAAAAGGAATTTAAGGAAGATTTTTCACCTAAAAAAATAGATGACAATCTCTTTTTTAATTTAATGACGGAATTAACGACAACAGCCAATGTTGAATTAACCTCTTATAACAAAAAAGAAGGAAAGCGTTTTGAAAAAGAAACAAAAGAGTTTAAGGCACAACAAAGAAAACAACAGCCAGAACCGGCAGAAGTAATCAAAGTAAAAGAAGAGAAGCAAGGAAAACTATGGCCATCTAAAGACCCTATTAAAAATGCTCTAAACAAGATTCTGCTAAGCATTGGTTTTAGCGAAGATCAGTTGCAAGCATTTTATCAGTATGATGATGCTTTTGAATATTTCTCAATTAATCAAGAAGTATTACGTGAGGCATTTCTAAAGTTACTGGAGACAAAACATAAAGTATTTGCTGAAAATATGATTCATAAGGGGAAAATGTATTTTTATCAGGATTATGTTCCCCAATTAAGTAGTCCTCTTGATTTTGTATATAACGTCCATAAATTAGGAGCTTCGATAGCAGGTTTAGAATACCTTCCGGATCCTGTAAAAGATGAAATGACATTACGTATAAATGCTTTAGAAATAGAAGGCAGGACATTGTTAAATGATCATATTAGGTTAAAACAAGCAGTAGAAAGAGAAGAAGCAAGCAAAATAGAAGAACTAATAAAAAAACCTGGAATTAATCTAAATTATAAAATTTATGAAAAAGAATCTCTGTGGGATTCTGCTGTGCGATTAGGCAATATCAAAGCCTGTGAATTATTCCTTGGAATGAAACAAATTACAAAAGAAATACTTAATTATACCTTTGAAAAAGCTTTTGGTGATCGCAATTCAAAAGTATTTGATTTTTTAATTCAAAAAATAGAAAAACCTGTTATAGATAATCTCATTCGCAACACACTTCGATCAAAAAATGAAAAAGAGTGCAAATTCCTGTTTGATAAAAAACTCATAACCGAACAACAATATCAAAGTATCTTAAAAGAAAAAAATGAAGTAAAAACTCCAGCACCTGGATTTTTTCAACCGAAGTTAACACCCAAAGAGCAGAAAGAACTAAATAATTTGTTGGAACATGTAGTAAAAGGCAATAAAGATGAAGTAAAAAAAATCTTAGATGCTAATCCAAAGTTAGTATTACAAACAGGACGAGCAACTGATTTTTCCGGCCGAGAAATTGAAGGCACTGTATTTCAAATGGCCTTAGGTGCAGATGATGTTAATAGGGCAAAAGTAAAATTAGTTGGTAAAGAATATAAACCTGATTTAGAAGAGAAAGGTCATATTCAAATATTGCACCCAGATGAAGGTATGGCTGAAATGATCCAGGGTTATTTCAAAAAAGCCTGTAACGACGATGAAAATGCAGCTAATCAAGAAATGGCTGAACAATATAAAGAACAATTTCCAGACGACGAGAAGTATAACGCAGCTGAAAAAAAGAGAAAGGATGATGATTTAGCCGCACTGACGGAAGTGATTAATGCTATTGATAATAATGATGATCAAGCTAATGTACGCTTTGTTAATGGGACCTATGATAACAGCCAAGGTGTAATAAAATTAGATGCAAAGTGCGAAGCAGCCCTTAATAAGTTTAGAGAATATTTAAGACCTAAGGGTGTTATCACAAAAGGGAAACACTTTAATGTGGAATTGCTGGTTGAAGCCTTTAAGTTATATGATGAGAAATTTGAAAAATTTGGTAATAAATGGGATAGCCCGAAGAATGTTTTATTTTGGCGCAACGTAATTGGTTATATACAACGTTATTTACCCGCTTGTTATGCTCAGGCATTTTGTCAGTCGTTGTGGGAAGTTGTGGATAAAAATAATAAATTAAGGCGGTCATTGGAATTTCAATATGATAGAGATTTTTTCTTTTATCCTTTAGTGGCTGGTTCTGGTTTGGGATATAATTACGCGGGCGGGGATGGCCGGCGAAGTGTGGTCTCGCTGGACGAGGGCGACGCAGGCGTTTATTTCACAACTTATATCAAACAAAAACATCAGTCACTCGGAGCTTATGCTGCCGCAGCCCGACAGTCGGCCGCAGAGTTTCCGCAAGGTGATTTAGCTGCTCGTCGCAATAATCCGTAGAAAATGGCTGCGTGTAATGACGACCAGCTATTTCATTACAAGATTTTATAGTGATATGATGAAAAAGTTTGTGCATAAGGATAGTCATGCTGCGGAAAATTCTTCAATTAGGGATGTTATGTATAAGCATGCAATCTTTTGCCGCTGTGACCGAATCCCAAGCTGCGCATCAAACACCATATCCATGTGAAAATGGAACTATTCTCACGTATTTCAAACGACCCACTGTTATTACCAGCACTTGTCCTGTACCTTATGGTCAGTTTTCATTAGAGAGTGGTGTGCAATTCAATGAATATTTTGATAAAGGAGAAGGGTGGGTATATCCTCAAATTAAGACGCGAATAGGCTTACCGTGGCGAAGTGAACTCGCTATTTTGTTACCCAGTGAAATTTCAAATTCACGTACACAGAAAATGGGACTCTTGCCAATGGCGTTGGCTTTAAAACATAATCTTGGCTTTAATGAATATTGGAATTCTGCTGTACGTTTTATTTACATACCCGCTTCCGGCAGCAAACATTTCGGAACAACAACAGATGGTTATGTTCTCAATGGGATTGCTGCATATGGAACCAAAACATTTAATCTTACTCTCATGGTAGGTGCTTCATCACTTGGTTCTTCAAAAATTAATGGGGGTAGGCGATACACGACTTTTAGCCCAGATGTCACTCTCGGTTGGTATGCAAAAAACTGGTTAGAACTTTATGCAGAAGTCTACGGTCAAACTCGAACTGAGATTGATCTCAAACCAGGATATAATCTGAATACAGGTTTATTGTTCTTATTAAACAAATATATGGCGGCTGACGTAGAAATTGGAAAGCGCATCAGCGGCAGACTTGCCAATATTAATACTTATTATGGGGCTGGGATTAGTTTCTTACTTTAAAACGCTATTGCCGAGAAGGTTGGTTGTGTTTATTATACTCGGGTGATTAATTACTTCTTTAAAGGGACTTTTTATGAAAATTAAGATTTTAAGTGCAGTTTTGGCAAGTATGTTTGCAGGTGCGGTATTTGCTGACGATATGGGAACAACTCAGTCAACAACGACAACCACGGCAGGCGATAATTCTGGTATGGCACAACAACAGTCAACCACAACCACGACAACCACACCTGCTTCTACAATGGCTCCAGCCCCATCAGCTTCAACAACCACAACAACCACTACTACTGCTCCTAATACTTCGATAACAAATTCAATGGACGCAGCTCCAACAACAACGGCTCCAACAACAACAGCTCCAACGACAACAGCACCAACGACAACAGCTCCGTCATCTTCAAGTGGAAATAGTAGTTATTAATTGTTTTACAGGTAATAATTTAAAATAAACCCTGCCAGTCAGGGTTTTCTTTTATGGAAAAGAATATGCATCAGCCCAGAACGACTTATTTAAAAGATTACAAAGTTCCAGAGTTTTTAATTGATACCATCGATTTAGAATTTGAATTAGAAGAAGACATTACAAAAGTAAAATCACAAATGCATTTCACAAAAAACTCGGCCAGTGATTACACAGGATCAGATTTAATTTTGCAGGGTGAAAAATTAATTTTGAAATCGATTACCATTGATGGCGAAATTTTAGATGCTGCACGATATCAAGTAGATGATGATTCGCTAACTATTCATTCAGTACCCGATCAATTTATATTAGAAATTATTACCTGGATCAAACCTCAGGAAAATACAGAATTAAGTGGATTATATAAATCCAGTGGAAATTACTGTACACAATGCGAAGCAGAAGGTTTTCGTAGAATCACTTATTATCTCGATCGTCCAGATGTGATGGCAATATTTACTACTAAGATTATAGCGGATGCTGCGCTATATCCTGTTTTATTATCCAATGGAAATTTAGCAGGGTCAGGGAGATTAGATAATGGTAAACATTGGGCTAAATGGGAAGATCCATTTAAAAAACCAAGTTATTTATTTGCATTAGTTGCAGGAAATTTAGAGTATATTGAAGATATTTTTATTACTAAATCAGGTAAAAGTATTGATTTACGTATTTTTGTTGAAAAAGGTAACCGAGAAAAATGTGCGCATGCCATGCATGCTGTTAAAAAAGCAATGCGTTGGGATGAAGAAAAGTATGGTCGCGAATATGATTTAAATATGTATATGATCGTTGCTGTCAGTGATTTCAATATGGGCGCAATGGAAAATAAAGGTTTAAATATTTTTAATACCAAATATATTCTTGCTAAACCTGAAACGGCAACGGATGATGATTTTGTGCATGTTGAAGCTGTTATTGCGCATGAATATTTTCATAATTGGACAGGAAACCGCATTACCTGTCGTGATTGGTTTCAATTAAGTTTAAAAGAAGGTTTAACTATTTTTCGCGATCAAAATTTTACGGCTGATACCACATCGCGTACAGTTGAACGTATACGTGCAGTCAATGATTTGCGCACAACACAGTTTGTAGAAGATGCAGGTCCGTTATCACATCCGGTACAACCTGATTCCTATATTGAAATAAATAATTTTTATACTTCGACGATTTACAACAAAGGTTCAGAAGTTATTCGCATGATGCAAACTCTTTTGGGTAAAAAAGTGTTTCGCACAGGAATGGATATTTATTTCGAACGTTATGATGGTCAAGCTGTCACGATTGAAGAATTTGTGAAATCCATGGAAGAAGCATCTAAAATGGATTTGACCCAGTTTCGTCTGTGGTATACTCAGGCAGGAACACCGATAGTAGAAATTACTGATTCGTATGATGCCAAAACGCATATATATACTTTACATGTGAAACAAACTTGTCTTCCTACTCCCGGGCAACCAGATAAATATCCTTTACATATACCTGTTCAATTGGGTTTGATTGATGAACAAGGAAATCAAATCCTTGAAAAATTATTGCAAATAACAAAAGAAAAACAAGTTTATACTTTTGAAAATATTACAACACGTCCTATTCCATCTTTGTTGCGGCATTTTTCGGCACCTGTGAAATTAAAATATGATTATTCAGATGCAGATTTAGCATTGTTATTTAAACATGATACTGACCCCTTTAATCAGTGGGAAGCGGGTCAAAAATTTGCTATTTCACACATTTTAAATTTAATAAAGCAACGCAATAATAATCAAAAGTTATCAGTAGACTTACGTTTTATTGAAGCATTTAAACATATATTACTGAATACAAAACATGATAAATTATTTTTGGCGACACTCATAACCTTGCCATCCGAGCGATATTTAGCTGAACAAATGGATGTAATAGATGTAGAAGGTATACATCATGCGCGTGAATTTTTGATTACACAAATTGCAAAAAATGCAAAAGATATTCTTTTTAAAATGTACCAACATAATCATAACATTGGTCATGCTTATGAATTTAATATGAAAGAAATGGGACATCGTTCCTTAAGAAATATTTGTTTATTCTATTTATCACATTTACCTGATGTGCATTTTAGAGATCTTTGTGTAAGACAATTTAAAGATGCTATGACGCATAATATGACAGATACCATGGCGGCCCTGCATTGTTTAGTGAATATCGATTGTCATGAAAGGGAAGCTGCGCTTGAATCCTTTTATACAAAATGGCAGCATGATGCCTTGGTTGTTAATAAGTGGCTTGCTATCCAGGCTGAATCAAAGTTACCAAACACCCTGCAAACTATTAAAAAATTAATGCAACATCCCGCATTTGATATTAAAAACCCGAATAAAGTTTATGCTCTAATAGGTGGTTTTGCCTATCGTAATCCGGTAAACTTCCACCAGGCAGAGGGTGGGGGGTATGCTTTATTAGCCGATACGGTGATCAAGTTAGATTTGTTGAACCCCAATGTTGCTGCTCGAATGGTAAAGCCATTAACAGATTGGAAACGCTATGATGAGCATCGACAGGCATTAATGAAAGCCCAATTAGAACATATATTAGCTCAGAAAAAAATATCTAAAGATATTTATGAGTTAGTGAGTAAAAGTTTATTGTTAACTAAAAAAGAGGAGGTTACAGAACGATGAAAAACACTCGTATTGAATCAGATAGTATGGGAAAAATCGAAGTCCCTAAAGAAGTTTACTGGGGCGCGCAAACACAACGTTCATTGCATCATTTTGAAATCGGTTATGACATTATGCCACGTGAATTAATTCATGGTTTTGCAGTATTAAAAAAAGCTGCTGCCATTGTGAATAACCAATTAGGATTATTGCCTGAAGATAAAAAGAAATTAATTGTTGCTGCCGCTGATGAAGTGATTGATGGCAAGCTTCATGATCAATTTCCATTAAGAATCTGGCAAACAGGTAGTGGTACACAAACCAATATGAATGTGAATGAAGTTATTTCAAATCGCGCGATTGAAATGGCTGGTGGTGAAAGAGGAAGTAAAAAACCAATTCATCCCAATGATGATGTCAATCGTTCACAATCTTCTAATGATACTTTTCCTACTGCGATGCACATTGCAACAGCGGAATCCATTGTGCATAAATTAATTCCATCACTAAAAGAATTACGTGATGCCTTAGCAAAAAAGCAAAAAGCATTTGAGCATATTGTAAAAATAGGCAGAACGCATTTACAAGATGCAGTCCCTTTAACATTAGGCCAAGAATTTTCAGGCTATGTCGCGCAACTTAATGCTGCATTAAGAAACATTGAAGCAACTTTACCAGGCATTTATGAAATAGCATTAGGTGGAACTGCTGTTGGTACGGGATTAAATACACATCCACAGTTTGCTGAAAAAGCTGCGAAAGAAATTGCAACGTTAACCGGTTTACCATTTGTATCAGCTCCAAATAAATTTGCAGCATTGGCAGCCAATGATGCACTCGTATTTGCAAGCGGTGCTTTAAAAACTCTCGCTTGTTCATTGATGAAAATTGCAAATGATGTTCGATGGTTAGGTTCAGGTCCTCGTTGTGGATTAGGAGAATTACATTTACCTGAAAATGAACCGGGTTCTTCTATTATGCCTGGCAAAGTGAATCCTACCCAGTGTGAAGCCATGACGATGGTATGTGTTCAAGTGATGGGAAATGATGCTGCCATTGGAATTGCAGGTTCACAAGGTAATTTTGAATTAAATGTTTTTAAGCCAGTCATTATTCATAATTTGTTGCACTCCATTCGTTTATTAACTGACTCAATGCATATGTTTACTTTGTATTGTATTAACGATTTAACAGCGAATGAAAAACGCATTAAACAGTATGTTGAAAATTCTTTAATGCTAGTCACTGCATTAGCACCGAAGATTGGTTACGATAAATCGGCTGAAATTGCTCATAAAGCTTATCATGAAGATACTAATCTGTTAGAGGCTTGTTTGGCATTGGGTTATT
>Ga0207039_1045_pt1 | contig 36945 bp, 27 predicted proteins | sample Alteio_BWMinCont_74_FD_153264 | JGI IMG/M metagenome (GOLD analysis project Ga0207039, IMG submission 153264) | Enriched cells from forest soil in Barre Woods Harvard Forest LTER site, Petersham, Massachusetts, United States -... | ecosystem: Environmental > Terrestrial > Soil > Temperate forest >... | reverse complement strand
TTTCGATCTCGTTTTTTTCTTTGTCGTATCCATGGAATCTCGACGATCCTATTACCTGTCCATCTTTAGAATCAATAGCAATTAACGCTCCGCCAGAGTCCAAAGCCTTGCGAAAATATGCCCTAAACGAATCTTTCTGGTAATTATCGCTGCTTGGATGTTGCTCCTAAATGAGAGGATCAGCAGCGAAGGCATAAAGCTCACCGAAATCTTGTGGGCGCAGAGGTCTAATTTATTGACCAGACTATATGACTATAGGCTGTGCACTCCTTATTTGCTGGATATCTATTAAGCATTATTGTTGTAATTGCCTCTTAAGTCTGTAAACTTAATCTTGTATAACAGAGCAAAATGACGCATTGCTAATAGCACAAAATTATATGATCAAGTTTCTAGCGAGCCTTATTTAGATGGATCATACGCACCTAAGCAATATGGCTGTTGCGGGGCTAATTATGATAAGTGCAGGTTGTCTAATGGTTTCTTTTGACTTGTATCGTATTTACAGGTTCTGGTTAGTGAAAAACTGGAAGGTTGCTACTGGTACTGTATCTGGTGTAGCTAGACTGGGCACGATTTATATGGTAATAACATTTACCTATTCAGCCTTTGATGGATTTACCAGACAATTTAAATGTTCTCAAACTGTTCCCAGAGATACTTGGTCCGAAAATTTATCAGCCGGTAGGCTAATTTCTATAAAATATAATCCTGCTGAGGCAAAAGTGGCTCTGATTGAGGGAGGACAACTCTGGAGCTATGTATTTTTTGGCACTTTGAATTCTTTGTGGATATTAATAGGACTTTTAACCTTGTGTATCAATAAATAATTCAACTGTTAACTGGAGACAAGAAGCTGGCATTTAAGCAAGAGGCTGAGGGTGAAAAATTTTACTGTGTTTTTGCTATTCGCCTATGGAGCAGTCAATTTCATCCTGGCTGCCTCTCCTGCGTATGCTACTGATAATTTTCCGACCGGAGTATATGATGCTACTTATGCTTGTCTTGATCTGGGTTCGGTTGCTGAGCATCCTTTGCGGATAATCTCTGATGGTAAAGGCCATGTGCGCTGCGAATCGATATTTGATGGAAAAGCAAGCATAACACTTTGGGATTATCCAAAAGAAAAGATCTTTGTATTGACAGAGTCCAATCATAAGGGGACTGAAATAGAATTCAGTCCCAGCGTGTTGATAATGGATGAGTCAGACCTGAAAAGGATCAAAGCTAGGCCGCTTGGAGCCAAAATTATAGATGGGCATCCCTGCCATGGTTACGAAAGCAGAGATGGACTTATAGTTTTTCAATCATGGCTAGGAGATGAAAACCATCATTTAGTGCTTTCAGAATGGGCATCGCCTGGCGGCAATATGGGAAATGCCATGAAACTTAAATCATGGTCAACGCCAAATCCTTTACCTTCAGCCGAGATTTTTGAAATCGCAAAGGATTGACGCTAAATAACTGGTCTGCCGAGACAAAAATTGTTTCGCTCACTGACTTTCTCAATAAGCGTCAATACCGGTGGGAAGAGGGCACCAATCATAAGCATATTTTTTGGGAAGATTGGCCATTTGGCCCTGGCAGTTATTTGGATGCTCAAGAGGAATTAAAGGATCCTGATCGTAAATCACTTGGTACTAAAGTTATAGATGGGCATCCATGTCATGGCTATGAAAATGAGAATGATCAAGGTATTTGTCAATCCTGGATAGGAGACGATATTAATTATTTAGTGTACTGGGAATGTGCTTTGCCGAAGGGCACCTTAGTAATGAGGCTCAAGTCATGGTCGACTGTTATTCCGCCAGCAGATATATTTAGAATCCCACCGGGTTACACTCGCTCGACCGGACGTCCAGAAAAATAGTTATTGGACCAGACGCGATTTCAAAAATTGAATTAATCTTGATACGGATTCGTATTAATAAGTAGTTGATGCGCTAAAAAGCAAAACCCCGGCAAGCTTGCAAGCAGAGGCAACGACCGGGGCATACAAAAAATATTCTATATGTTTCTATTGGACTAGGCAAGAGCGTTTAGACGTTCAGAAAAGTAAGGGCGAGCAGCTTCTATAGGGTTTTAATACTTGCTAATTTTGTGGTTACTAGCTCGTGTTGTCGAAAATCTACGCGCCAACTTGAATGGGTTCGGGGATATTTGTTCGGTGGCCACTTGTCCGTTTGTTTCAGGCAACCAGAAGCAGGCTATCAATCCAACTATATAAACAAGAGCGATTGTTGCACTAGCTAGACCGTATGACCCACATGTAAAAGAAGCCTCACCAGCGCAAGTAGCCCAAACTCTAGACTTATCCTTCCAGGTTTCGGCAATGAGCACAAAACCAAGGCCAATTTCTCCACCGATACCAAGACCAACTAAAAAGCGACAGGCTGCCAGCTTCATCCAGTTATGACTTGGCGAAGAGCGTTGGATGTTATTGTTTCTAAAGTTGTTTTTTGGCTCATATCTTACTTTCTCAATTGGGCACGAATTAAAGCTTCCGCTGCCTCTACTAGAGGTGCGGACTCATTTTTAAAACCCACCATCATTGATAAGCTATAAACACCATCCATGAGATAGATTAACTGAGTAGCTAACGTGTCAGCATGATTTACAGGTATTTTCTCTAGCAAAGTTTTCAGGCGATGGTGAACTTCGCTTTTATTCTTCGCGATTATAAGACGAGAAGGATGTTTGGGATCGGGGAATTCTGTGAGTGTATTTATAAATGGGCAGCCTCGATATTTTGAGCTTGATACTTTTTTCGCAAGTTCTCTGAATAATTCCAATACCTGTTCTTTCGGTTCATCGGGTTGCTTTTCAATAGCTCTATCCCACCACCTCCAGTAAGATTGATCTATTTGATTTAAGTAGGCGACCACTAATTCGTTCTTTGATTTGAAGTGATGATATAAAGTAGTTTTAGCAACACCAGATTTAGCAATAATGGTGTCAACGCCGATTGCTCTAATGCCCTGGGAAGAAAACAGTTCTGTGGCTGTATCAAGAATTCTTGTTTGCGCTGATGTAGGCATAAGTAAGTCCTTTATCCAGAAATTCGGTTTAAATAGTATACTACAGACCTGTCTGTAGTATACTATTTAAGTGCTTAAATTGTGCTTTTAATGAGGCTAGGAGCCAATATGCCAAAAAAGAAGAATACCATTATAATATTTGGTTGATTTTGTCGATTTGGGTGATTGTAGCGATTTAGTCGAATTTATGCTAAACTGGATATTCATAGATATCTGTAGGAGTAACTTATTTTATGCTTGCTAATACAACTATTGTCCCGAATGAAACGCAAGCCCCTTCAATGGCAGATATCGCCAAGACTTTGCAGGAACAAAGTAAAGCAAAATTTTCTTTGCTTGGTCCTGACGGTATAAAGATTCCTTTGCCTGAGCCTTTAACACGAGTATTGCTCATCGCGGCTGAAGCATTAAACAGTAAAAATGCGGTAACTTTGCTTGTTCGCAACTCTTGGCTTACCACACAAGATGCTGCCGAAATTATGGGTTATTCGAGGCAGGTAGTTGTTGATTTGATCAAGAAAAGCAAGCTCAAGGCTTCCAAGCTGGGCAGCCATAGGCGAATCAGACTTACAGACTTACTGGAATTTATAGAATCTGGGGGTAGAGAAGGGTCAGAAGCGATGGCTAAAATTGTTAGTCATACTAAAGAAGTTGTTGGCCATAATGACGAGCACCGGCCACGCAAAAATAAATAGAGACGGGGTTTTTGAGCCCCACTGGAGCATCATGTCTAAAGCATTACCGTTTTGTCTAGCCTATCTTTATCCGTTTTTAGTACTTTTAACGGCACAGGGTAGCTGGGCGATGCTTGCTATCCCATTTTTTACATTTGCCTTTGTCCCTATTATCGACATTGTATGTGGAATAGATTCATTTAATCCCAGCCAAGAAAATGAAAAAGAGGTACGAGACAATTTATTTTTCCGCTTCATTACCTGGTTTTGGGTACCTATGGAATTGAGCATCATTGCCTTCGGCATGTGGTGGATCTTGCAACCCGGTCGAACGCCTCTAGAAATAGCTGGTATGAGTGTTGCTGTTGGCATGACAAATGGTGTTATTGGTATCACTTTTGCTCATGAATTGATGCATAAATCTAATCGCTTTGAACAGTTCCTTGCAGAAGTACTGATGACTGCTGTAAGTTATCCACATTTTTGTGTTGAACATATTTTGGGGCATCACAAAAAAGTAGCTACTCATTCTGATCCAGCGACAGCTCGATTTGGCGAAAATTTTTATAGTTTTTACTGGCGCGTCATTGCTACGAGCTGTTGGTCTGTTTGGAATATTGAAGTTAATCGGTTAACTAAGTTGGGTCAACCTGGTTGGCAAAATAGAGTGTTTAGGTATGGCTTAACCTTGGTTATGGTCTATGCTGCAATATACGCTGGCTTTGGTTGGTTGGCACTATGCTTTTTTGTTTTGCAAAGTTTAGTTGCTTTCACAAGTTTGGAGATTACCAATTACGTTGAACATTATGGATTGGTGCGAAAAGAAATTTCTCCAGGAATTTATGAGCGCACGCTGCCAAAACACTCCTGGAATTCCGGCCATCGTGTATCCAACTGGTTTCTAATCAATCTGGCCAGACATTCTGACCATCACTTTATTGCCAGTAAGCGTTATCAAATTTTGACCAATATAGAAGACACGGCACCACAACTTCCTTTTGGTTATGGCACCATGTTCCTCATAGCGCTTATACCGCCATTATGGTTCATGCTGATGAATCCACGAGTCTTAGATTGGCGCCAAGGCAATATCAGCGCCAAGAAGCACAAACCGGCACGAGCGCTATGCTTAAGGTTTATGCTCATTGATTTGTTGACGATTTTGCAAAAGTGGGGAAATGTTGTTGGAGTTTGAGCAGCCCACCCTTGAAGTTAGTAGTTAAAGCTGCGGTTAACGTTACAGTCGTAGATGTTAGTGGTGGCTTTATAGATGGGATTATACTGGCTGTTAGAGTTGGTGTTATAGAGGTTAGTGGTGGCTTTATAGATGGGATTATATTGGCTGTTAGAGTTGGTGTTATAGAGGTTAGTGGTGGCTTTATAGATGGGATTATATTGGGGGTTGGCGTTATAGCTAGAGGCGCCATTGGACCGGGGACTATAATTGCGATTAGCGTTGTGGGTAGGGCTGCTAGTGACGGTTTTGTGCCAGGGAGTATAGCTGCCGTCAGCGGTATAGGTATAGGTGGTAGTGACGGCTTGATGTTGGGGGCAAGCGGCGAAGGCACGCGTGGCTCCAGAATTGAATGTAGCCATATAGATTACAAGCAGTAAAGCAGAAATTCTAAACATTTGTTTTAATGCTTTATTCATTTTATTTGTCAAACCTTGAACAAGAGTTGTTCTTGTTATTGCTAGCTGGAACAGTTATTCACTATTAATATTATTCCAATTGAATGCGTTGTCAAATAAATATTTACAAAGTGATGCTCGATCGGCATTAAGATGGTTTTTGAGCTGAGTTTCGTTAGGAATCCATTAAGAACTCCTTAGAACGCGATAACTCTGCTGAAACCTTGGAGCAAGCTCTAACTTTGGAGTGGTATCGGCCGATGAGTAAACTTTTTTGCTTTTGTACCAGAATAATCTTGAACAATATGTCCGTGTCCCACAAGTTTGTATTTGTAGGTCACCAAGCCTTCTAGTCCGACTGGTCCACGCGGATGAAGTTTACCTGTACTAATGCCAACCTCAGCGCCAAAGCCATATCTAAATCCGTCAGCAAATCTTGTAGAAGCATTGATGAATACGCCAGCCGAATTTACCGAAGCAAAGAACTGCTCAGCGCTTAGTGAATTTTCTGTAATAATTGTGTCAGTATGTCCTGAACCATATGTGTTGATGTGACTAATTGCTTCCTCTAGAGAATTAACGATTTTGATGGAAAGAATAAGATCACCATATTCTTTTGACCAATCTTCGATTGTTGCAGCTGCAACGTCTTTGTGATTTAGTATTTCCCTGCTCCGTTCGTCGGCCTTTAGCGTAACTTTATGCTTGATTAGCTCATCAATAACAGGTGGTAAAAAATTGCTAGCTATATCTTTGTGCAGCAAAAGTGTTTCCACTGCATTGCAGGCAGCAGGGTACTGTACTTTAGCATCGACAATAATTTTTATGGCTTGCTTTAAATCAGCCGTTCTATCCACATAAATGTGACATATACCTTCGGCATGGCCAAGCACTGGAATGCGAGTATTGTTCTGAATATGTTTTACTAATTCGTTGGATCCACGCGGAATAATCAAATCAATAAATTCATCGGCATGTAATAATTTTTCGATATCTTGGCGCGACTCCAGTAGATTTACTGTATGGGCGGGAAAACTGCTATCCGTAAGCGCTTGCACAATCAGTTCAAATAATTTAGCGTTGCTATTTTGTGCTTCAGCACCACCTTTTAAAATTGATGCATCGCCGCTTTTTATGCAAAGGGTAGCAATTTGCAGCAAAGCATCTGGGCGTGATTCAAAAATCACGCCAATTACGCCGATAGGGCAGGTTATTCTGTACAAGCATAATCCTTCATCCAATTCGCGAGCGAGCGTAACTTTACCTAAGGGATCATCAAGAGTAGCTAAATATTTTGTTCCTGCCACCAATTCGGCAATTTTTGTAGAATCAAGTTTAAGTCTATTCAATAATGACTCAGACATTCCACCTTTAGCAACAAGTTCTTTGGCAGCTAATACATCTATTTTGTTTGCTTCCAATATTTCATTTTGCTTTTGCTCTAAGCGAGAAGCAATGAGCTCGAGTACTTCGGTGCGTCTTTTGGCTGTTATTTGTGCCAAGTTGCCTGCTGCTTGCTTAGCAAGTTTAGCGGTTGTTCTTACATCTGTTGCTTTTAAACTTATGCTTTGATCTTTATTCACTTTATTATTTGAAAAATCCTATGCTACAAAGTTATATTTAACTATTCAAGAAAGGCTATGTTATCGCGAGTAACAAGAGCATCATAGTTTCTATCTTCAATTTTTTCATTTATGACTTGCGAATGCATACCCGTAATTTGCTTAGCTTCGGTACTAGAATAATTAACAATACCCCGAGCAAATTCATGACCACTCGTGTTTAAAATGCTGACTACATCTCCCCGGTCAAAAATGTCTTTTACTTCCACTACGCCAGCTGGTAAAAGGCTGGCTTTACGTTTGGTCAGAGCTTCATGAGCACCATTATTAACTACTAAAGCAGCTTTTACTGTTGTTGCAAAAGCAATCCAACGCTGCTTACTGCTTAGTCCATGTTTTGGTAGAAAAAGTGTTCCTAGTTGCTCACCATTAAACAAACGCGGCAATATTGAAGGTAATTTTCCTCCCGCTATAATGGTGGCGCACCCAGATTGAGTAGCAACTTTGGCTGCGGCTAGTTTTGTCTGAATGCCACCACGTCCCAATTTGGTGGGGTCAGCTTTGATATCAGCTGATTCTTCTAGTAATGGATCAACATCGTTTACTTCTGCAATTAATTTAGCATTGGAATCAATCTGAGGGTCTGTGCTGTAAAGCCCATCAACATCAGTTAAAATTATCAATAAATCTGCTTCGATTTTGCTTGCCACCAGAGCTGATAGCTTATCATTATCACCGAAATTCACTCTACGATGAGCTTTGGTTTTATCAAGCTCCAATTCACTTGTAGAAACAGGATCATTTTCATTAATGATTGGCAATACTCCCATGCACAAAAGCTCATAAATTGTACTTCTTAGGCTTAAATATCTTTTGCGGTTAGAAAAATCGTCAGCGGTTAGAAGTAATTGAGCAGTAAGTATTTCTAGTTTGTTAAAGGCCTCGGAATACAAGGCCATTAAATGTCCCTGTCCGACGGCAGCACAAGCTTGCTTCTGAGGTAAAAGCTTAGGACGCTGCTTGATTTTTAGTTTCTGCATTCCTAAACCAACGGCACCGGAGGTAACAAGCAATAACTCTCGCCCCGCCTTTATTTGATCAGCGATTGATTCAACATATGAATGAAAGCGGTCAAGGGCAATACCACCATCGTCTCCCATTAATATTGCTGTACCAAGCTTAACTATTATTCTTTTGGATTCTTTAAATAGTTTTGGTCTTTCCACCGAGGAGTCCCTTATTGATTATATAGGGTTAGATTATACTAAATTTGATATTGTTCGAGAGGACACTATTGATTAAAAGGCCGTTTATAATATCAAGCAAGAACCAGCTTATAAGTAATTATTCTGGATCACTCTATCATGTTGCGACAGAAAAATTTGTTTGTCAGTATGCTACTACTATTAGTGCCACTGCCTTTGCTGCTGCTGTGGGAAAGTGGATAGAGCCTTTTCTCACAGGAATTAAAGAAGTGCGAACTCTCAAATATGAAAGAATGAAAGTCAAAAGTGCGCTAGAATCAGTATGCTAAGGCAAGGGGGATAATTATGCCGGATATAAAGTGGTTACTTGTTGCGATCTTGACTTCGGTAGCATTGTGCTCTGTACCGGTATTATCAGCAAATCAGCTCGACTCATCGGAAAGTCAGAGCGAAGAAAAAGAAGTTAAACTGCTATCTTCGGCCGAAACTATTTCCACTACTTTGGATTTGAAAACTAAGCCACGTGTTGCTCTAGTTCTGGGGGGTGGCGGCTGTAAGTGTGTAGCGCAAATCGGGGTGTTGCGAGTATTAGAGGCAAATAAGATACCTGTTGATTACATAGTCGGGACGAGCACTGGTGCAACGATTGGTGCTATGTATGCTGCTGGCATGAGTGTAGATGAAATCCAAAAATTCTACGTGGATGATATTGTACAGAAGGCAATGATACCAAGGCTGGCGCCACGTCTTGTTATGCTTCCTTTTGTACAAGCGGAAAGAGATATAACAGACACGGGCTATGCCGGTGTAACTAATGGTGCTCACTTCAAAGCTTTTCTCATTAAGACACTTCCTGCAAATTTCAGTGATCTAAAAATACCCTTCTCTGCTGTTACAACTGATCTTATTACTGGCAAAACTTTTGTTTTTTCAAAGGGAAATTTACCCATTGCAGTTCAAGCCAGTAACAGTCTGCCACCAATGTACGAACCTTTGGCCATTGATGGCAAAGTGTTGGTTGACGGTGCAATAAGAGCGAATGTTCCAGCCAAATGGGCACGGGACGCTGGAGCAGACGTAGTTATAGCAGTAGATGTTGATCCTTTGATTAAAGCAGAAGATCCCAGAAATTTTTCTAGACTGAAAGACGTTTTACTTAGAGTCTCTGACATAGGCCTTGCCGAATTAGATATGCGCGAAGAGCTTGAAGCAGATATTTCGATCCGACCTGAGACAAATGGTATCAAAATTATGACCGGTAATAAAAAGTATCTAGAAGAAGCAATTACGAACGGTGAACAGGCAGCAAGTCAGGCTCTACCGAAAATTATGGACGCCTTACAACAACATGGTATTGCTAACACGAGCTCAGCTCTGTAAGCCGAATATAGCATTTGTGTCAGAGCTGTAAGAATATCAGAGGGGTAAATTGAATTGCTACCGACATGTCATTATGGCAAAATCACTTTGTAAGTTAATATCATGTGCAACTATTTTATGTTGCTTGTTGAAGGGCAATAGCGCATACGCTCAATTCAGCGGTTTCGGGAATTCTGGAATGAGCAGCACCTCATTTGGAGGTTCAGGTTCTAGCAGTTTTGGATCTTGCGCAGCTGGTTTCGGTAATTCTTCCTCTGGGTCCTTCGATAATGTGATGCCTACTATCGTCTCTCCCATGCCATCTGCACCCCGTGTGCCATCAATAAGTAACTCATTAAATAACTCACTGCAATCTCCTGCTGCTGGATATAATGTCTATCCATCTGACGGCGGCTTGCCGAAGAGAGTTGTTCCAAGCGGAGGTGGTATTTACAATGTTTATCCTTCTGCTGGTGGATTGCCAGAAAGAATAATTCCTTCAGGCGGTGGCTACAATGTTTATCAATCTGGCAGATTGTCTGAGCGAGTGGTGCCCAGCGGAAATGGAAGTTATAACATTTATCCATCAGGTGGTGGCATGCCGGCAAGGGCTGTGCGCAATGGTGCTGGGCAGGCACCGGCGCCGATACCAACAATAACGCCGTGATCCCAGTTTAATTCTCTGCTTGACTGAGGGGAACGGCGCGCTTATCATAGGCACTGTTTAAAGACACTTTATAATTGAACGAGCTTTGCTCGACTACTGGGTATCCTAAGTTGCCAATATTAGCATGCATTGCAAATGTTACACGGCTGAGGTGCTTCATTTTTCTTGGCAAAGAGATCTGAAATGGAACGAACTAATGGCTTGGCGTGTTCAAATGTGTTATCTATTATCGAGGTCTGAAATGTAAGTAATTGACAACCTGTTGCTCTGGGCATTTTTCCTAATCGTACTTATCGTCTCAATCTTAGCGACAGAGTGCGGTAATCGTATTGCTGAGTGGCGTCTAAAAGCAAGCGGGCGTGAAGCTTAGGCACCGCTTGCAACAATCTTGGCTTCAATTCAATGATTGACTTAAACAAAAAACTTGGACCGCCGTGAACGGGCTGCTGTTGGTATCATATTCAAGGAAAGTGATTTTGGGTGGCGGATAAATAGAGCTGTAAAGCAAGATCGATTGAAGCCCATATTTGATAAGGAGAAACCTATATTATGAGACACATAAAGACTTCCATCCTTAATGCTGATCCCACTAAGCTGCTTTTTATTGCTGCTTTTTTGCCATTGATAACAAGTTGCGCTAGCATGTCGTCACAAAAACCTAATTCGGGTTCCTTATCGTCAGACTCTTTCAAAAATCTGATTAAAAATTTAAAGAGGACCGTGGATTCGAATGCAAAGTTAGGCAACGCGTCGCCGGGAACGTCATCAGAGGTGATAAACAAACTTCAACATGAAAATACAACGGTAGGGTCTCAGCTAAATAGTAGCGATAGTTTCCTGAATAATGGAAAATCATTTACGGGGCTGCGCGTTATCGTTCAGGGTAGCGCCTTTAGTCAGGGCTTTTTAGGGGCACCAAACTCGGTATCAGTCGGCGTCGCAGCATCAAAAAGCGAGGGCTCAAGCCCTTTTATAATCACTGCCCCATCCGTTTACGGAGCGACTGTACCTAATGTTATATGCGAAAAAAATATATCAATCCAATTCGACGCACCGGCTTTGCGAACAGGTGATTGCGATTATGAAATGTCGGCAACACCCCTCGATGGTTCTATGCCAGCCGTAACTTTTAAGCACACATGTACGATTAACAACTCCTCCGCAAATTATGCTAATAGAGCTAACCCGACTGAACTCCCTTCATTTCCCACCAGATGAACAGATTAAGATACAAATCAAACGGTAACAACTATTTTTCCAAATTGTTGGTTCCCCTCCAAATATAAGTGAGCATCAACTATTTTCTCAAAAGAAAATTTCTTATCTATCACCGGTTTTAGTGCCCTACTCTTTAGTCCACGCGTTATAAACTCCACAGCTGTCTTTTGACTCTGTGGGTCACCGCTAGTGGTTGCGATGATAGCCCCGGTAATGATCGGGCGTTTAGCAATCATATCCAACATGGGCAGCGGTGTAACTTCATTGCTCAGGGCACCATACACAATAACTCTCGCCTGAGGAGCAGTTGCTGCAATCAACTTAGGAAATGTTGGGCCACCTACCGGGTCGTAGACAACTGTTGCGCCTTTTCCTTTTGTAATTTTCATTACTTCGGCGACAAGGTCTTGTTCTTCGGTAACTATAACGTGAGCAGCACCGACTTTTAGCAAAGCTGCTTTCTTTTCACTGGTACGGGTTAAGGCAACCGATTTAGCTCCAATCATATTGGTGATTTGGATTGCAGCCAGTCCAACACTGCTTGAGGCTGCTGGAATTAAGACCACATCCTGTGGGGTGATTTTAGCCGTACCAATTAAGGCATCGTAAGCGGTCATAAACATCATCCAGATCGAAGCCGCTTCCTCAAAAGTAAGTGATTGAGGGTGCTTAACGACGGCAGTTGCAGGTACAAGAACAAGCTCCCCATACATTCCGTATTCATTCAGCGAAAAGCTTGGTATGACACTCACCACATTGCCTACTTTTAAATCAGCAACATCTGATCCAACAGATTCAATTATTCCAGCGGCCTCGTAGCCGAGGCGAGCAGGAAGATGAGGATTTTCAATATATCGACCAGATCTAAACATTGACTCAGCCCGATTAAGCCCTAGCGCCTTGACGCGAATACGTACTTCAGATTTTTTGGGTTCCGGGATTTTAGCATCCACAATTTTAAGAACATCTGCGGGACCGGTTTTTGAAAATTCAACTACGCGAGACATAAAATACCTCCTTGCGTTTAGAACTGTGTTTTGACGTCTTCAGTTTATATCAATATCAAATATTGACATCCGTTGTTTTAATTGTCAGCAGACTAGTTATATTGGAGTAAATTTCAATTCTTGAGGAACGAGTCGACAAAAGGACATTCGATAACCTTGAACTTCCATTCTCCAGGCTTATTCGGTGTGGCTAGCAGAAAAGCGGCATGCACGGGATTAGGAGCGTTCGGTCCGTCTTCTCGATAAGATACAGCGCGGTCCTTCTGAGAAAACATTAGACCAAAAATTATTTTGCCGTCGCTAAGAACGCGAATAGATTCTGAATACGGTAACTTAGCAGGTAATTCAAACAATGTTTGAAATTTAGCAATCTCAGAACATTCCACATGCAAGGAGCGAGTTGCAGAGGCAGGGTAATCAATATATTGTGCTGGAATTTTGGTTGTAGAAAGCTTAACTACATCGAACAGATGTTCACGATCTGTTGCAGCTAGACCCACCAGTGATCCTGAAGGATCGCAGGTCATGTTTCTCACACAAGACCAATCAGGGAGCTGGACCAGTTTGAATTTTTGGTCGGACAAATAGCCTAAAGGTTGCCCACCATTTCCCGTGCACCAGACTGTTTTACCGTTCTTATCGAGACAGCATGTTTTGACCAGAGCTGGTATTGGAGCTTCGGCTATATTTCCAATTTTTGGGTCGACTGATTGCACTACCCAATTAGTTGTCTCCATGGCGTTGCGTGGTATGTTGGTGAGCGGATTCTCCGGATAGTAAATTAATAGTTTCCCTAAATAGGGTAGTATCGTGATCCAATCATCGTGGACAGAGGCAAGCAATCCTTTCGGGCAGTTCCAAGGTACACTGTGCCATTTGGTGTCGCTATAGCTGGCAATGCGTTTTGGGTAAAGTAAAATTGGTCCTTGATTGGTTACGACCAGATAAAGCGGTCGATCTGTATCAAAAGATGGCACAACAATCGATTTGCTTTTACCTCGGCTCAGCTCCACCAAGTTATATTTTCCGTCTTTATAAAGAAGTGTCCAAATTTGTCCATCAGGTCCTTCGGCTAAAGTGCAAAGATGTCCCTTATCGGCTAAAAGCGTAATAATGTCAGGCTTAGCTCCAGGGATTAAGGAACCAATTGCAATGGCATAATTAACACGTCCGGCTGTTGGCATCACTATGACATCATTATGAAAAACAATAAGAGCTTTGGTTTGGTGCCAGCAATCATACTTCTCGTTATAAATGGCAGCAGCAACCTTATCGCTAGCGATGCTGATAACCTCTTTGGCGCTTGTTGGTGCATTGAGTACGATGAATAGGGTCAAAACGATAACCATTAGTGTGGGTACCTTGACCAATAACAGTTGCTTTGCTGATGCAATTAGGTTCATATTATTTCCTTACAGCAGGGTCGCTGTATATTTTACATCAGCTTGTTTTTGCCTATAGATCTATGTACTTCTTGACTTGTCTAATTATGCTGAGCTGCAAGGCATTAAATTATCAGGAGCTAAAAATTCTCTGGATGTAAGCGCTTATATCTCTTGGTATAATGCACCATATGCGATACTTACTAACAATTAGTGTTTGCTTGTTTATCTGCCTGAGTGTTCAGGCGGCGCAAAGTCCATATGGTGAGAATGCTTCAATTTTATCGCAGCCAGTTACTATTCATCCACCTATAGCAAGTGTGCCGCCAATCACAATTGAAACATATCTCACTCCATATGATGATGCGGAGAGTCGGCTTTTGCAGTTTCTGGATCAGGCGAAGAATAGATGTTACATTGCTAGCTATAGTATTACTAATCCAAATGTTATCAATAAACTCATTCAATTGCATAATCGTGGCGTGGATGTTGAAGTGCTGACAGATAAAACACAAGCAGCGGGCAGAAGGGAACAAGCTGCGTTAGCAGCTCTGGAAGAAAATCACATTGCGGTCTTTGCTGGTAGGTCTATCGATCATGCGTTGATGCATTGCAAATTTTGTGTGATTGATGATCATCTTGTGGAGGATGGTAGTTGGAATTTCACGACTTCTGCAAACAAGGAAGATAACATTTTAAATTTTGTTGATTCAAAACAGCGGGCAAAAGCATTTTTATCATATTGGCTAAAAATTCAGCGTGATATGAGGTGAAGTTCACTTGTTGAGGAACGATTGTTGATAAATTCATAGAGAAATTTTAAAAGAACACAATTTCATCTAGCCGCTCCTGGTGTTAGACTATTTCAAGCAGGGAGCTATATATGACAATGACAGTAGAGCCGATTCTGGTGGTTGGGATAACAGGTTTTGGCATAGGCTTTCTGTTGGGACGGTTGACCAATGCTGAGAAGGGGTCGCAAAGTGGTCCAATAGCAGTTCAGAAGCCCGGGCGCTTGCCAGCAGATGTTGAAGAGCGAGTGCGCGCACTTGTTGATAATGGACATAAGATTGGTGCGCTGAAAGAACTGCGAGACTCAACCGATCTGGGGCTGGAGGAAGCAAAAAACATTGTTGATTCAATGGCAACTTCATTGCCGACTAATAATAATGGCGACAAAATGGGTACGGTGAGAGATCTGATCAGAAACGGTAATAAAATTGAGGCACTTAAGCTGTATCGTGAATCTTCAGGTATGAGTTTAAAGGAAGCCAAAGAGGCAATCGATAAGATGGAGAGGGAGTTCGGTTAAGAGACAGTGAGATGGTTCTGATTCAAAGCCGCGAATGTCCACCATTGGGAATTGAATTGCTACTAAACTAAGCATTGAGTGAATTTAGTACAAAGCTGTTGGCAAAGATTTTGGTTGACAGCTTGCGTCAAGAGGTACTTGTTGAGAAGTAACACCTGGCAATCTTCCGAGCAGGTACAAATAAGTCGTTAACATATGTTCGCATGGAATCGAATAGTTGACCAACACAGATGGTGGATTGCCAGTTCCAGCTGTATTTAATTCCACTAAGCCCAAAACATGTTCATACATTGGTGGCAGCGGTAGCATAGGTACTACGTCAGAGCGATTGGCTATTCGGAATGTATTTGGCACGGACCTGTTATACGCGGATGCAAATGCAGGGTCGCCGGTTCGCGGACTAGCGTATGTATAAGCAGTGGGGTTCTTGAACGAAGTATTAGCAGTTACATCCAGTGCCGCTATAGTTGCTAGCGCAGCTCCCAGACTATGTCCGCATATGGTGATTGAATTAACAGGAAGATTGAATTTAAGAGTGGCAAGTGAAGCAACCAAACTGTTTTGCAGGAGAGCATCAACGGATAGCGCCTTGTAAATGGCAGTAAAGCCGTCATCCGTACTTCCTGCTCCAGAGGTAACAGGGCAGGGAACGTAGAGAAACTCAGCATCGTGCACCCATTCCCAAATGCCTGAGGTTCCTCGAATCACTATAACTACATTACGGTTCTTGTCTTGAAGCACGTAACCAAAGGAAACGACGTGTTTGTCTCTATCAGGATTCATGTCTGTTGCTAGATCATTACTGTAGATTGTAGTTATTACGCTGTAATTATTCCCATAAGGATCGAATGAAGCCGGTATGGTTTTACCGGCTTCCTGGCTGAGATCTGTGGGAGCAACAGTATATGCTGCTGCCACAAGCTGCCCAAATTGTATTGCATTGTTTGCGTCCATTTCCCCTCTTACTTAATTGCTGCAATTGGCTAATCGTACCAAGAAAAAGTCATTAGTTTAGTAAATCCATAATAAAATGGAGGCTGAAAGTTGTCATTCAGTTTGTCAAGCTATTCTCTAACTCGAACCAAGAAAATATGCAATGCTGCAATCTTTGCGCACGGTCCCTTATTTACGCTTAACGGACTTCAGGTAAACATCCCAGCCCTTTTAGTGCTTTCTCTTTTTATCGCTGCAATGATATTGCCAATGATTACTTAGTCCAAGTTTTAGGTACGAGAGTCATCAACCTACGGTCTTCTCAAAGGCTGCTATGTCTGTTTCTAAAGGTTCGTTTCCTTGATGCTCAGCCTTTTCTGCCGAGTTTGATAAATTGTAGGATGCTCAATAAATCGTCTGCAAACAGTAGATTAAGTGTCCATTATCCATGGACACTTAGCAAGAACCAACTTAATATGAATGTTGTGGCTGGACACAACAAAGGGTGACCTATTCGTATAAGACATAATTCTCTTATAAGATGTGTTAGACGTATCAAATTTAGAAAGTAAATGTAGTAGCGATGATTGAAAAACGAGAATTTAATAATCAGACATTTTCCAAGCGCCTATCAGTTTACTTGGTAGAACGATTTCCGCTAAATAAATTTGGCATTATGGTTTCTATGTTTGCATTGTCGGGCCTGTGTTTTTCTCAGATGCTTAGAGGCGTGCAACCATTGCCGTCGCTATTGGTATTCCTGATTACAGCTATTGTGACACTGTTAGTATTTTTTCAATTGCGCGTTGCGGACGAATTTAAAGATTATGAGGATGATTGTCTTTATCAGTCATATCGTCCTGTTCCCAGAGGTCTTGTCAGTCTTAAAGAACTAGGCACTTTAGCTTTTGTTTCGGCATTAATCCAGGGAATTCTGGTTGCGTTCTTGGATGTCAAACTTTTTTTGCCTCTGGCAGCAGTATGGGTTTATATGGGGCTTATGACAAAAGAATTCTTTGTCAGAGATTGGTTGCGAGTGCATCCTATCGCTTACCTTGCTAGTCATATGTTTATTATGGTTTTTATTGATTTATTTATTACTGCTTGCGATTGGCTGAGGCAAGGTTCGGCTATGCCTGTAGGTATGTATGCTTTTTTATTTGTCAGTTTATGCAATGGGTTGATTATTGAATTTGGTAGAAAAATACGGGCGCCGGAACAAGAAGAAAATGGTGTGCAAACATATTCACATATCTGGGGAATTCGTATTGCGAGCAGGGTGTGGCTCTACGTCATTATGCTAGCTTGTGTGTTTGCCGTTTATACGGCTTCACTAGTCCAATTCTCCTTACAAACGGCAGGCATTTTGTTGGTATTTATACTTTTTATCTTAAAGGGTGTTTATCAATTCCGCAGAAAGCCAGACAAGGCGCTTGCTGATAAGATCGAATTTTTATCTGGATTATGGGTAATACTCTCATATGGGTGTCTTGGTATTTTGCCCGCTTTACTTAAGGCGTTTTCTGTAGGAAGGTAATTGTGTCACTCTTTGCAGGTAAACAATTTCAGTATTTGCGTGACGGATCAACCATTGAGGGTAGGGCTACAATTGGTGGTAAAGCATTTAATTTGGCTGAATTGACAGCAGAAAAGTTTAATGTGCCATCATGGTTTGTTGTAACAACGGAAGCATTTAATGTTAGCGCGAATTGGCAGCCTGATTCGATCAGCGACATTGAATCACTTAGGAAAATAAAGCAGTCACTTTTTTATCTCGAAGCAAATCAGAAAGTAAAAAAGGAGCTGGAGCAAGCTCTTGCTTGTTTTGCCAAGCATATTCTATTTGCTGTGCGGTCTTCGGCTGCTGATGAAGATAGTAGCGGCGCTTCTTTTGCCGGACAACTGGATAGTTTTCTTTGTGTTAGATCTGAAGATGTGGCACAAAAAGTTGCTGATGTGTGGCGCTCGGCATTTAGTGAGCATTTGCTTACTTATCGCAAACTAAATATGCTGAGTAAAACTATTGTGCCACCAGCTGTAATCGTTCAAGCAATGGTAGCTGCAGATAAAGCAGGTGTGGCTTTTAGTATAGACCCGGTGACGGGGGCCTCTGGATCAGTTATAAGTTCTGTGTTTGGACTGGGGGAGCCACTTGTTTCTGGCGAAAGCAATTCAGATCTTTATCGGGTAGGTGACGCCGGACATGTGATTTCTGAAGCTGGGCATAAATCTGTAATTTTCAGGCAAGGACGAGGGTGTGTTGAAATAGAGGAACTTGTTGAGCCTGACACTCGGTTGAGCCTTAATGAAGACGAAGCTCGCAGTGTCGCGTCCTTAGTGCAAAAGGCAGCCGAATGTTTTGAGTGTCCGCAAGATATTGAATGGGCAATTGCAGGCGATGAATTATTTATTTTGCAGACTCGGCCAATAACAACAGTCGCTTCACAAACAGCCGTGGAAGCAAAAATAGCATTGGAGCCCAAAAAAACAGAAGATCCAAAAACAGAATTATGGCAAGAAATATCGTCCAGTGCAAAAGCAGCAGTTGATCCAAGAACAATAGACTGGCAAGAGATAGAACTCAGTCCAAAGAGAGTGGACGCGCCAAGATTAGTCGAACCGGAAACGATAGCCGATTGGCAGATACTAGTCGGCCCGGAAACAACAGTCAGTCCCACTGATCCGAAGACAACAGTCGACCCGAAAACAATAGTCGCGCCGGAGATAATAGCCGACCCCAAGGTAACAGTCAGTCCCACAACCGACTCAAAAGGGCAATTATATATTTGGGACAATAGCAATATTGGTGAAAGCTATCACGGCATAACCACCCCCCTCACATTTTCTTTTGCCAGAAAAGCGTATGCCCACGTTTATATTGAATTTTGTCGTTTGATGGGTGTGAGTGAAGCAACAGTTAAAGCTAAGCAGAATATATTTCCTAATATGCTTGGTTTTATTCAGGGGCGCATTTATTACAATCTATTGAATTGGTACAGGCTCATAGCCGTGTTTCCGGGTTATCGGGCTAATAAAAAATTTATGGAACAAATGATGGGCGTGCGTGAATCGCTGCCCGAAGATATTGCACCAAAAGCGGTGACATCTGATAATGAAAAGTTCAATGATCAATATAATTTTATACGAAACATGATAAAGATAGGTTCGAGATTTATTTCCTTGCCTGAGGATATAGTGCGGTTTAACATGCGTTTTAAAATAGCATTGCGTGAGACTGACGGAGATCTATCTTTGTTGACGGTAGATGAATTAGCAAGTGCGTATCGAAAATTAGAAGCAAAACTGCTGTTCAATTGGGATGCTCCATTGATCAATGATTTTTTTGCCATGATATTTTTTGGTAGCTTGAGAAATTTGACTGAGCGGTGGTGTAAAGATGTGGACGGGACTCTGCAAAATAATTTGATTGCCGGTGAAGGGGGTATAATAAGTGCGGAGCCGCCAAAATTGATGGCGCAAGCGGCTAGTATCGCGTCACAGAACTCAGGATTGGTAGCCATGCTTATGAACGGAGATGTTGCAGCTATAAAAATAGCGATGGCAAAATATCCAGAATTTGAACAACTAATAAATCAATATCTGGCTAAATTTGGCGGTCGCTGCATAGGTGAACTGAAACTGGAAAGTTTCAGTCTAAATGATGACCCATTATCATTTTTTCGAACTATTGGACAATTAGCCTCTAACAAGATTAATGGTCAAGCAGAATTAGGGCATGGCGATAATCTTTCTAATGTCCGCAAAGACGCTGAGAAACGTGCGCAAAAATTCCTAGAAACTGATTTCATAAAAACCTGTATTTTTATTTGGGTATTAAATAACACTCGAGTATTAGTTAAGCAAAGAGAAAATCTAAGATTTGAAAGAACAAGATTGTTTGCTCGCGTGCGAGAAATAGTCCTTGCTATAGCTACAAAATTATCTAGTCAAGGAGTGATTGATAAAGCACGCAATGTGTTTTATTTAGAGCTGGAAGAATTGCTCGGCTATATTGAAGGCACAGCCACCAGCACAAATTTAAATGGATTAATCGCAGTGCGCAAAAAGGAAATTGATTCTTATAGATTGCTGCCCCAACCTGCCGATAGAATTGAAACATACGGTCCAATATATTTAAATCAAGACCTCTGTGCCGAAGTGAAGGGCGAAAAAGAGTCGAACAATAATAACGAGCAGACAACGCTGAAGGGAACGGGCTGTTGCAGGGGCAAAGTTAAAGCTAAAGTTCGTGTAATTTTAGATCCAAAGAATGCGGCGCCTTTAAACGGAGATATTCTCGTGGCGCGAAGAACCGATCCAGGGTGGATTATTGTTTTTCCGCAAGCATCGGGAATATTGGTTGAATATGGTAGCTTACTTTCGCATTCGGCAATTGTAGCAAGAGAACTGGGCATACCGGCAATAGTGGGTATTCCAGGATTAATTGGCAAACTAAAAGATGGTGACTGGGTTGAGTTTGATGGTTCGACCGGTATCATCAATAAACTGGAGCACGCCGATGCGGTATAAACTAATGCAGGGTTGATTTAGTATGGAAATAGAACCCCATAGTAGTGAAGTACTAAATAAAGCAGATTTTTCCAAGGTGCGGTATGCACAATGCTGGGAAGATACTGAAGTTCTAATAGAATCAATGGATGTAAAAGAAGGAGATACTTGTTTGTCTATTGCTTCGGCTGGAGACAATACCCTGGCCATATTAATTAAAAATCCTGCTCGTGTCATCGCCATAGATTTAAGTGTTGCCCAATTGTCCTGTTTAGAGCTGAGAATAGCTGCTTTTCAAGAGTTGTCTTATGAAGAGTTACTAACGCTCTTGGGATGCACGATACCAATTGAATTAAAAGAAGCAGAGCAGACAAAGTCGCGGATTGCTTTATACAGCAAATGTCGCAATAAACTGAGCCCTCAGTCACAAGCATTTTGGGATCAAAATCAAGCTGGTATGGCTATGGGTATTGCTCATTTTGGTAAATTCGAAAAATATTTTGACCTGTTTCGTACCCTGGTTTTACCGATGGTCCATAACAAGTCAGATGCAAGACAACTGCTTGCTGGTGGAAATATTGAAGTAAGAAAGAAATTTTTTATGGATAAATGGAATACCTGGCAGTGGCGTATGTTATTTCGCATTTTTTTCTCGCGCCCAGTGATGGGACGCTTGGGCAGAGACCCACACTTCTTTGATTATGTTGAAGAGAGTACGTCTTCATTTCTTCTTGGTTCAACCGAGTACGCATTGACTGAATTAGATCCAGCCGAAAATCCATATTTGCATTGGATTTTAACTGGATGCTATGGCAAGGTATTACCTTTATATCTAAAGCCTCAATATTTTCAAACAATTAAACAAAATGCTGAGCGCATTGAGTTGCGGCACCAATCTTTGGAAGATTGTCTTGACAGCTTGCCGGCCAATTCTGTAAATGCCTTTAATTTGAGTGATGTCTTTGAATATATGTCTTCCACCCATTATCAAAAATTTTTAGCCAAGATAATCCAAGTGGGAACTAGCGATGCTCATTTAGTTTATTGGAATATGATGACACCAAGGACAAGACCAGCCAAATTTGCAACAAATCTGTTAGAAATGAGTGAATTATCTCAGGAATTGTATAGGAAGAATAAGGCTTTCTTTTACCGCAGGCTTGTAATAGAGAAAATTTGCAAATGAATTCTTATATAAACCCCGGGCTCGGAATACTATTAATATCTTGCATGCTCGCTGTTGCCTTGCAAATTTTAAGTTATATACAAAAACGGTTTTCACCCAACCCTGAGATAATCCGCAAAGCTTTGCATCTGACGATGGGAATTGTCAGTCTTTCATTTCCATTTTTATTTCAACGTGCGTGGCCAGTTATTTTGGTGGCTGTTCTTTCAATCGTGTTGATGACTGCAATAAAGAAATCGCCATTTTTTACTGCCTGGAAAAATGTAGTGTTTAAAACTGAAAGAGCATCGTGGGGCGAAATTTGTTTTCCTGTATCCATAGCTTTGCTTTTCTGTTTAAGTCATAAAGATCCTTTGCTTTATGCTATTCCAGTTATGACTTTAACACTGGCAGATGCGGGGTCGGCTCTCATTGGCAAACAATATGGCGTGCTTACTTACCATACTGCCGATGGTGCTAAATCTACTGAAGGTTCAGTGACGTTTTTTACCCTGGCTTTTTTATCTGCGCATATACCTCTTTTGCTGTTTAGTTCTATAGGTCGCTATGAATGTTTGGCCATTGGGCTTATTTTAGGAGTTATTGCCATGTTCTTTGAAGCAATAGCCTGGAGCGGTCTGGATAATTTATTTATTCCTCTGGGTACTTATCTGGTTCTTAAAAGTCACTTGTCACTTAGCGCTGGTTCTTTAAGTATCAGGCTAATTGTATTGGTATTTGTGTTTTTCTTTACTATGCTATTCAAACGTCGGACAACACTTAATGGCAGTGCAGTGATTGGGGTTGCTCTATTTGCTTACTATAGTTGGGTATTAGGTGGTCTTACCTGGCTTTTTATGCCCCTCATTTTGTTTTTTACTTATCGCAAATTAATGCCACAGCGTTATCGCAAAGATATGAGCAAGCACACAATTTACGCAGTTATATCAGTCTCTTCTGTTGGTCTTATCTGGCTAATTTATAATAGCTTTTTACCTTCTGGTGCACTCTTCTATCCTTATACTCTTGGCTTTGCTATACATGCAAGCATTATTAGTATTGCGCACATGACAGGCGCCCATTTGAATAAAGAGCGAATTATGATTATAATGCTGGCGACACTCAAAAGTTGGCTTTTGCTTTTTATTCCATTTATGATATTTAAAGGACTGAATCAAACGACACTAATAGATGTTACTTTTGCACCAGCAATAATTATTCTTTTCACACTGATTTTTTATTTCTATTCTCCTAATCGCTTAGCTGTTGAACCCGGACAAAGTGCAAAGAGATGGCTCAGGGAAGCAATATGCGCAGCAGCAGGTTCTGCCTGTGGTTTAATTCCCTGGTTTACCTCTTAGAGTGAAAAAATATGTTCGATAGACAAACGAAGCAAATTATACTTTTAAAAGATCCACAGTTGGTCAAAAAATCATATGGTTTTTCAGAAAAATTGCCTTTTCTGGATTTTACTAAAGATAAAGCAGATGAACACTGGGCCATTGTTGATAGTGCAAATAAAATACAAGCACGCTGTTCATTATGGTACAAAGAAAAGATTTTATTGAAAGACAAAGTAGCAGGTTTTATTGGACATTATGACGCTATAGATGAAGAAGCGGCAATAGCTGTTCTAAATCATGCCTTTGTTCAATTGAGACAATATAATTGTGCGCTTGCTGTCGGTCCAATTGATGGTAATACCTGGAGGCGCTATCGATTTATCTGTGAGCGCGGTGACGAACCAGTATTTTTTTTTGAACCTGATAATCCGGATAATTATCCCAAGCATTTTCTTTTAGCTGGTTTTCAACCATTGGCTAGTTACTTTTCTGCCTTAAATAATAATCTGGCAGTACGCGATCCCAAGGCTGCTTCTATTGAACATAAATTAAAGACTGAAGGCATAAAGTTAAGACCGTTTTCTATCGAAAACCGGGAGGCTGATTTAGATGCGATATTTAAATTGTCGTTGCAGTCTTTCAAATCTAATTTTTTATATAGTCCGATTGCAGAAGAACAGTTTATGGAAAAATATCAAGCTCTATTGCCTATAATTAAAGAAAATTTTTTGCTAATGGCAGAAGATAATGATACAACGGTAGGCTTTGTTCTAGCTTTGCCTAATTATAATGAAGGACATAAGCCGAAAAGTATTATATTAAAAACGGTTGCTCGTCATCCAGCAAACAAATACGCTGGGCTGGGTAGATACCTTGTGGATAGGATTCAGAAAGAAGCATTTGAAAACGGCTATAGCCGTGTGATCCATGCTCTTATGATCGACCAAAACGTCTCAGGCAAGATAAGCTTACGCTATGCGTCACCGATAAGAAAATACACACTTTATTCGCGCCAATTGAGTTAATGAATATTCCTCTCAAACTAAAAGAACAAAGCCAGGCTAATGGACAAAGACTGGCTTTAATTGAGAACAAAATGGGCATCGAGCGCAGTGTAACTTTCGAACAATTAGACAAATCATCAGATCAACTTGCCATATATTTTAGAAAACAAGGTATCAAGTACAATGATACCGCACTCGTTTTGCATACGATGTGCATCGAACTATACAACATAATATTTGCACTCTTTAAATTGGGGGTGAAGGCAATGTTGGTTGATCCTTCCTCTGGATTGCCATTTATGGAAACTTGTTTTGAATTAGAAAGACCGCATGCTCTTATAACAAGTAGTCGTGGCTCTTTATTGCCCTTTGTGTCTACCGCGGTGCAAAATATTCCGATGAAATTTAGAACTGGTTTGGGCTTATTTAGCTTTAAACCGATTTATCTTTTGTCTATTAATTTGTATAACATTTTAAATGTTGATGATAGCGACAATAAAATTGACCTTAATTTAGTACAAGGTGAATTACCAGCATTGATTACATTCACGAGTGGGAGCACTGGTAGACCAAAAGGAATTATACGTACACATGATTTTTTATTGCATCAACACAAAGCTCTGGAAGAAAGTCTCAGTTTAAAAGAGGGCGCTGTGGAGATGACTGCTCTTCCTATCTTTGTATTAGCAAATCTTGCTTCTGGAATGACTTCAATTATTCCTGATATAAATCTGCGCAAGCCTGGGAAAGCAGACGGCGCCAAATTATTGAATCAAATAAGTCAATATAAAGCCCAACGTATAGTCGCACCTCCAGCTCTTTTAGACCGCTTAGCAGATTATTGTATCAAGCATAAATATTCAGCTAATTCTTTGCAGAAAATCTATACTGGTGGCGGTCCTGTATTTCCAAAACTAATGAGAAAGCTCAAATCAATTGCTCTGCATGCAGATATAATCGCAGTTTATGGTTCAACAGAAGCTGAGCCAATCGCTCATATTGCTCTGTCGCAAATAAGTCCTAATGATTTTGAACAAATAAAGTCAGGCGCTGGTTTACTGACTGGGCTGCCAGAAGCACATGTAAGCTTGCGCATAATAAAACCCCTGGTCACTACTGATCAGTTGCAACAATTCACATCGAAAGAGTTCGACTCGATTACCCAGGCTGCTAAGGTAGCAGGAGAAATAGTAGTTACTGGAGACTATGTAATCAAAGGATATGTAAGAGGGCAGGGAGATAGTCAAACTAAATTCAAAGTTGATAGTCAAGTTTGGCATCGTACGGGGGATGCTGGTTATTTGGATAACGAAGGGCGGCTCTGGCTATTAGGTAGAGAAAGCGCAAAAATTGTTGATCAACATGGGGTGCTATATTCATTTCAGGCGGAAGGGGCAGCCTCTGAGCATCCTAATGTAAAACGAGCAGCTTGTGTTTCTAATAATGGTAAACGCACATTGGTTGTTCAATTGCATGATGCTTTTCATAGACGCCAAAGGAATGAAGAGCAGGAAATAATAAAAGCACTAAAGAACAATCTGCAGTCTTTAAATATTGAAGAGATTCATATTCATAAGCGTATTCCAGTTGATCGTAGACACAATTCAAAGGTGGATTATGCAGCTGTTATTAAATCATTGCAAAAATAGATTCAGTTACAAACTAAGTTGATTGACTCATTAAATGTTTAGCGCTTATATTCAGGATAACCGGTTAGATCAGCTAAAATAGCTGCATTTCTAAGCATGCGGCGTGCTGCTTTTCTTTGAGAAGGATTATTTGAAACAAGCAAGCTGTGTATAACAGGTATATTTGTTAGACCCTCTGCAATAGAAAAATCGCAAACATAAGCTTTGATACCTTCGCCCAGATCGCGCGAGCCAATATTGCGATAACCTAGCGCATTGCCCGGATTTAGATCAGTAAAGTCAGCGGTACTATTTCTTGTTAATAATAATTCTTTTCCTGGCGAAAGGGTCAATTCTTTTTTATTGGCCATTACTTTTATTGGACCGGTATGCAAACTATCATGCAAATCATAGATAGCAGCATCACTGCCTGTTTCCATAATCCAGGCTGATGCTCCCTTGGGAATGGAAACAATGCCTTCGCGTGTTTGAACTTGTATATTATGATCGGGCATAAAAAGCACAAAGCCTTTAATTAAGTCCAAGAAATTATTGCCACTCTTCGGTCCAAAAACAACGCCATTCTGAGATAAAGCTGTCAATTCATTAGCATTGAATTCAGAAGCAGCAAATGATGCTGAATTAGCTTCGGAAACTCTGTTAAAGATCGCACCCCCCTGTAATGGATGAGGATAAAGCAGTGGCTGCCTCCAATAAGTAGTCCACGGTGTGTAGTCGGTGGCAATACGTGTGCCAATTTGTTCATATAATTTGTTATTTGCTTGTTGTTGCAAAGACTGTAGTAATGCTAAATATTGCAGCTCAAAAAAGAGTTTTTGCTGCGCGGTTAACCCGGTGGAGACAGTTATTATAGAACCACCAGAACTGGGTGGTGTAGGGGGTGCAGGTATATCTGTAGTAACTTGCAGCGTACCACTTATTGCAGACTGGGTTATAGAAATACCACCAGCAGTAAAGCTGCCAGTAAACGGGCTAACGACAATAAATGGATTTTGAATTGCAAGCGTGGTTGGGTTGAGATTGCCGACGTTAACCTCAAAGCCACCCGAGATGGTTCCGTTGCCGGTAATTGAAATAGTACCGGTCGGGCCGCCGTTAAAACCAACAATGCCAGCAAAATAAGTATCATTTATGCTGCCATTGTTTTGAACAGAAATAGCACCAGGTCCGCTTGGAGTTTCAAAAAGGATATTGCCGGTCGTTGTTAAAACAGTGCCAGCTGATCCAATAATCATCGGCCCAGAAGCTTGAAGCGTATTGGAGATCAACCCTGTTATTGTTGAATTAACGGTTACACCGCCCGTTGTTGCATCAAGCGTAATATGGGGGGAAAGAATTGAATTGGTTATTGTGATACCACCAGGGGCAGTATCGGTTAAACTGAAACTTTGCGCGCCTACTGAACTACCATTACCTGTTAGAGCAACAGAATCAACCAAAGTAGTGCCGCCATTTATTCCTATAGTTTGAGTAGTTGTAATATTCGGAGTGGCTAGGCCACTTAAGTTAACTGTTCCTGAAGGACTACTAATGGATACTGAACTGGCTGTGATTATTCCAGAGCCTGTTATATTGCCTTGTCCGAACGTGTTCAAGGATACAGAGGTACCCGTCAAATTAGCGCTTACAGTTATGGGGAATCCGCTGTCATTATTGGTTAAAGTTATAGCTCCGCCAGAAGTAATATTATGGTTTATAGTCAACTGTGAAGGTCCGCCGGTGGCAACAGTAAGACTAAATCCTCCTGTTCCAGCAGTCGAGACACCGTTACCGGCGATAGAATCTTCGTCAGTAAGCGTGACACTGCCTGATCCAGTAGTTGTTTGAGTGGTGGTAATGTTTGGTGTATTCAAAAGCGATAAATTTATTGTACCGGTCGGACTGTTCATTATTACTGATGTAGAGCCGTCAACAATATTGCTGCCAGTGATATTGCCAGATCCTGTTGCTGTCAATGTTATGACGGTACCGAAAAGACCAGTGCCTATATTTATTGGACTATTGGTTCCGGTGTTTATTAAGGATAATGTGCCGGTTGCAGTTATTTGATTGGTAGTGGTGATACCACTATCGGCGCTGTCTGTTATGCTGATATTATTTCCTGTAGAAGCGCCAGTAGTAGTTATAGCATTCGAATCAATTAAAGTAACATTCCCACTGGTATTAAAGGTAACATTGGCTGCTGCTATATTTAAAGATCCAATTGTTCCACCGTTGGTTGAGGTCAATACCACAGTCGGGCTACTTATTGAGGTACTGCCGGCTGTATCTTGTAGTATGCTGCCCCCAGTATTTAAACTAAAAGTGGAGCTGGCTGTTGACGTGCCAGTAGTTGCGGCTGTGGTTAACGTGACATTTTCATTGCCGGTGTCAGTTAAATATACGCTGCCGTTTGTTGCAGAAGCATAAAGCGTAATACCACTAGTACCATTACCGATCGACATAGGTGTTGTGCCAGTTGTGGCAATGTTTCCATTTGTTGATACAAGAAGAATATTAGGTGCTTGGATAGCTTGGGAAGTGTCTGTAGCTTGAATATTGCCATAAGCGTTTAAACTAAATACTGAGCCAGCAGTTGTTGGAAATCCGGCCTGATTTACTGTAACTATAGTTACATCTTCATGAGTTGTGTCTTGAAGATAAATACTACCTGATACGAACATTGCAATTTCCGTGCCACCGCCGCCGCCACTAATCAATAGCGGATTATGAGAAGAATCGGCAGCAACACTTCCGCCTGAAGAGACTAGGATTGCTGGTGATTGAACAGCTAGATTCGTATTATCATGGGCAAATATATTGCCGCTTGCGTTTATAATCAATTGGCTGCCGGCAACGCAAGTGCCAAAAGAATTAATGTTAGACGTGCTTAGGGTGATAGTTTCCGCGCTATTGTCAATTATACTTACATAGCCGGTAGATGCAGTGGCAAGTGGAGCATTGAAATAAAGAGTGACACCATTTAACGCAACTCCACTTATTTGTATGCCATCGGCATGGTCACCGCTGATTTCGACAATATTGCCATTGCTTGAGCTGAGTAATATTGTCGGTGCTTGAATCGCTAAGCCAGTCTCCACATTGTTTGGAGCAGAATAAATACTGCCATAAGTGCTTAAACTAAAAATGGAACCGGCGGCAGAATGCTCGGCAGCACTTATATCATTACCCAAAATAATATCTTCATGAGCAGTATCAGACAAATATACGCTCCCCAATGGGGCAACAGCAAGCATTTCAGTAATACCATTGCCACCATTATTGATAGAAATAGGTGTGCCCCCGATACCAATACTTCCTACGGCAGTCAAAGAAATGATGGGGCTTTGTAGGCTGCCGCTAGATTGAGTAATATTCGTACCAGCGCTGAAAGTAATCCTACTGCCAATAATGTTGCCGCCAGCGTTTATATTGGCACCACCAGAAACGCTTACTTGAGCAGCTCCACCTGTACCGCTAGCATTGATACTACCTAGATTAATCGAACCACCACTAACCGTACTGAAGCCAAACGTGGCGGCTGTAGTACCATGTGTATCGAATGTGGCAGTGCTCCCACCAGCTACCACGACAGGTCCTGTCACTATGGTGACTGTGTTTCCAGTTTGATTAGCTGCAGCTGTAACTATGCTGCCTAATTGTATTGCTTGAGAGATGGGACCCGATTGAGCTGTACCGCCATTGCCCGCGGCTATAACAGTAACGGCTCCGCCTGTGCCGCTATTATTGGCAGTATTTATACTAGTAGTAGTAGTGGGGAACCAAATATTTCCTGTGCCAGCACCATTGGCACAAGCAAGAAGTGTTACAGATCCGCCGCTTGCTGTTATGACGGTGCTGGCATTGGATTGTGTAAAATCGATATTGCCACCAGTAGGAACAGCAGGATTCACTGTTGCTGTAAAAGATCCCGTACCATTACCAGTTCCAGTAGAACCACTAATATTATTTGTGGAGGTCGGAATTGTCGTAGTGCCAGAATTTGAAGTTCCGGTTGTACTTACAGTTGCACCTGCTATTAAAGTTACATTGTGACCATTATCGATAATAGCAGCCGAGTTATTGCCAGCTGTTATATTACCTTCAGCGATAATTGCTACATCTTCGGTAAATGTATTTGAACCTGTAACTGTAATATTGCCTGTGCTGACAAATGTCGGATCACCATTTATAGTGTTATTACCTAGGTTCAGGTTGTCTGTATCGGCTAATAGATGCTCTGAGGCTGCTTGAGTATTTAAATTGCCAGTTACTTCACGCGTATTGGCAGTGATCGAACCATTGCCAGAGTAGAGGTTTAGATTTTGAGATAAATAATTTCCGCCATTAATATTGATGTTGCCGCTGCCAGTATAAGTTGGCTCACGAAAATTGATATTGCCATTATTAGCTACAAAAGTGCCATTATTTGCGTTGATATTTATGTCAGTAGTTTTTGGTGCAGATATGTTAATAGATCCATTAGTAGATGCGATTGTTCCATTATTTGTAATATCGCCACTGCGAGAAAATAAATCGAGATTGCCAGGGGTTGAAATCAGTCCTTGCGAACCAACAACTATATTGCTAGCCAAAATAGAAAATGTACTTGCAGTATCTACTATAGGACGAGTAGTAATTAAATTCAGGCTACCAGAATCATTTAAATTACCACTCAGATTTAAAGTGCCAGATTTAGAAATGTCAGTAACACTAATACCTTGTGGTATGACTAAGTTAGATAAGTGTTGAGAAAGTCTTGGACCAATAGTTAAACTACCGCCATCAGCACTGCCTTGTGCATCAAGCAGAAGAGATTGATGTCCGGTAAATAAAACTTGTAAGACTGCTAATTTTTCAGATTCAGTCAGCGCTGTGTTGGAAGTGACAGTCATTTGACTACCACCCACATTGATATTTACAGATTCATTCTTTAGTAAATGCCCACCTTTTGTAGTATCGGTAGTGGAAGAGAGGTCGAGATTTTGGCTTTGTTGCTGGTGATGGTGGAAGTGGAACAAGCCGCCACCGGATCCAGGAGTCTGATCATGATGATATATCGTTGGCATACAGCCCGATCGATAGGGATCAAAAAATTGATGAGTATGTATATGAGGAGTAATTGGTACGGTTGTAGGTGCGCCGACAATAATATGATTCATAACTCGTGTTTGTACTTGTGCTACAGAGGGCGCACAAAGAAAAACAAATAAAACTAATTGTATTAAAAAGGCATTTGGTTTTTGTCGTAGCATTCTCTAAGGTCCTAGGGGCTTGTATTGTATTCAGGGTATCCGGCGAGATCAGCTAATATGGCCGCATTTTTCAACATCTGATGAGCTACTTTTTTATGAACTCTTTCATGTGAGACAAGTAAACTGTGAATAACAGGAACATTGGTAAGTCCATGGGGTATCGAAAAATCGCAGATGTAGCCTTTGATGCCATTACCAAGATCGGTGCTGCCTATATTGCGATAAGCGAGTTTATTACCAGGATTCAGTTCCGCAAAATCAGCTGTGCTATTTCTGGTCAAAAGTAGTTCTTTACCGGGAGCAAGAACTAATTCTTTTTCATTGACTTTTACTTTAATCGCGCCAGTGCGCAAAGTATCGTGATAGTCATAAATAGCTGCATCCGATCCAGTTTCTCTAATCTCGGCAATAGCACCTTTAGGAATAAAAACAACCCCTTCGCGCGTTTGCACACTAATATCGTTTTTAGGCATAAACAGCACAAATCCTTTTACAAGATCAAAAAAGTTGGTGCTACTTTTAGGTCCGAAAACAATGCCGTTTTGCGATAGGGCAGTCAATTCATTGGCATTAAATTCAGAAGCAGCAAACAACCCTTCTCCGATATCAGAGATTTTATTAGCACTGATACCACCTAGCAAAGGATATGGATATAAAAGCGGTTGTCTTGGATAAGTTGTCCACGGTGTGTAATCGATAGCAATTTTTGTGCCGATTTGTTCAAAGAGCTTAGTATTGGCTTGCTGTTGTAGTGATTGCTGCAAGTTTAGATAGCTCAGTTCATAGAATAAAAGTTGTTGGGGAGTAAGACCTGTTGCAACTGTCGTGGTTGAACTTGATGGTGTCGGTGGTAGTGATCCAGAAACTTGCATCGTTCCTGTGATTGAGCCTTGTGTAACGGATATATTGCCTAATGTAAAAGTGCCTGTAAAAGGATTAACAACAACAAATGGCGATTGTATTTGTAATGTAGTTGGATTAAGATTGCCGAAATTTACTTGACTTCCGGTAATACTGCCGCTACCAGTAATCGCGATACTACCCGAAGCACCACCATTAAATCCAACAATACTACTAGCACCCTGAGCCTGTATAGTGCCGTTATTTTGAACGCTGATATTACCAGGTCCGGTAGTAGTAGTGAATGCTATTGATCCGTTGGTGTTTCTGATAAGAGCTCCTACCGAAACATTAATCTGGCTATTCGCCTCTATCGCTATACTACTAGATCCAATTATTTGTGCAGATGATGCCAAAGTAATTCCACCATTAGCACTTACTGTAATATTTGCCCCAGTCATATTTCCGCTGCCTGTTATATTGCCGGCATTACTGGTTACATTTAAAGTATTGCTAGCGCTTACAACACCGTTGTCTTGAATTGTAGGTGCTGTTATTGTTAACTGGTTGTCTGAACTTAAAGTACCTGTGCTATTTACTAAGAAGACTGGACCAGCTTGTGTAGAAGTAGCGGATATTGCACCTATTGAATTATTGCTATTGGAAAAACTTACTGTTCCACTAACAATTGCCTGTGTGGTGGTGCTGGTATTGGTAATATTAGCCGTGATCACAGGACTACTATTAGCGAAGCCGGTTAGAGTTAAAGTGTCCCCATTGGGTACATTGAATGCAGTAAGTGAATTTAAAGTTAGAGCATTGGTTGAAATGCCTGCGTCAATGGTTAAATTTGAGAACGTACCACTTATACCGTATACACCTAATGTAATAAGATTGGTAATTTGGGTTTGAACAGCTGTATTGGTAAGATCTAAACTACTTAGAGTGACCGTTTGGTTGAATATTGTATTACCTACTACCAGTGCACCTAGCGTATGGCTACTGAAAAAATTAACTGTCAATGTGCCACCAGTGGTACTGCCATGACCAGCAGCACTGCCATCTTCATCACCATCGGTGCCTGCTGAGCCTCCGCCGGCCAGCTGGGTGCTTCCGCTGCCACTAGGAGTGCCACCACTACCACTTGATGCACCTCCACTGCCACCAGTCTGTCCGGTGCCATATATGCGACTGGTTAAAGCACTACCAGCGGTGCCGCTTGCCGTAGTGCCGGCTCCAGCAGCTCCACCACCATTAAATCCACCACCGCCACCGGGGGAAAAATTACCCATTCCAGCTCCAACTCCGCCGCCGCCACCAGAAGCGGCACCGGCTCCCCCACCAGCACCGCCATCACCGCCGTTATCGAACACTCCACTGCCGCCGCCTCCTCCTCCAAAGCTGCCTCCGCCACCCCCGGCATTTACTAACGCGCCAGCCCCACCATTGCCACCAGCATATGAGAATATATTGCCTGCTGTAACTGAACCCACTGGTGCTGATAATGTAATATTGGCTTGGCTACCGCCGTTACCACCAGGGCTACCACTGCCACCACCACCTCCTCCACCTGAAGCATTTACTTCACTAGAAACAGTTAGACTGCCATTATGACTAATTACAGTAATTGCCCCGGCATTACCACCATTACCACCAGTAGAGAGACCATAAAAATAACCGCCTTCACCGCCGCCTCCATAAGAAAGGAGATTGCCAGTTTGTAAAGTGCTGCCAGATTGAATGTTAATAGTGCCGCCCGCACCGCCGGCAACACCACCACTAGCGCCACTACCGCCATATCCGACTGTAATGACATTGCCTACGGTAAGCTGAGCGGCACCAGTAATAGAACCAAAACCAAAAGAGGCAGTTGTGGTAGTTACATTGCCGGCACTGGAAAATGGGGCTGAGCCGCCACCATTAGTTACAGTAGGTGTTGCGGTAGCAATCTGCACATTACCAGTTGCGGTGGTTGTAGAACCGGCTGTTTGAATTTGGCCCAATTGAATTGCTTGGGAAATAGCACCAGATAGTGCAGTGCCGCCATTACCACCGGCTACAATTAGAACTGCGCCACCGCCACCATTTGACTTGGTTGAATCGACAGTAATGGTAGATGTAGGAAACCAGATATTGCCATTGCCAGCAGCGTTGGAATTAGCCAGCAAAGTTACATTGCCGCCGCTTGTACTAATAACAGTGCCAGCAGTCGCCGGCGTAAAATCTATATTGCCGCCTTTTGTGCTGTCAAATTTCATAGTTACGCTGGTCAGAGATGTCGTACCATTAGTTATTGGACTAGTCGTGGTGCCGCTTGATGCAGTTATATCAGCGCCAGCTATTAACCAAACGCTGCCACCGGCCGTAACTATATTGGCTACATTACCACCTGTACCAGAAACAATATCACCGCCGGCAATTATCGCTAAATTATTGCCGCCTGTTGAAATTGTGCCATTTATTTGCAGATTGCCTGAATTGGCATATAAAGGATCACCAGTTACACAATTATTTCCCAGTACAAACAAAGCCGTATCTGCATATATATGTTCTTCTCCTGCTGTCGAGTTTAAAGTGCCAGTTACTCGTCCAAGATTACCGGTGATGGTACCGGTGCCGGAATATAGATTTAAATTTTGCGATAAGTAATTACCACCATTGATATTAATATTGCCTGTGCCAGTATAAGCGGCATTGCGAACATTGATATTGCCATTTGTGGCTGTGAAATTACCATTGTTTGCATTGATATTTATCTCGCTATTTTTTGGTACAGATATATTGATGGATCCATTAATGGATGAGATTGTGCCGTTATTTGTAATTTCGCCACTGCGACTAAATATATTGAGGTTACCCGCAGCAGTTAGTTGTCCGCCTGGGCCCACGGTAATATTGCTAGCAAGAATAGAAAAGGCATTCAATATAGAATGATTAGTAATTAGATTCAGACTACCTGAATCATTCAAATTACCGGACAGATTTAAAATTCCAGATTTGGAAGTATCAGTGACACTTACCCCTTGCGGTATAATGAGGTTGGATAGATGTTGAGAAAGTCTTGAACCAATAGTAAGGCTACCACCATCAGCACTACCTTGAGAATCAAGTAGGAGCGATTGGCGACCAGTGAATAAAACTTGCATAGCAGCCAGTTTTTCAGATTCAGTAATTAAAGATTTAGATGTTATAGCTAGTTCTTTGCCGCCTACGTTTATATCTACTGGACCATTACGAAACAAACCGCCAGCTTTGGTGTTATCTGAAGTAGAAGCAAGGTCTAGATCTATATAATGATGAGAACTTATGGTGGCGCCAGTATGACTAGTAACAGTAGTAGTGTTGTTGCTATTAGAGTTTTGATTATTTTGAGTAGTACTATTGTTTAACTGATGATGGTGGAAGTGAAAAAAGTTATTTCCTGAAGCAAAAGTATAGTTGTGGTGTGTTATTGGCAGACCTGCAGATTGATTCGGATCAAAAAAATGATAGTGTGTATGGGGAGTTATTGGTACCGGTGGTAGCGGACCAATAACAACATGATTAGTAATTTGTGTTGGCACTTGTGCTAAGCAAGGCTGTAGTGTCCAAGTTAAAGCTATAAACAGTGTTGCTAATAGTTTTGATGTTCTTTTCATTATTGTCCAGTTTCGTAATCAGGGTAACCCGTGAGGTCTGCCAATATTGCAGCATTTTTAAATAAGCTATGAGCCATTTTTCTTTGAGATGGATCTTTGGACGATAATAAGCTATGCATGGTAGGAATGTTGACAATACCATGGGTGATTGAGAAATCACAAACGTAGGCTTTAACACCATCGCCAAGATCAGTTGAACCGACGTTGCGATAACCTAGTTCATTACCTGGATTAAGGTTGGCAAAGTCAGAATTGCTATTTCGTGTCAATAGCAATTCTTTACCAGGTGCTAAAGTGAATTCTTTTTTGTTAGCGATTACTTTTATTGCGCCGGTATGTAGAGTATCGTGCAAATCATAAATAGCACAGTCACTACCAGTTTCCATAATCCAAGCAGCCGCGCCTTTAGGTACGTAGGCAATGCCTTCGCGTGTTTGCACTTGAATATCTTTGTTAGGCATGAAGAGAACATAGCCTTTAACTAGATCAAAGAAATTATTGCTACTTTGTGGGCCAAAAACTATTCCGGCATGCGAAAGAGCGGCGAGTTCGTTAGCATTAAATTCAGAAGCGGCGAATAAAGCTGAATTAGTTTGAGAGATTTTGTTTAAAGATACTCCTCCTTGTAATGCATGAGGATAAAGCAATGGTTGACGCCAGTAAGTAGTCCAAGGCGTATAATCAATGGCTATGCGTGTGCCGATTTGTTCATATAGCATATTCTGTTGATTATTGGAATTGAAAAGCGTCAACGGACTCGATGATATTAGCGGTTCGCTAACTCTAATGAATCCGGCTGTTGCTAATATAAAACCTTGCTGAACATAAATATTGCCGTAACTAAAGCCACCAGTCAAAGGAGAGGCAATAATCTGAAACGGTCCTTGCATCTGCAATGTAGTTGGATCAAGATTGCCAAAATTGACCTGACTGCCTAAATTTGCACCGGTACCAGTAACATTGATGTAGAGAGAACTGCCGCTATTAAATCCAACCACACTAGTATTATTTGTATTGGATGCTTCAATGATTCCATTATTTATAACGGTCAGGGGACCATTTGCTATTGAAAAAGCTAGTTGAACTAAGCCACCGCTAGTAGATGTACCTATAGCATTAACACTTACACCATCGCCAATAATAATTGTGTTTCCAGATTTTAAATCAATACGAGCACTGGGACCGGTAACAGTTATATTTTGGCTGATTGCTAGGTCTGCATTAGTAGACAAGCTAAATTCAGAGGTTGCCGCTGATGGGCCAGTCAAATTTATTTGTCCACCGCTAGAGAGAGAAAATGCACCAGACTGAGGCACAGACACATTTACATTATTAGAATTGCTTATCGAGACAGTGCTGTTTGTATAGGTGTTAACATTCAAATAGGCAACATCTGTGTCAAGCGTGGTCTGTGCATTGATCTCATTAAGAGGTGTATTGACATTAATAAGATTGAGAGTGGCTCCGCCAATAGTACCAGGGCCGTTCTGAACTGCGGAAACACTAAATGGGCCAATCCCAATCAATGTTATTGCCGATGCTGAAGTAACGCTTCCGTTTAAAAACAAACCAAA
>Ga0207039_1044_pt1 | contig 37075 bp, 36 predicted proteins | sample Alteio_BWMinCont_74_FD_153264 | JGI IMG/M metagenome (GOLD analysis project Ga0207039, IMG submission 153264) | Enriched cells from forest soil in Barre Woods Harvard Forest LTER site, Petersham, Massachusetts, United States -... | ecosystem: Environmental > Terrestrial > Soil > Temperate forest >... | reverse complement strand
ATTGAATGTTAAAAAGAACATCATTCTTGATATCTTGTAATTTTTTATCACTTGTCCTTTTTTTGAAATCGTTAATAATAACGTTTGATACTTTATTTTCAATTCTAATAAAATGATGGTTTAGAATTGCAGACAATTCCTTTTGATGTTTTAATAATTTATCCCAACGTTCTTTACTTTCTGTTATAAGAGAATCCAGCGATAAGTATTTTTCTGTGTAAGTATGTTTAAAATCTTTTAAACGTGTATCATTAAGTAAAATCTTTAGCAAATTAATATAATGAAGTTCTTCTTGAATTGCGGCTAATTCTGTATTCTGAATTTCTGTTTCTATTATTTTTAATTTTACAATTATTTCGACTTGAATAATATATTCTAATAATTCGTGTAAATAAGCATAATCATCAAGTAATTTGCGTTCATCTTTGGGTAAATAATCGAGATTATATTTTATTTTTTTAGCTTTAATTTCTAAATTAGCAAGATCTGTTTCGGCTAGAGTTAAATGCTCTTCTAACTCCGCAATGATTTCTTTATTACGTAATTTACCGGCAATATCTCTGGGTGATATCTGCAAAAGTGCAGGTACAAATCGATTATCAGCCATTTTAACACCCCTCCTCGAGAAGGATTGCCTGGTAAATTCTTTTTATATTATATTGTACTATTCAAAATATTAACATTTTATTATCAAATGGTCACTACGTATTCAGATAAAACTATTTATAATACAATCAATAACTTGGTTTAAAACTGAGGCTTCTGTCATTGCTATCGGCATATGAATACTTCAAAACAGAGATAATTATTTATCATCGAGTTAATTCTAATAAGAGGGAAAAGAAATCAAAAATATAAAGACTGCTTAAATTCGATAGCCAATTTCTGAGAATGAATCCTCAGATTTCTGCAATAAATGTCATATGAGTCGAACCATTAAGAAATCGTTCCACATAATTAATATTTTTAAATCCATGTTTTTCTAAAATTAATTTCATTTCATATTGATAATACCAGGCAACATACATTTGTTCTTCTTCCTGCTGTACAATAGTCCCGTTAACAATTTTGCTATATTGACATTTGCTTAATATAAATTGTTGATATTTATTGGCTGTACTATGATTATTGATTCTGATAATGGAATTTTCATCTGTTTTAACTTCTCTTACACTTCGTTCTTCTTCATTATTTTCATATAGTGCATCCCATGGAACAAATAAATCCATGATTAATTTACCGTTCGGTTTTAAATGTTGCTTAAAAACTTCAAGTACTTTGTATGCAACTTTGCGCGGATAAAATAATTGAAATGATCCTAAGGGAATAATGATTCCATCATATTTTTGATATAAATTCATATCTTCAATATTATTTTCAATTAAAACCGGATTCAATCCCAAGGCATTCGCTCGATTTTTACAGCTTTCCAGCATTTCTTTTGAATTATCTATACCATGAACATTTAATCCAGATTGTAATAATGGAATTAATAATCGTCCCGACCCACACATAGGTTCAAGGATCAGGTCATTCTTGTTAAAAATTTGTAAATAAAAATTAACTTCATCATTATCAGCAAATTGTTTGTCTGCATCATAAAATTCAGTGCATAACTTACCGTACATCATGGTTTCACCTTTTCTATTTTTTTATTCATTCACCTAAAAGATTCCAATTCTTTAAATTTAGATATCAATTCAGGAGTTAAGATGGTTGTAATTGGTCCATGTCCACTATTTGGTAATATCCATAAATAAGAATTTTTAATATTTTTAAACAGTTCTATTGCAAGCTCAATAGGATAAATTGGATCTCTGTCGCCTTGAATAATAAGGGTTTTAGTTTTAATTTGAGATAACATTTCAGGTGTAAAATTCATGTCATCTTGATTTTTGCTAAAGTCATGAGCTTGTTGCCAAAGCATTTTAATTTGTTCATCTCCATGGAAATGAATTTCTCGCATCGCATTCCATTCTTCTTCTGTTTTATCTTCAATGGTTACAAGTTTCATGAAATCACGCGTAGATTGTGGAAAGTAGGGTGCTGCACTGACGATTGCCATCGAATTGATTCTTTCGGGTTGTGCATATGCCATATGTAATAGTGTCAGTGCTCCGCCACTAAAACCTATTCCTGAACAATTGTCGATTTTTAAATAATCTAACAACGCGTATACATCCTGGGCAGATTCTTTAAATAAAAATTGTTTAGTTAGATTAGGATTTGTTGATTTCCCATGGCCTCGTAAATCAGGAATAATCAATTGATAAGCTGGCAATAAAGTTTTGAATAGTTCTGCAAGTCCAGCCCCCGAACCTGTAAATCCATGTAAAATAATCAAGGGTTTGCCTTCGCCATGAACTTCGAAGTACATGTCAATCCCATTAATTTTAATTATCTCGTTTTGTACTTTAGTCATAAATTCACCCTTTATTTCTTCCCAATCTATTAGCAAACAATGGTGGCATTGTAAACAAGCTGATGAATAAAAGGAATAATTTATTCAGTTGGTGATCTATACTCGGTGTGTTTATTTTTAAACATATTTAGTTTATAATTAAACAAAAGAGGAGTAACATCATGAAAGCATATAAAGCATCATCCTTTCATCATCCGGAGCTTGTTTTGGAAAAAAGCCGTGCGCAACTGGCCAAAATGATCTTGCGGCTTTTTGACCACTGGCAGCTAGATACTGCTTCCAAGCTTTGTTTACTGGGATTAAGCATTTCCAGTCGAGCGATGTTGAGTCAGTATGCCAAAGGAATGACTGCTTTTCCTTTCACCCAAGATATTTTAGATAGAGCAGGCTGGTTGCTTGCAATACATCAGGCATTACGTTCTTTGTATCCAAAAAACCCCGAACTTTGTTATGGCTGGATTCTATTGCGCAATGCAGTTTTTCAAAATCTTACACCGCTGGAATTCATGAAAACGCAAGGAATTATCGGCATCGCTAAAGTAGCGCGATATTTACAAACACAGTTGGTTAAGTAATTATGTCTGATCTATTCGATACAGTACGTGAATTAAAACAGGATATATTCCGAAATATTGTTTACATTCGACCCGATAGTTTTTCTGATTTGCATGACAATGAACCTAATGCAGAGAATATCGCTAGAAATGCAGTTTCTAATGTAATAGATGCGGGTGCAGGTATTCCTCTTGAATTTCATTACATGACAGCCATTCAGTATCCATTTGAGACAGATCATTTTATGGCATCACGATATTCCGACGGAACATTTCCAGTTTGGTATGGTTCTTTGGAACAAGAAACTACACTTTATGAAACTATTCATCATATGATGAAAGAAGAAATGAAAATTGAAAATATAAAATCTATTCCTGTGATCACACGCGAAAGAATTATTTATCATGTCTATTGCAATGGTATATTGATAGATCTTTCAAAAAAAACAAAATTCTTTCCTAAATTAATCTCTGAAGATTATCTTGAAACACAAAAAATTGGTAAGCAATTATATCAACAGGGTTTTCCTGGATTATTAGCTTATTCTGCAAGATATCCTAACGGGACAAATGCTAATATTTTTAAAAGTGAAATTCTTTTTGATCCAAAACCCTATACGAAGCTTATTTATCAATTATACTGCGTATTCCGACCTCATCCGAACAGCAATTCCGGTAACATCCGAACACTAATTCCGGTTTTATCCGTACACTGATTCCGGAACCATCCGAACAGCAATTCCGGCGCATCCGAACACGGATTCCGGACTATCCGAACAGTTTTCCAGCTCACAATGGATTGTTTTTTATACAATACCCAACATCAAAACGATGAGGGGTATCCAATTGTGAGACATTTATCTATGTGCAAAATCAGTGAAATTTTAAGGCTGCGTTATGAGCTAAATTGCAGCTATCGGGACATTGCTCGCAGCCAAAACGTCGGCACCACGACAGTCGGCGAATATATAGCTCGAGCAAAAACAGCAGGAATTGCATGGCCCTTACCAGAGGGGTTATCAGAGGACGATTTATACAAAAAATTATTTTTGCCTAATGATCCAGGAGGAAAAAATAAGCCGATTCCTGATTGGGAATGGGTCTACAAAGAGCTTCGCAGAAAAGGAGTAACCCGCCAGCTTTTATGGCGAGAATATCGTGATATTCATTCGGATGGGCTTAGCTATTCACAATTTTGCGAACAGTATCGTCTATATACCAAAGCCAATGTGCCAATCATGCGTCAGATACACAAAGGTGGAGAAAGAACGTTTGTTGATTATGCCGGCATGACAGTCCCATGGATTGATCCTTTGACTGGTGAAATTCATGAAGCACAAATTTTTGTAGGTTGTTTAGGAGCCTCTCAATTTACATTTATCGAAGCAACCGCCACGCAAAGTTTGGCTGATTGGATTCAATCTCATGTTCGAATGTGGGAATATTTTGGTGGTGTTAGTAAAATCGTTGTACCTGATAATTTAAAATCAGGTGTGACAAAAGCTCATCGTTATGATCCTGACATTAATGCAAATTACCAGTTATTGGGTGAACATTATCAATTTGCCATTGTTCCAGCACGCGCGGGCGAACCAAAAGATAAAGCTAAAGTTGAAAATGTGGTAGGTATTATTGAAAGACAAATTCTTGCTGCCATTCGACATATTACATTCACCAGCATTGCTGAAATTAACGCTGCAATTAAACCAAGGCTTCTTGCATTTAATCAGCAATCATTTCAAAAAATGGAAACATCAAGGCTTGCTCTTTTTGAATCTTTAGACAAGCCAGTATTGAAACCATTGCCCAAAGAGCGATATCAATATGCAGAATGGCAGCATGCCAAAATACACATTGATTATCACTTTGTTTTTGATGATCACTATTACAGTGTGCCTTACAAATACATTCATAAAGAAGTTGAAGTTCGTGCAACAGCTGCAACAATTGAATGTTTTTATCAAAAAAAACGTATCGCTTCTCATCCACGTAGTTATCTTCGCTACAAACACAGCACGTTCAAAGATCACATGCCAACAGCACATCGTGCGCATGCCGAATGGTCACCCGAACGTATTAAACGATGGGCGAATAAAATTGGCCCACATACAATGACATTCATTAATCATTTAATTTCATCACGTGCCTTTCCAGAACAATCTTACCGAGCATGTCTTGGTGTATTACGATTAGGTTCAAAATATGGTGAAAATCGCTTAGAAAAAGCGTGCGCCATTGCAAATGAATCAGGCGCCACCCGTTATGCTCAAATTGAATTAATACTTAAAAATAAATTAGATACCATTGATGTTATTCAAGCATCAATAACACCCATTATTTCGTCACACAAAAATATTCGCGGCTCAAATTATTACAAATAACTTTAGGAGAAAATATGTTAAATCAACCAACAATTGAAAAATTAAGATCATTGAAATTAACTGGCATGGCAGAAGCTTTTTGTGAGCAATTAGAAAAACCATTGCCTGATTTCGATTTTGAAACCCGCTTAGGTTTGCTGATTGATCGAGAATGGTATTTACGTGAAAATCGGCGCTTAAGCAGAAGACTCACTCAAGCCAAATTAAAAGAAACGGCTTGCGTTGAAGATATTGATTATAAACATCCGCGCAAATTGAATAAATCTGTTATGCAAGAATTGATACGTTTACAATGGATTCCAAAGCACTTAAATTTACTCATTACAGGTCCAACAGGATGCGGAAAAACATATATCGCTTGCGCTTTAGCACACACAGCTTGTCTTAATGGATTTACTGCAAAATACTATCGTCTTCCGCGTTTATGGCAGGAATTAAAAGTTGCAAAAGCGAATGGCAGTTATGCTAGTCTACTTTTGCAGATGGCAAAAATTGATTTATTGCTGCTAGATGATTGGGGAATTGCTGCACCTGATGAAGAGCAGCGGCGAGATTTGTTAGAAATATTAGATGATCGTTATCAACGAAAATCAACCATTGTCACCAGTCAACTACCCACTACGCATTGGCATGAACATTTAAATGACGCAACACTTGCAGATGCCATACTGGATCGGCTGCTTCACAATGCGATCAAACTCGAATTAGACGGAGATTCACTCAGAAAAAAACAGAAAGCTTTACAGACAGGAGATGCTTAACAGATAATTCCATTCGTTAGTGAGTGGGTACTGTTCGGATAAGCCAGAATTGCTGTTCGGATGTTACCGGAATCACTGTTCGCTTTTAGACTGGAATTGCTGTTCGTTTCGACCAGAATACGCATTATACCCAGCAGTTAAGAAACTTGATGTGTTTCAAAATAATAAAAGAACTCATGAAATCAAGTTATGATATATGAAATATTTTTAGTATGAGAACTTGACCCCGGATAGTAAACTTGAATATTATATCTTACTTTACAATAAAAGGTCGCTTAAATGTGGTTTAAAACTCATAGCAAAATATATAATAATATTCGAAAAGAAGAAGTGTGGCAGTTGTGGGCTGATGTTAATAATTATCTTAGATGGCATGATGACTTAGATTATTGCAAACTGGATGGTCAATTTGTTGTGGGTAATCATTTTATGCTTAAACCAAAAGGTGCGCCTGCTGTTAAGGTTGAAATAATTGAACTTGTCCAATATAAAAAATTTGTAGATTGCACCAAATTCTGGGGAGCAAAAATGTATGACATCCATGAATTAGAGGAAACAAATGAAGGATTGCGTATAACAAATACAATAAAAGTAACTGGTTTCCTTAGTTTTTTATGGGTTCAATTGGTAGCAAAAAAAGTCGCTCATTCTGCTCCAAAAGAAATGGAAGCACTTGTGAACTTAGCGAGAAAAGGCCATGGTTGATTCTGTATTTGGTTTTGATGAACCTGAAGATAGTCCTGGTTTTTTGCTTTGGCAAACTACAGTTACTTGGCAACGACTAATTAAAAAAGCTCTAGATCCTTATAAAATTTCCCATGCGCAGTTTGTTATTCTTGCTATTTCATTTTGGTTTGAAAGCAAAAGCCAACTGGTTTCACAAAGTTTAATTATACGCCAATCAAAACTGGATAAAATGACAGTATCCAAATCTCTTAAAATACTTGTTGGACAAAACTATATTAAGCGTGTGGAAGATACAAAAGATACTCGTGCAAAATCTGTTTTTCTGACAAAAAAAGGGAAAACACTGATAGCAAAGCTCGTACCTATTGTTGAAAATATTGATGAAGTTTTTTTTGGAGTTATCAAGAAAACTGATCGAAAAATTCTTATCGATGTTCTAAACAAACTTGCTTCAAAAAGTCAACAATGACGCCTTTCCTTGCACGGTAATTTTCGAATTTTGAAAATTATAGTCACATACCTCTAGGATTTCAAATTTTATTCGTATCTCGCAAAACATAATAATTTTTGACCAAATTTAAGATTTTCTTAATAATGCCATGGTATTTTTGTCTATATTGTGATCCTAAAGCCATATATAGACCTTTCTTTAGCTAGAATGTCTAGAAGGCATAGCAAAAATTTAAGAGTATTTTAAGAAACAGAGGTGGTTATGCCGCTTAATAAGTTACAAGAGAATATCCTCGAAGGGACTTTCGTGTTTTACTTTTCAAGCATTAAAGAGTGCCGTCCTGATATTGCAATCTATGCGTTGAAAGCAATTCTCGATGAAGATACTTATCAAAACCCTAAAATCAATTCAGAGCTTCAAGCTGCCGATATTTTGTGTGTGGTCGATTTTTTCAGGCGTATTCTTAATCATCCTAATCCCCAAAATCGGAGTGAGTCCTCTCCTTATGTCGGTCAAGAACCGGGTCAAGTGATGTATGCAATCCGGGAAGGTGATGTCCAGATACGGGATGAAAAACATGATCAAATCATTTTAAAAAATGGATACGTTATCACAAAAGCAATGTTAATTAGTGATAAAACTAAATATCCCGAATATCGCAATCCACCTCCGGATATGTTAACCGTAATTGCAAAAGAACCTGAGGGTCTATTAGGGTTAACAGCAAAAGGTCCTGTTACAAAAGACGAACTCGTCCAATATTTACAATTACGATGCAAGTGTGAAGAAAAAAATATTGATGAAAAATTTACTGATACATTTAATAAAATCGAAATAGTTTATAAAGCATTAGTTGATGGAATGACCTGTTGTGAAAATAAAGCTGCCATATTGGAAGCACTAACCGCATTAATGAAGAAAAATGTTCTGAGCATCACGATAGCAAAGGTGAAGATAACTCGATTAATAGAGTTGTAGATTCACTTTCAAAAAAAATAAAAACTAACTTAAAACAATGTGATGATGAAGATACTATTTTAGCTTTATTTCCTAAGCGTGAGAATGAAATTATTCAAGCAATTGAACAATTAGAAAAAAAACAGGAACAAATAACCGCCGATGCATTAAATACCTATTGGAATGGCTCTCCTCTGCTCGATTCTGAAAAAAATTCTCAATGGAAAATAATATTAGCATCAGAAAACAATTATGATACTCAAAAATTCGTAATAAAGAATTTTAAGCCGTCTAAAGACATTATTCAGATAACAAGACAATTTAAGCAATTGGAAGAAAAAATAAATAGTTTAACAGAACAACTTCGTGTTATTCAGAGCGATAGAGCCGTTATTCAATATTCTAAAGATGAGCGTAAAGATAAAGAAAAATTAAGAGTTCTTTCACAATTATGGTTGAAATATTTAAGAACGGCAAAATTTGAAGAAGCTGACAGGCTCTTATCACAATATATGGGGAGTAAATTTCAAAAAGGAATCGATTACCATGCAGTAGATGAATTTGGAAAAAATGCTTTATACTACGCAGTTGCGCATCATAATTATTTGCTTTCGCATAAACTTGCGGTTGAATATCAAATTAATACAACCCAAGCGCTTAGCATCTTACCCCCACATCGAGACGATTTGAAAGAAGCATTAACCATTTCTCATTCAACAGAAAGAGCTACTGCATGGACAAAAGTCATTGAAATTGAAATTACAAATGATTTTAATAAATTAATGCTTGGGAATTCTAATGAGACTATTAACCAATTACAGAAAAAATATAACAAATATGGTTGGGGAAGTGTATATGATGGGAAAGAATGGACAAGTATTTTTAATGATGTTTTAAAGAAATATATTCAAGAATTAAAACAGTTTCTTAAGAATTATATTTGGGGATATGTAAATGCCGATATAGATGAAATAAAAAGATACTTTAAGTGCTTCAATCAAAACAGTGTATTTTTATCATTACTTCAGGAAGAATTAGAATTGGTGAAATTCTCTTTATCTAAATATTTATCTGAAGGAAATAGAAACATTCAAGAAATAGAAAATCGATTTATAAGACTAAAGAAAACGGTAGAATTTGAATATCTAATTTCAAGATTTAAAAGTGATCTTATGGAAGAGTTAATGAAAGCATTATCAATGCCATCGAATGAAGATTTGCGTAGTGAACTGCTAACCAGTATTAAAGTCAAATATGAAAGAATTGGTGCATTAATTGCATATAATGAAATAGTTAAGAAGCATCAAGAAAGCTTATCAGTGATAGCGCAACCATCATTCCATCTTGAAGTTAAAGAATCAGCAGCAAGTGTTAGACTAGTTGATAATGATCAAAAACAAAGAACTAATATCCCAAATCCATTTAATCTACCTAAAGAATTAACAGATGCAATTAATATAGAAATTAATCGATTTAAATCTCAAAATAGATTTTTTACAATTGGAATGAGAAAAAAAGAGATACTTATTCAACAAGCTTTAACGAGAGCCATGAATAATCTTGATAAATTTCAAACGATAGATGATTTTATTAATTTCAGAGAACAAATAGGCAATGAGCGATTACCCAGTATAAAAGCTGCTTTAAATAATCCGCGCAAATGGCCTGGTTTAGAGCCATTGTGGGGAGAGACAGATGCATGGAGAAATGTAAAAACTGCGATAGATCAAATGTCATTTACTCGCTTGACGAATGGATAATCGGGGCTCAAAAAGAACATTGTGTTGTTCTTTATTGATTTCTAAAACGTCTGAATGTGATGTTATAAAATCTACTTATGATATTGACGGAAACATCCCCGGCATCCATCGATGAGCAAATTCAGCAGGAAAAGCTAGTCTCAATGGAGATTTTGTTGAATCAGAAATGAGTATTCCCTTTTCAATAAGTACGGATGTTGCACGCCGAGCATGTCTTTCTGTTATATTTAATAATTTGGCGATATCACTTCTAGATATTTCACCTCTATATAAAATGCTTTCAAGAATTTGATAAGATTGCTTGGGTAAATGATTTAATTCTATTTCTTCTCGTGCCCAAATTAAAATTCGAGTTCTTAATGATTCAGGTTCCATTAATTTTTGCATAAAATCAATTTGATCAATACAGATTTTCAGAAAGAATTCAGTAAATTCCGCAAGTGATTCTTCTCTTAAATTTCCACGTCCATCTAAATCATTACGACGAGTCAAATCACAATTTGCTAAATAGGCTTTATATTGATCCACGTTGCGTGCCAAACCGCGTGAAATAGACCATAGGCCACCTGTATCAAGAAGATTGAGTATTGCAGCATGTGAAATTAAGCGTGTTACACGGCCGTTGCCATCTAAAAATGGATGTATCCATAATAATCGATGATGTGTTGCAGCTAATGCAAGAATAGTTTCGGCTTTTCCTAATGAATTGTAAACAGATTCATAACGAGCAAGGAATCGATTAATTGATCCAGGACTAATGGGCATATGATTTCCAACTTGTACATCGTTATGTCGCAATTCACCGGGAATCATTTTTATTTTTTGTTTTGTATAAGGATTTTCGACCCATAATAAATCTTCAGGTAATAATTGGCTAAAACGTTTGTGAATTTCACAAATTCTGTGAATTGAAAATATGTTTTCTTTAATTCCACCGTGGTCAATCCATTCTTGAACTGTTACATGTGCTTTTGCTTCATGTTGTAAATTTCGTTTTTTAAGATCAGAACTGTAGTTGCCTTGCAAAGCTCGTTCAATATCGATGGGATGGGTATTATGTCCCTCAATTAAATTACTATAGTAACAGCTCATTGATCGAACCATGGTTGCCAGCGAGGTTTGTATTGCAGCAGGCAGGCTATGTTTGAAGCCGGCTGATTTTGCAGAGAGTTCCAAGGCAAGATCGAGTAATTTCTTTCTGTGTGTCGAGTTTTCTGAAATTAATAGGGGTTCCATCAATGTAGGATTTTCATCCCGATCAATGTCCGTCAAAATGTCCGCTTTTATGTCCGGTTTATATTTTTTCATGTGATTGATTCTATTATAAAAAAATATATGTTATTTAAAATAATAGCACTAAAATGTCCGCTTAATTGTCCTCTTTAAATATAGTCAATTTTAGAGCATTTTGCAAGAAGCTATGGGGATATTTTTTTGACGAATCATTAAATAACAGCTATTTTACAGTTTAAACCTCTAGATATAACAAGGAATTATAATGAAAAATGGAAATACAATGACTTTATTGATTCCTAACGATGAAGATCCTGATCACGCCATTCAAATAAATTATCCTACCCAATCATTTGTAGATAATGATTTGATAGTCACTTCTTTTAAATCTCTTTACCGCAGTAACTGGGGACAAGAAGGAGACCCAAGAACATCCGGAGAAAATGAGCAAGCTGAACAACAAGGTGCTTCTTTGCTTTTTGGAGAAATCCTTCCAAGTGGTGTATCAAAACTTTTAGACAAGCAACATTTAGATGCTAGTACTGCGACGACACTTGTCGACCTAGGTTGTGGTATGAGTAAACTGATATTACAAAGCTTTCTTGAATATCCCAATTTAAATAAGGTAGTAGGAATAGAATTATGTCGTTCACGTTTTTTACTTGGTGTTAATAGTTTAAAAATATTAGCTGCAGCTAATCCATCCATCTTTAATATTTCTGTTAAAGATGATTTTTTAGAATTAATTATGCAATCTAAAAATAATTCACTGCGTATTCTTCGCATTTATTTCGGTACTTTGTTTAATTGTAAAGAAGCTTTGGATTCTGATATTGTTATTTGTCAAACTAATTTTCCAAGTAAAACTCAACCAGAGTTAATTAAATTACTTTCGAGTTTTAAAATAAATACTCGAATTCTGCTTTATCATACATTAAGAGATTTGCCGGGAGTCATACCAAGTGGTGCTGATACAGTCTATTTAAATTTTAATGACGAGCGACTCGCAGAATATAAACAAATCGCGCCCATGGATTCGCATTTCCCTACCACATGGTCACCTATCAATGGTGCACATTTTGATTGTTGGTTGAAGCTGTCGTCTTGAACGTGACTGAAAAAAGTTAAAAGTTCAGCGAGTATTTCCTTTTGTCATACCAGGAGCCGGTAATATAGGTTTTTCATTGGCTTTCACAGGTTTTTTAGGGGCAGGAAACATTCGATAATCAGGCATTTGTGTTTTAGTATAATCAGTGATTATCTGTAATAACTCAGGTCGCATTGCTGAATTATTTTGAAAGGTATGTGTTAGTGCTTTAAATACTGGCTTATGTGTATCTTCTAACAAAGGGAAGCCTACTGTTCTTATTGTAGAAGAGGGTAATTTTGCAGCTACTCGAATATCCACGAAAAATCCTTCTTCCATAAAATAACCTGAATAATCCTTAGCATCTACTTCAGAAACTTTTGCGTCGCGTAAGGCATACAGCTTATGTGGATGTAATCTACCGCCCTGCATGACAAAATGTTCATTATCCAATAACCAACCTCCCGCACAAACTCTTCCTTTAGGCAATGGAACTGGTTGCCAGTTATCCTGCCCCATGTATGTGAACATCCTATGTGCTCCATCATCACTTATTATGACATGTTGCCTGTTAGGAGAAACAAATAATTTAAATTCATCACTGAACATTACTTCTACTGGGTCAGATAAGACATGAATTCCACCATCTTCGATTTTTGCAAGTCGCCTACTTACTTCTTTTACTTCCTTATCTTGATTAATCGAAAATAACATAATTCGATCATGCGTATAACGAAAAAAATAATTAATTTCTAGTTTTAGTCCTTGAAGATTTCCACGAAAAGGAAGAGTTTTTTGCCTTATTACAGCTTTATCAAAATCGAGTTCAAGTTGCATAAATCCGACTTCATCAAATGAGGGTGGACCTGATGAACCAGGATTATTTCTTGGTTGATATACATCCTTCATTTTTCCATATTTAACCCAAACGACGGTCTTGTTGCCTTCAGCCTTTTCTTCAGGCCTATGTAAATAAGTTTCTGGTTCAAAATGATAAAACGAATTTGAATCTTTTTCGTCGCCAGGCCATTGAAGAGGTAAAGCTTGATTAGTTTCAAGATTATATAAACTGACCGCTGATTTTGTTCCATCGTTTTTATCAATCCAGATGACGGATTTTGATATGCGTTCTACAATTCCGCATGCAGCATTTGTACCTTCCCAACTTCCATCAACATATACATTATCTCTGACTGGAATCGTAACCAAATGATTTTGGTCTTTGTAAATACGCAAACACATTTTTGCTGTATTTTCATCTAGACAACTATACAATCGATATCCATTATCTATATATCTAAAACTTAAAATCGTTTCAGAACCCAGTATGTTAGGAAATTCATGTAGGTATTGTGCGGGTTTTAATGATGGTTCTTCTTTTTCATCTTTAACTGCCACTGAGGTTTGCTGCACCGTGGATTTTGGTAAGTCTGCCTGAGTTTTTGCTTCTGATCTATTTACTTTTTGTTTTGATTTACTGATTGCACCACCCATAGCTATATTTCCTACTGTAAATATTTACGATTATTATACAAATATATTGATTATAGTCAATTAGTAGGCATTCTCTGTCACCACCCCGGCTTTGGTGTCGGGTTTTTAACAAATTGTAAAAAATCCTTAGCACCATCAGCCCAAATATGTAATTTCTTAAATGAGCTGCTATAAGTATTTTCCACGCGATTTTGAGATAGCAAGGATAATTTTTCAGATATAAGTCCATGATCATTAAAATCAGATGCCAGTATAATTTCAAATCCACCATAAGAATCGGCATTAATTTTTTGAATATACTTTGGTTCAAGATTTAAAACTTTGGCAACTTCTGTCAGTGTAAATGGCCACTCTGTTGTTTTTTCATTTTCTAATGTTAAATCTTCAAAAGGAAATTTTAGCTCATTCATAGCTCTTTTTTTTCTAGGCATTTCTTTACTATCAAATTCCTGTTCGTTAGGTTCTTTAGGTTTAAATAAACTGACGGTTTTAGGAGGAATTTGTAAAGCTACACTTGCTATTGGTTTATAGCTTACATTTAATAATGTTTCGCCATTACATATTTTAATAAAATCATTTTTTCGTAATTCTTGGTGAGTAACTAATGCATCTACCAAATTCTTAAATTTAGTAAAATTATCTCGAATTAAAGTACGGGCCCGCTCCATTTGTGTTTGTAAAATTAATTCAATTTGATCTGGAAATGAAGTTAAAAGAGATTTTCCAAAGCCTTCTTGTTCAATCATATAGCTAGCTAATTCTTTCGCTTTTCGAAGATCATCACTGCTTCCAATTATGGGTATGCCAAATTCGATTTCTGCGGCTCTTCCTGCAAGCATGGTGCAAATATCATCGAGTAAACTTAGTTGGCTTTTTCCACTGGTTTCATCTTTACTCATGAACTCTGTGTAACCATTACTGATCTTTGGTTTAAAAATAGTGACCATATAAATTTCTTTATTAAGCAAATGACCCACTAGTGCATGCCCAGTTTCATGAATAGCAATTGATTTTTTGGTTGGTTCATCTTCATGGCTGAGACGTGTGAGACTGCCGGTTTGTATAAACCATCTTGCTTGATCAAAGTGAGATAACGTAATGTTATTTGCATTTTCTCGATTAGCGCACAAAGCTGCTTCATTTGCCCAAGCCGCTAATTTTGCTCCTGAAAATCCATAACTTAACTTTGCAAGTTTTGTTAAATCAACAGTAGAATCCAGTAACTTATTTTGAGTATGTACTTTTAATATATGTGCTCTTTCTAAAACATTGGGTAAGGCTAAAGGAACATGTCTATCAAAGCGTCCTTCACGTGTAATGGCTGGATCAAGTTGTTGAAAATTATTTGTTGTTGCTACGATGAATAATCCTTCAATGTTTTCATCGAGTAATGAAAGCAACATATTAGTTAGCTTAGCTTCATAAGAATGTGAAGCGTCATCGCGTTTTCTTGCTATAGAATCCAGTTCATCAATACAGACAACGCATGGAAGATTTTTTTTGGCTATCAATTAAGTTGGCAAGTGCGTCGCTATTTCCACCAATCGTCGTTAAATCTTCTTTGGGGATTTCAGGTTTTAATTCAAGATGATCATCTTTGTCATCTCGCATCGTAGAATAAAAACGTTTAAAAGGTAATAATCTAAAAGGTTTTATCGCCAATCTCGAACCATGGGGTGCAAATGATAATCGTCGAATTGCATAAGATGGTTGAGGTAAAACAGAAGGTGTTCGCGATAAGGCAAATGATGCGCGAGGTAAATGGAAAGGCGATCTAGGGAAACTTAATCTCTGTAAAAATGAAAACATAGGGTTGCTTAAGTTGGCTACACTGCGGAACATAAATTCAATCTCCCCCAATTTTTTTCTATATACTAGAGTCTGTGTAGGCACAACGCAATATATTAATTTGAGTAAAAAGAAAGCACAGGAAAGTGTTTGGTGGATTACGGCATAAAGCGTCTAATCTACCCTACATTTGTAAAAATTACACAACAGGTTTTGCTTGAGATATTTTCAGTTGATCTACAATAAAGCCTAGATACTCTTCGGCAATTGATCGTGCCTCAGGCCATTTTGCTGTTTCTTTGAGAAATCGTTCGATCTTCGATTGTGTGGTTTGTTGATCTTGCATGCCAAGAATATAAATAATGACTTCCGGAATAACAAAATTATTAAAAATAAATGCATCACCTGCATGCCGCCCTTTGGTATTGATCCAAAGATTAGTTTGTTTCATAGTTAATAATATCTTTTCTTCAATATCATTATTTATAATGTTTAATGACTTGAAAGCATCATTAATAAATTTTGCATGCCATTCCATCAAATGAGGATTTTGCAATACTCTGGTAACAAAATGTCTAATCGCTTCTACATCATTAGGATTACTTAATGGTGTTTTAAAAAACCCCATGGATTTAATGTCTGGATTCGGAATAAATGATAAGGCAAATTGTTTGATAAATGATATAGATTGGGCATCAATCGGGTACTCTTCGATTGATTGAACGAAGACTTGATATCGGACATGAATAGTCTGGAACTCTTTTGCCATACAAAACTCCTCGTTATATTTCTCTTTAAAGTATGACACAAAATATTTTAATAATTATATATCAAAAAAAATTTTTTTAAAATTTAAATCTTGTAACTTAATGATTTTTCTAAAAAAATTTTACCCCGTCAATTGATCCAACTGAAAAATCGGTAATAAAACCGCAAGAACGATGAATAAAACGATAGAACCCATGACTAAAATAATCATAGGTTCAAATAAGGTAAGAGTCGTTTCAATTAAGCTAGTCGTTTCATTATCTTGATTATTGGCAGCACGTTCTAACATAGTTTCCAGTTGGCCACTGGCTTCTCCACTGGCTATTAAATGAATGCTCATCGGAGGAAAATATTTAGTTTGTTTTAATGCTAAATGAATATTTGCACCTTCACGCACATGTTTAGTCGCTTGTTCAACAGCATAACGAATCGGTAAATTAATAATTAATTCAGATGAAATCAACATAGCTTCTAAAACGGATACACCGGATGAAGATAATATAGCAAATGTTCGTGAAAATCGTGCTGTATTCGCAACTTTAATTGCATTGCCAATAATAGGTAAACGTAATAAATAAGTATGAATTTTTTCTTTAAAAGCAATATTCGATTTTAGTTGTCGTTTAAATACATATCCTGCAAAACCAGCAATCAATAAAAAATAAATACCATATTGTTGTATCGTTCCGCTAATACCGAGCAACACTTGTGTCATCATGGGTAATGCTTGTCCCATGTTGCTATAGACCGAGACCATGCGTGGCACAACATATTCTAATAGAAATCCAACAATACCTATTGAAACCATCACCATTATCGATGGATAAATGAGTGCATTTTTGATTTTGCGCTTCATATTAAATTGTTGTTCAGTATAATCAGCTAAACGCTGTAATACTTTATCTAAATGACCTGATTTTTCACCTGCAGCAACGGTTGAACAATACAGCGGCGAAAAGGCGTCTGGAAAACTTCGCAAAGCAGATGCAAATGAATGTCCTTCAACAACTTTACTGCGTACAGATAATATTAATCCTTTGCTGGCTGGTTTTTCCGTTTGTTCAGCGACGGTAGTAATGACTTCTTCAATCGGTAATCCTGCCGATAATAATGTAGCAAGTTGTCGAGTTATTAATGCTAATTCTTTTGCGCTAACGGTTGATTTACGAAAACCATTGAAGCGTTTAGCTGATTTTTGTTGGGCAAGATTAACTTCCAGAGGAGTTAATAATTTATCTCGTAAAAATTGTCGTGCTTGTTTAAGGGTGTCAGCTTCTAATGTTCCTTTGTGTTTTTCACCTTTTGTATCAATTGCCACATAATGAAAAGCTGACATACATTACTCCTCGCTAGTCACTCGTAATACTTCCTCAAGTGAAGTATCTCCCATTAATACTCTTCGAAAACCATCTTGTCGAATGCTTTGAAATTGTGTGCGTGCATATTTTTTTATAGATTGTTCTGCACTGCGACCGTGAATCATGGTACGTAAAGTGTCATCAATGCCAATTAATTCATAAATACCTGTTCGACTACTATAGCCGGTTTGCCGACAAGCTTCGCAACCGATAGGATGATAAATAATAATATTATTTCGCCATTGATAAGAATCATTGTGTGTTGTAACTTCACCAGCATATTCCATTTCAGGTATTGTCATGGGCATTAACAATGCTAATTCTTTTTCAGTAGCAGGCATGGCTTTTTTACAGTGCGGACATAATAAACGTAATAAACGTTGTGCTAATACACCAATTAAACTGGATGATAATAAAAACGGTTCAATGCCCATATCATCTAATCGAGTAATTGCGCCTACAGCACTATTTGTATGTAAAGTAGATAACACTAAATGTCCGGTTAAACTCGCTTGAATGGCAATTTGCGCTGTTTCTAAATCACGAATTTCACCCACCATAACAACATCTGGATCTTGACGTAGTATGGCTCTTAATCCTTTTGCAAATGTCATATTCACTTTTGCATTAACTTGTGTTTGTCCAATACCGGGTAAATCAAATTCGATTGGATCTTCAACTGTAAGGATATTACGGGTCGGACTATTCAATGCAGTTAATGCTGCATACAATGTTGTGGTTTTTCCAGATCCGGTGGGACCAGTGACTAAAATAATTCCGTGAGGTATGGCAATTAATTTTTTCATTAACTGTAATGCATCATGATCCATTCCAAGTTGTGCTAAATCCAAACGTGCTGTTTGTTTGTCTAATAAACGTAATACGATGCGTTCACCGTGGCTGGTAGGCATAGTAGACACTCGCACATCGACAGCACGTCCGGCAATGCGTAAGGTAATGCGACCGTCCTGAGGTAATCTTTTTTCAGCAATATCTAATTTTGCCATGACTTTAATGCGGGAGGCGATCAAAGGGGCTAATATGCGTTGCGGTTCTAATACTTCTCGTAATACGCCATCAATTCGGAAACGAACGATAATTCGGTTTTCAAACGTTTCTATATGCACGTCAGAAGCACTTTCTTTAATGGCTTCACTTAGTAAAGCATTCAGCAAGCGAATAATAGGAGCATCATCTTGTGTTTCTAATAAATCTTCAGGTTTAGGTAATTCATTCATTAAATCAGATAAATTAAGTGATTCACCTAAATCTTCTGCCATTAGCATTGCAGTATTGGCATCGGTTTCATAATGTTTTACGAGTAATTTAGCAAAAGTTTCTTCTTCTACTTGTTCTAATTGTAAAGGTAAATTTAAATAACGACGTAATTCCGCAATAATAGGAATAGCAGGTTTTTTATAAAAAATAATTTTCGCACATTCATTTTCAATGCCAGTGAATAACACCCCGTGGCGTTTTGAAAATAAAAATGGAATTTCATTTTTCATACTTATTTTTCATCAAAAGGTCGTGGAATACTAATATTATTCTTCCAGGGCGGAAGAATAAAGTCGAGTTTCGAATATTTAGTTTTATTCACATCTTCAGGTTGATTGATTTGTACGTTTCTTATGAAATTATATTTTGCATTCGTAATTGCTTCAGTTTCTTCTCTGCAATGAAGAATCATAGGTTTAATAAAGACAACTAATACTTTTTTCCTGTACTGTCTAATCGATTGCTTAAATAAATTGCCGATCATTGGAATGTCGCTGACAATAGGCACTTTATTGACGGTTTCTGTTAATGTATTACTGATTAAACCGCCTAATACAATAATATCACTACTGTTTACAATCACTGAATTTTGAATTTTACTGGTATTGATTGTGGGATTTAATCCTGGGTCCAAAGGATTTTGTAAAGTATCATTACTTAAATTAATGCTCATCCGCACTGAATTACCTAAATTAATTTGTGGTAAGACTATTAATTTAAGTACTACGTCTTTTCGATCAAAGGTATTAAAAGGCGTAACAGTTGCAGTAGTACCTGTTGTTGAATAAGCACCATTTTGTTCCGCAATATTTTGTCCTACAGATAAAACAGCTTTATGGTTATCTAAAACGACAACAGAAGGAGTTGAAAGAATATTAGCGCCATGGCTTGTGACTAATGCAGCAACCACTGCTCTGATTTGTTGACCTGGGATAACACTTAATGTACCTAAACCTAAAGGTGGAAAAGTCGCAGTAGGTGATGCACCTATGGTGCTTGCATTGGCATCCTGATCCGTTGTGCGCGAACCCCATAACACACCTAAATTTTTAAAATCATCCATATCCAATTCAACAATAGCAGCTTCTATTAATACTTGTGCTGGACGTATATCTAATTTTGCTACTACAGTTCGTAATGCACTCATTAAAGCGGGTGGGGCAGTAATAATTAATGAATTGGTACTTAATTCAGCCTGGATATTTGTCAGATTTTCTACTGTAGCCGTTGTTTTAGTTTTAGCATTGGCTGATGGTGAAGCTTCAGCATCAACTGCAGCATCTTTTCCACCTTGAATATTTTTAGCAATTTTACCTAAGACGGGAGCAAATGTTTTTGCCTGTAAATATTTTAAATATATGACTTCCGTATTACCTTGTGCACCTGCAGATGGCATGTCCAATTGACTAATGAGCGTTCTCATGTGCATGCGTGCAGCATGGCTGCCGCCTAATAAAAGACTATTGGTGCGTTCATCAGCAGCAATGGACACTTGAGGCACTTCTCCACCTGAGCGTCCTGCTGTTTGTAAGTTGGTTAGTACGGTTGCTACTTGTGATGCAGAAGCTCGATGTAATGGAACGACATCAATATTCGTGTTAGACGCTCTATCTACACGGTGAATAACATCAATAATGCGAGTTAAATTACCGGCGCGTCCTAATAAAATTAATACATTACCAGGTGTATAACTGGCAACATTACTCCATTGAGGTAACATCGGCCGAATAACAGGAATAATTTGATTTGCTGAAACATTTTCTAAAGAAATAACGCGCACGACTACTTCATCACCTTTGCCAGGTGAGTTTTTATCTGCTACCCGAGTCCCATGCTCACTGCTTTCCATATTGGGAACAATTTTAACAATATTGCCACTAGGAATCGCTGAGTAACCTAATAAACCCAGTACAGATAAAAAAATGTCATAAACTTGATCAGGTTTAATCGGTTTACTCGAGATTAAAGAAATTTTGCCACTGACACGCGGATCGACTACAAAATTTTTACCTGTTTCTAATGAAACTTCATTGATGACGCTCAAAATATCAGCATCTTGCAAGTTCCACAAACGTGCGCTGTTTGATTTTTTTTCGACAGTGATCGTATCATCTGGATCAAGTGTTATAGGATCAGCAAATACATTCAGCATGCTGAATAATATGCAAAAAAGGAATGAGTAAGCAAAAATTTTTTTCATTTAATTCTCATGGGTAATTGCTTAAAATGGAAGGTATTGTAACAGAGACTGTTGGCAATTCTACTATGTTATTCTGAAGAATATTTTTTATACACCACCGGGGCCACATGCAAATCTTTGTGATAATAATTGATACAAAAAATATTTATCTTTCTTCTCACCCCACAAGTTCATTTTGGTTCAAATTATTTTGCAAAGAAAATAAAAATGTTCATGAATTTTATTTAAGAGAAAAAATATTTCCACAAATTAAAATAGATTGTATGGAACAAAAATATGAAACCATTAGATTATATGAATTTAAAAAAAATGGTAGTTATTACTACGCAGCTGCAGAAAATTTTTCATATTATGGTTTTGCTTGTGATAAACCATCATTATCAGATAAAGAATTAAAAACCATTTTTTCATATATAAAAAAAGCTGATTCATTTGAAATGCTCTCTAAAATGATTGCAGTACCCGATGATTATTTAATTTCAACTGCCGATATTAATTTGAAACGTGCTGCAGATGCATTAGAAGCAGCTGAATTAGAAATGAAAGTGAGTTGTTTAATAATGAAGGATAGGAAATTTAATTTGAAAACGATAGCGAAATAAAGCCGAATTGTCATGCCAACATGCTCTATTTTATTCAAGAAAATATCGGTAATTGGTACCAAAAATCTTTTCAATTCTTTTAGCAATAATTTTTCCAATGGGTCTGCGGCCATTCTCCATATTTGATAAATTAGCTTGAGTAACCTTAATTTTTTCTGCAAATTCGACTTGCGATAAGTTTTCACGCAATCGCAAACCTCTTAATAAAACCCCAGCTTTGGTATATTCTTTTTCAAGATTTTCAAATAAAGTTTTTAAAGTGACTTCAGTTTTTTTTGCTTTTTTCTGTTTTTTAGATTTGTCTTCTTCAATCACATACTGATTGGCAATCGTTTTAGGAATAGCATATGTTTTATGATGATGAGTGACAATTAATGTACTGCCATGACTATGCGCTTTAATAGGGAGTTTTTTCGTGTGTTTCGACATAATATACAGTCCAAATTATGCTCATAAATTATATATCTATTTTTGAAATATCTCAAATTATGCCATGTATATGATTTTTATGCATTAATCATTTGAAATAGGATCTAATTAACGACTTAGTCTTTTTTGTTTTGCTGACTTATATCTTTCTTTGAGCTCAATGTCATTATACCTATCAGTGGTTATGCTAGAGCTATGACCAGCATCATCGCGCACATGCGCAACTGGGCGCCCACGTGTGTTTATATCGTCTGAAATACCAGTATGCCTCAGCCAGTGTACTGTAGCTGATTCCATTGCATCTGCATCAGAATAAAAAGTATTCTCTCGAAGTTTACTAATCGTTTTATCAAAACAATACTGTATTAATCTTCGGATATGACGTGAATCTGTCATTGCTCCTTTTCCTCTTTCTTTAGATAAGAGAAAATTATTTTCATTCTTTGAGGGTAGGGGAGTAAGATGCAATGTTTCACGATAGCGCATTAGTGCTGAAAGCATATCGTCGCTTACTGCTATGTTCCGTAACTTATTTCCTTTCCCAACGACTTTAAACCACCAGGAACCATCAGAATTTTGATAAAAATGTTTCATCATTGGTGTCCAGCGATCATTTGATACTAGTTCAGAAATGCGTAAATATAATAAGTATAGAGCAGAAATAATGAATAATGTTCGTTCGTGTTTTTCTGGATTTTCAGCTGCCATCTCTCTCACTATTTCAATGCAAGTTTGCCATTGGTTTTCTGTTAATCGCATAACTGGGGCTTGTTGTTGCCTTTTTTGAAGAAATTTGCTCTTTTGTTTGATGAGCGAAACAGGATTAATTGATACTTTTTCTTCTAATGCTAAATAATTATAAAAGCTGTTTAATATGGCAAATATTTCACGAATCGCTTTTTGGGAAAGCTGATATTTATGTTTATCTGGCTTTTTACCATTTTTAAACTCTTGTTTGCTGACGGTGGCAACAAAAGGTCTCCATTTGGCATTAGCAAGTCGCAATCCGTTTCGTTCAATAAATCTAGCTAAACGCTTTGTTCCAATCCATGATTTGGGCGGCTTAAGACAAAATGAGATATAATTTTCAATATCTTCTCTTTTTAATTCCAAGATAGATTTTTTCTCAATAAGCCAAGACCATTGAATCAATCTTTCAATTTCACGTCTATATGATTCAAATGTTGCTTTATTCCCACTATATTGTCTGAGAAAGTTTAATGATAATCCAAAGTCAATATTTGAAAAAATATCGTTATGAGAAGTAATTTCTGGTGGTTCTAATACCTGATTTAATGTGTCGAATATAGGTTTTGGGATAGGGTGCTTCTCCATTTTATTTCCTATCTACTTTTTTACCTTTGAATCTTTTTTGTTTAACAGGCAATATATTCTGCGGCAATTCCTTTAATTTCTTTTCTAGAAACTTTTTAATTTCAGATTTAGTAGGTAATTCTAATTTATATTTAGATACAAATAATTTGTTATCTATTCCCCCTAATGCATATTCAGCTAAAGCCTCATTTTTTTCGGTGCATAGTAGTAATCCTACTGGGGGATTATCTCCCGAGTGCATTTCATTTTTCTTATAATAATTTACATATGTATTCAATTGACTCACATTTTCATGATTAAGCTCATTAATTTTGAGCTCAATTAAAAAATGGCATTTGAGAATTCTATGATATAGGACTAAATCAATAAAATAAAATTGGTCACCAATCAAGATTTTTTTGTTGCTTGCTTCAAAACAGAATCCACGACCCATTTCTAAAAAGAATGAGTTTAATTGTCTTAGTAATGCATTTGCCACAGTTGCTTCATTAACTTCCTCATGTTGTACGCCCGCAAATTCAAAAACGTATGGTTCTCGAATAACATCTCGAATATCGTGTGCGGAAGTTCCAGTTGAAATCATTTTTGTGAGCTTTGCTTTATTTTTAGAAAGACCTAAGCGTTCGTAGTACAACGTATTTATCTGGCGACGTAGTTCTCTGGAACTCCAGTTGCTATGTATGCTCTCAATCTCATAAAAACTTCGTTTGAGTGGGTCATCAATTTTCATTAGCTCAACAAAATGACTGTAGGAGAGGGTGGTAATAAGTTTTTCTGGCGTTAATGTGGGTACATCCTGATGTTTTCGGATTTTTTTGTTTGCTTTAGATTGGCCAGACAGTGTCTGGCTAATTGCAGCTGGAAGTTCTTTTGTTTGAACTAGTATTTTTAATTGGCCAGACGCTGTCTGGCCAATTTGGGGATAAAGATCATAAAATTGTCTGTACTGTTTAAGGCTTGTAAAAGCTGTAGAAGGAATTTTTTCTTTTTGTAACTCATTTGCTAGTAAGGCTATTGCATTAGAGCCGTATTTAGCGCGATCTAATCCATTTTGCTCATACTCTTTGATATATAAACCAATGAGCCAGTTTCGCAGAGTCAGCGCCATATTAACAGAACGGCCAGCTTGTTTTGCAAATGCTAGATGAATATCTTGTATTGATTTCGATAATTCCTTAAATTTCACTTTGGCTCCTAAGGCCGCAATTGGCCAGACAGCGCCTGGCTAATTCTGCCATTTTCGTAACTGGTTTGAAATACCTGAAAACTGTACTATAATTATATCCAATATACCATAAAATCATGTACATATATATAGCCCAATAGTAAAAACTATTGGGCTTATGCGGGTCTTGAGTTATGTAGCACAAAAGGGCTACTATCTAATTAAGATGAGGTGGATTATGAAAACAACGACAGTTAGGGCAAGAGTTGAGCCTAAATTAAAGCATAGCGTAGAGCCAATTTTGGCTGAGTTAGGGTTGTCATTTTCTGAGGCAATTGAAATTTACTTAAGACAAATTAAATTAAATAATGGCATTCCTTTTGAAATCCGTATTCCAAATAAAGTTACCCGCAAAACATTCGAAGATACTAACAAAAAGAAAAATTTAAAACATTACAAAAGCTCAAAAGTAATGTTTGCAAAATTAGGTCTCAAGGAAAAAGAATAAAAATAGGATTAAACCTAAAAACGGCAGTTGATACGCAACGCTGAGCGCAACATCTTGATATTTAAAAATTTGCTCATCACCAATAGGGTGACTTCGCAAATTTTTAATACATATACCAATCTGTTACACTCAGCATTGCGTACAACTGCCGTTTTTAGGTTAAATATAATTTTCTATGCAATTATTTTTCCATTTTCTAGAAATTTTATTAATTCACACTCAAGCTCGGCTAGCAATTCCATTTTCTCCGCATCATGACTATGTATTTCCCGAAGTTCTTTAATTTGTGACACAGCTGTTTGAGCATTTAACCGTTTTTCACCTTTAAAATCACAAATATTTTTAGACGCATCTTTAGTCGACTGTAAATAACTTTCAAATTCTTCGGTTTGTTGATCGGTTAATACACCCGGATAATTCCGGCCCAATATTCTTAATGCCAGTGCATAAAGTCTTGGATTAGTTATTTTATCAATTAATTTCGATTTTTCTTCCGGTTTTGCATGGGAAAACTTTTTGCAAAAAAATTCTTCTTGCGGTGACCAAAAACCATTAACGTATAAACCAGCATCGATATCAATATCAGCAACCTGAGGGTATTGAAAGCTACGATAATGTTCGCGTATTAATTTAAATATATCAGTGTTGTCACTAAGCCATTGTTTGTTTTTTTCTGCCAGATTTAAAACTTCAGGTTTGACTTGTTGTAAATATCGTTCACGTAATGGCAATATAAATCCTGGCTCACCTAACTTTTTCTGTAAAACAAATGAGTTTTGTACAACTGATTCTTTAGGTTCTAAACTAAAATCTTTATCATCTAGCCGCAGCCATAATAATTGATTGTTATAGTGATAATGGTTTCCTAAGGAAAGAACAATGCTTTGATATTGTCTATCATAACCTAATTTGCCATACACCATGAGCGCAGTATCATCACCTAATTTTTGCAAACGTTCCTGATCAGTTTTTTTATTAAAATAACCACAAATATAATTCCACATCTCTCGATCTTCAGCGAAAACCTTTGCAAGTGCCAAAGTGGCTTCTACATCGACCATTGCATGATGTGCACGGCCAGTGACAAATTGATTGATATTATTTAACTCTTCTAACTTTAAACTGATTTTACCTTCTTTAACTGGCCATTTGAGCGCATTATTTTTAAATAAATAATAAAGCAGTGTCATGGGATAAATATCCATACGACTGCAGCGATTAGCAAATTGATGTGTGTAGGGAGGCAATAAATTACGGTAAAAAGTAAATCGTAAAAATTCATCATCAAATGAGAGTGTATTATAACCTAAACTAATTGTACCGGGTTCATTCACCCATTGATGAATTTGTTTTGCTGCTTCATATTCAGATATACCATTTGCAATATCGCTCAAACGCATATGATGCGTTAACATGGCATATGGAGATGGAATCACATCAGGATTTAATTTAATTTTTAATTCATAACGATTGATTTCATTAAATTGTAAATCAGTGCGAATGGCAGCAAAATGCAATGCCTGATCAAATGATTTGTTTAATCCGGTTGTTTCCAAATCATAAAATAAATACGTTTGCAATTAAAAATCCTCTAATTTTAAAACTTGGTAAGCGGGTTCTTCGTAAGGATGTGATGTTTTTAAAGCAGCAATCACGGCATGAATATAATCGTTATCGCACACCATTTCAATTTTATATTCAGGCAATTTTTCTAATTGGTTTTTTTCACCAATAAAGGCATTACTTTTTTCCAAAGGCATAAATTGCCCTTCACCCAACACTTGCCAGGCACAACACTGATACTCCCCAATTTTACCCGCACCTGCCGCAAACATTGCCTGTTTAACCGGTTCACAATGAGATTCAGGGGCATAGAAACATATTTTATACATACAAGTGCTCTTCCTCTTCCATTCTGATAGAAATCACATAGAATAACTTAAACTTTAAAGCGGGTGTAGTTCAATGGTAGAACGAGAGCTTCCCAAGCTTTTAACGTGGGTTCGATTCCCATCACCCGCTCCACTGAGAATGATCGAGGACAATTATGGCTAAATTTTTAAAATATTTGGGTATATTCGCTGGCGTAGTGGTTTTAATATTAGTTTTGATTTTTGTGGCACTTGTTATGTTTGTTAATCCTAATCGCTTTAAGCCTGTCATTATCCAGCAAGTTAATGTTTCTACTGGACGTGAATTGATGATAGACGGAGATTTATCCTGGACGATTTATCCATCAATAGGTATTAAAGTAGGCCATGCATCATTAAGTAACCCTAAAGGTTTTAACCAGCCAATCTTTTTAGAAATTTCCTGTGCCAATGTCAGTGTCAGCCTTTTACCATTATTGGATAAACGAATTGAATCCAAAGGCATGACATTGAACGGATTAAAATTAAATTTAATTAAATCCGCCGATGGCAACAATAATTGGAGTTTCCCAGAAACTAAAAATCCAACCTCTACATCGACCACTAAGACTGAATCCATGCAAACAGCCATGGGTATAGTTATTTCAGCTTTAGATATTGATGATGCACAAATTAGTTATACAGATGAAGCAAAAAAACAAACGATTGAAGTTAATCATTTTGATTTACATGCGAAACAAATTAATTTAACTCAGCCATTCCCAATAACCAGTACATTCGATTTTAATTCTAATCAACCAAACATTCAGGGAAGTATTACATTTAACAGTCAAATTGCCTTTAATTTAAATAAACAGATTTTTTCGTTAAGAGATGTTGATATTACTGCCAAAACGCAACAAGGGGATAAAAAAGTCTCAGTTGAAATTTGGGGTGATTTAATTGCTGATTTAAATGAACAAACATTACAATGGAGTAATTTTAAAGCCCAAATGGCGAATCTTAATCTGACTGGTAAAGTCAATGTTAATCATTTAACAACTGATCCTCAAGCGACAGGCCATTTATATGCAAAACCATTTGATTTAAAAGAATTTTTAAAATCACTGGGTTCAGAGAATGCCAATTTACAAACTGCAAATAATGCAACAGCCTCGATTGATTTTGATGCGTCAGCAAAATCAATGAATGTTAATGGCGATCTCAAAATTGACGACTTAAAAGCTGCTAATTTAAGTCTCACAAATATGGCAAGCAAGCTGCAATATAGTGATGGTGTATTAAATTTAAATCCTATTACAGCAGATTTATATCAAGGAAAATTAAATGGTAATGTTAAAATTAATTTAAATACTCCGGTACCCTTTATTGCTATTCAAGGCACATTAAAAGATGTCCAATCAGAACCTCTTCTCAAAGACTTAAGTGAAAAAGAACAAAAAATTAAAGTCATTGGTGCTGCCAATGTTGATTTGAATATTACTACCTCAGGTAACGGCGGTGATGAAATTATCAAAAATTTAAATGGTACTTCTAAAGTGTCATTTAATAATGGTGTATTGGAAGGTGTTGATATTGGGTACTATATTGATGCTGCTTATTCACTTATTACTCAACAAACAAAAGGAACATCAACGAATTCTGATAAAACCAGCTTTGGCAATTTGACAGCAACAGTATTAATCCAGAATGGTGTCATGACCAATAATGATTTATTACTGAGTTCACCCAGGTTTGATACCACTGGAAAAGGCGTCATCAATTTAGTCAATAAAACGATAAATTATTCTTTACGTGCTGCAGTTAAACAAACCAATGTGTCTACCGTTAAAAGTTTATCAGGCACAACCATACCGATTTTAATATCGGGCAATTTGAATGATCCGAGCATAAGAATGGATACAGCTGAAATTTTAAAAAATATTGCTCAAGCACAGGTTGAAAAACATAAAGAAGCCATTAAAGAAAAAGTTGAAGAAAAGCTTAAAGATAAAATTCCTGAACAAGCTACAGAGCTGTTAAAGAATTTAATAGGACATTAGTATGTTTCGTGTGATGACGATTAATTTAAATGGCATCCGTTCAGCAGCTAAAAAAGGATTTTTTGATTGGATGCTGCAGCAAAATGCAGATGTAATCTGTGTACAAGAGGTCAAAGCACAACATGATCAATTAACCACTGAAATTTTTAATCCACTCGGATATTACAGTTATTTTAATTGTGCTGAACAAAAGGGATATAGTGGGGTAGGGCTCTATTCCAAAAAGAAACCTGATAATATCATCATCGGTTTGGATTGGGATAACAAAGAGGGTCGATATATTGAAGCCCATTTCGGTAATTTAATTGTTGCTTCTTTATATCTGCCATCTGGAACCAGTGGAGAGCATAGACAAATTGTTAAGTATCATTTTCTCAAGCGTTATGCAGAGTATTTAATTAAATTACGTGAGAAATCGTCACAATCGATTATTTGTGGTGATTGGAATATTGCGCATACTAAACTCGACATTAAAAACTGGCGCGGTAATCAAAATCATACGGGTTTTTTACCTGAAGAACGCGAATGGATGGATGCCTTGTTCGGTAGATTGGGCTTTGTAGACGCATTTAGAGTTGTAAACCAAGAAGAAGATCAATACACCTGGTGGTCTAACCGAGGCCAAGCCTGGGCTAAAAACGTTGGTTGGCGTATTGATTATCAGGTTATAACACCAGGATTAAAAAACGCAGTAAAATCAGCATTAATCTACAAAGATCAGCGATTTTCAGATCATGCCCCGCTCCTGATAGAATATGATATCAATCAATGAGATGGGATAGTTAATAGTCTCTTAAGTTTAGAGGACTAAAATTAATAATATGAATATTCCACACGATCATGTTATTGCAAATGGTCCTGAAGGATTAACACAAGTCCTAGATGACCTTTTTGAAAAAAGCAAATGTGACCCGACATTTGTAAAAAAAGATTATTATGTACTTTATCAACTAGGCAACCAAAAATCTCTAATTCTGGTTGATACAACAAAGCAACCATTTCGATTTTGGCATTATGATTTTATGGGTCGACCTGCCACGATCGTGGTTAAAGAAGCGATTGAAAAGTTTTTATGGGAAAAATGTGGCGAACGCGAACGGGTTTTAAAAGAATTAAACGAAAGACATTAAGAGACGGAGTTTTACTATGGCAACTAATGAAGAAGCGAGAAGACATTGGGAAAAAACAGGACTAACACGTTTATTCCAAGATGTTAGTGGGGAAGAATTTCGCAATGAAAACAATCCCTTCTTGCACTCTGGCACGGTTGAAAAAGAGCGTGTCACGGTTGTTATGAGCCCGCATTCTGTAACTGATGTTATTGCCAGACTTCAAGAAAGAAAACGCCATGATGAAGCTCTAATCGAAGCTTCGCAAAGCAAGCCTAGCCGCAGTGGCTTTTTTGCCAGAGTTAAGACTATGTTAAAGGGCACCGAGCCTGCTATCGAAAACCCATTAAAGCCTAAACGTAAATAAATCACCTCTCCCGCTTGCGGGAGAGGTGCTCGAAATTGATACGCACTTCTTAATGAAACCTTAACCTATATGGGTTACAATTAAACCATTAATAATTTATTTGTTTTGGGTTTAAGCATATGCCATTCGTACCAGACGTTCATCTTCGAAATCATGGAGTTGTAAGTGCAGTACCTAGCAAGGACTCAAAAGAAGCTGCGGTTCAGTACCAGCACATCAAAGTTCCTGGAGATGGAAATTGCCCATTTTACTCTGTGGCCATGGGTTTTATGGAAGTGGTTATATCAGATGAAAAATATGGATTAAGCAAAGCCAAACAAAGCGAGCTTTTTGAAAAAATTAAAACTTTAAACCCAGATTTGAAAGCCCTTGCCGCTGCTGATCAACCTCAAAAAGTTCGAGATGAATTGTTGTCTCTTTTAGAACTTACTTCAGCCGATGATTTCTTTAATCATTTAAAACATTCGAATTTACACAACGAAGCTGACGCACAATTTATTTTAGCAGCCTATGTTTATGTATTAGGTTATGCATTTAAAGAAATATGTAAAAAAATATGTAAAGAAAAACCAGAGGCCGATAAACTTAAAGCAGGTGAATTTGGTTCTACAGACAATGTTCATGATCTTGCATATTGGTTAGGGTGTAATGCAAAAATTTATTCTGCAGATTTAGACTCATGCAATTCTACGAAAAGTCTTCAACAATATTCTACTCTTCCGGAACATCCTGGCTTTGCAATTCGTTATAATGTAAAAATAAATCATTTTGATTTTTTAGCAGCAAATGAAAAAAATAGTTTTGTGAGCCGACTGCCAAAAGCAAATAGTGATGAAAAACTTCGATCAAATCCAAAACCAGCTAATACTGACAAACAATTCATTACAAGTTTTATTGAAAATGTTTCTATTAAAGAAATTAAAGCAGAAAAGAAAGAAAGAAAACATATCTATGCGAATACCTTATTTGCAGTAACAGCGGATCAACAAGAAAAGCTAGATGCATTGTTAGCACAAGAAATTTCTAAACGACAATCGACTGAATCCATTCAATCGATTATTGATAAGTTTAACGCACAAATTGCAGCTGAATTATCGACGAAACCGAAGGTTGGGTAGTATTTACAAACCCAACACTTCCCTCTGCGCTGTAATCAATTTAGAAATTCCTTCTTTAGATAAAGCTAACATTTTATCTAATTCATTTTGCTCAAAGGTTTCTTTTTCCGCGGTTCCCTGAATTTCGATAAAGCCACCTTTTTCAGTCATGACAACATTCATGTCCGTTTCAGCTTTGGAATCTTCAGCATAATCTAAATCAATAATTGGAGTACCTTGAAAAATACCAACAGACACAGAAGCGACTAATTGCTTAAAAGGATTTTTTTTCAATTTTCTTTGATTCATTAATGCATTGATCGCATCCACAAGGGCAATACAGCCACCCGTAATGGATGCAGTACGTGTGCCACCATCTGCCTGGATGACGTCACAATCTACTGTAATCATATTTTCACCCATAGCACTTAAATCCACGGCTGCACGTAGGGAGCGTCCAATCAAACGTTGGATTTCATGAGTTCTTCCCACTTGCTTGCCCTTAGAAGCTTCTCTAGACATGCGCTCATGGGTCGAGCGAGGTAACATACCATACTCTGCTGTGACCCAGCCTTTACCAGTATCCTTTAAAAATGGCGGTACTGAATTGCTCACACTCGCAGTACAAATCACCTTAGTGTCACCAAATTCCACGAGGACTGATCCTTCAGCATGTTTAGTAAATTGACGGGTTATACGGATAGGACGCAGTTCATGAGGAGCTCGGTTGGATGGGCGCATAAGATTCTCTCGTTTTATAAAGGATCGCCATTATATCCCCAAAGTACGCAGTGTTGAAGTTTTTGATTACCAAGAAACTTTGTTTGTGTAAAATATAAAAAACATTAAAAGGATCAACATCATGATTCAAAGCATGACAGCGTTTTCCCGCTCGCAAGGCCAGGGTGCCTGGGGTACCGCGGTATGTGAAGTCCGCTCGATTAATCACCGTTATCTTGAAATGACAGTTCGTATGCCGGAAACACTGCATGAATTAGAAGTCCTCATGCGCGAACGCATACGTCATCATATTAAACGCGGTAAAATTGAATGTCATATACGCTATCAGCCAGGCGACATTACTGGTAGTGAAATTATTATTAATTCCCATTTAGCTCAGCAATTATGTGATGCCACTGAAACGGTTGGACGAATGTTAAAACATGTCTCACCTGTTAATCCCATTGATATTTTACATTGGCCCGGTATTTTAAAAATTGCAGAAGTTGATTTAGAAATTATTCAAGATGAAATTTTAAAATTATTAGATAAAGCCTTGCTGGATTTAGTAGAAGCACGATCACGTGAAGGAGCTGAGTTAAAAATTTTATTTGTGCAGCGCCTAGAAAGCATGAAGACAGAATTAACCAAAGTACGCGAACATTTACCTGCTATAGTGAAAGGCCAACGAGAACGATTAATTACCCGATTTACGGATGCAAAAATTGAATTAGATGCAGCCCGTTTAGAACAAGAAATTGTGATGTTCGCGCAAAAAACTGATGTCAGTGAAGAATTGGAGCGTATAGACACTCATATTTCTGAAGTTAGACGCGTATTAAAAGCTGGTGGTGTTGTCGGCCGACGGTTAGATTTTTTAATGCAGGAGTTACATAGAGAAGCTAATACTTTAGGTGCAAAATCCGTGGATGTCGAAACGACCCGTGCTTCGGTTGAGTTAAAAGTGTTAATTGAACAAATTCGGGAGCAGGTGCAAAATGTTGAGTAGCTTATTGAATTTAATTAACATTTTTTAACCCTCCATTGTAAATGGAGGCTTCTATCATAAACCTTCCATTGACAATGGAAGGTTTTGATAATAAGCTTCTATTATTAATGGAGGCTTATAATGATAACTCCCGAATTATTAAAATTAATTATTGCAGACAATCAGTCAGAAGAAATGCCTTTGCAATATGTCGAACGCTCCGCCGAGTCCAAGTTAAAGCAATTATCTATCAATAAAGAAATCATAGTACTGACAGGTATTCGTCGTTGTGGAAAGTCAGTTTTACTACAACAAATGCGCCAACTACAAACTGAATCAGATTATTATTTCAATTTTGAAGATGAAAGATTGGTTACCTTTTCAGTAAGTGATTTTCAATTATTACAAGAAATTTTTATTGAATTATTTGGATCACAAAAAATTTATTATTTTGATGAAATTCAAAATATTGAAGGATGGGAACTATTTGTTAGACGGTTATATAATAATGGAAATAAAATTTATATTACTGGATCAAACGCAACACTTTTTAGTGAAGAGCTGGGAACACGTTTAACCGGACGATATATATCATTAAAAATTTTTCCATTTTCATTTGCTGAATATGTTAGATATCGACAATTTATTGTGCCAAATAATTTATCTACTGTTCAAATTGGACAAATAAAAAAATTATTTAATGAATATTGCAATATAGGTGGTTTTCCAGAATATGTAAAATATCAAGATACTGATTATTTGCATTCGCTTTATGATAGCATCATATATCGAGATATTGTTGCCCGTTATAAAATCCCGAACACAAAGCCTTTGAGAGAACTTGTTTTTTATTTAGCAAGTAATTGTAGCAAAGAAATGACATTTAATTCCCTACGAAAATTATTAGATTTAGGTAGTGCGACAACGGTCTCTGAGTACTGTACGTATTTAGAAAATAGTTATTTATGCTTTTTTGTTAATCGGTATAGTGAATCAGTCAAAAAACAAATGCAATCTCCCAAAAAAGTATATTTCATAGATCATATTCTTGCAAAAACCGTAGGTTTCCGGTTTAGTGATGACAAAGGAAGATTATTAGAAAATATAGTATTTATTGAATTAAAAAGGCGATTATTGGAAATTTATTATCATAAATTAAATAAAGAATGTGATTTTATAATAAGAAAAAATGGAAAAATTGTGAATGCTATTCAGGTTTGCCAAAGTATTTATGAAGAAAAAACCAGGCAACGAGAAATAGATGGTTTGCTAGAGGCTTTAAACAGTTATTCACTTAAAACTGGATATATATTAACTGAGAATGAAGAAAAAACTTTTGAAATTGAACATAATCAAGAACAATTCAAAATAATAATTATGCCAATTTGGAAATGGCTTCTGGAATAATAAATTTTTCAATAGTTAATAAGCCATCATTCAAAATAATATCTCATACCTAACTGCAGAACTAACCCACCTGTTGACAATGTATATGCGGACGGAGGCTTGGCACCACCACTATATAGAGTCATATTAGTGGGAGTAAAATAAAAACCCTCAACAAACAAAGCAACTTTACTATCTCGTTGTGTGTAATACTCTAGGCCAGCACCGTATATGAAAGATATCTGTTTTTTATTAAAGTATGCAGCTGTGCTGAAGATGCGATCACCAATGGAATTTTCGCTCAATCCAAGAAGCCCATATAACATTGAGTTGGGCACTACATAAAAACCAAACTTTTCTTTTAACGCTAGATAATAACTGGCACTCACATAATGTTTGAGAGCCGCATAAGTCAGATTTCCATCAGCATCAGTAAAGGTACCGAGATCAATCTCAGATGCCAAACTGTATTTATTTATTTGAAATCTATAACCTGCATTTAATGATATACCATTAGCAAGTTCATACAATTTTGATGAACCAAGTTTGATGTAATTAGTGGAAAAAGGATGATAAGGCACAGGCTGAACTAGAAACGAACCACCCACATACGCACCGGCAAAAGCACACAATGGAAACAAAAAAGTTGCAGTAAACAAAAATATGGCTCTAATTTTTGCAACTATAGAAATAATCTTATAAGATTTCATTCTCAAGCACTGATATCCTGGCATGATGCATCCTATATAGTTCATTTAAAGAGCTTTAAATGATCAGTACAAAAATTATATCATTTTCTTATCCAGAGTTAAATGGATGTGCTTGCCTTGGTCCAGCTTTACTGGTAACTATTCGGTTGGGGTGGATTATCGCGTTTTTTTGCGCGTAATCCATTTTTTTACTTATTTAAAAAAATCATCTTCATTTACGTAATGATGAAAGTAATTTGATTGTTTAAGTGCTTTATCAGGCCCGAATCGGGAAATGAGTGCTTTTTCTAAAGTGTATCCCTGAGGTATTTGAATGAGTTTACTTTTGTTTTCTATTTCTTGAATGACATTAATAGAAATAGGTTTATTATGATATTTAATTTCGCATAGTGAAATTACATTATCGCTTCGCACATAAATTAAATCAATTTGAAAACCTTTGTCTTCTCGTTAAAATCATTTATCCGCATACAAAGTGTAATACACTTTGTATGCGGATACAAATAATTTAAAATTACTTTTTATTTATCAAAGAGTTATGAGAGTATAAAAACAATATTTAAATTTTACGATTAATTATTTTATTCTATTTTCTTATAAAATACGAAATAATTCAATATGTTACATTGTCCGCATATTCAGTATATTAAATTTAATATGCGGATTTAATGTTTTGCAAAAATATGTTGTCATGCAGGTTGTTCCGCGACGTTGCGGGCGAGGCTTTCGCTGGCATGACCGAAGAGTTATGATTATACAAAGTTATACTCAGCCACATCTCGGAGTGAAAATGAAAATCACCCACATAACGGAATATACTTCATTTGATCCTGACCAGTTTTCAGGTACTCCGTATTACATAATGAAGGAATTTGAATCTGATCCGGATATAGAACTTAATGTCATTCCTATTACAAAATCTCAAATGCTTTTGCCTCCACTTGATGAGATAGCTTTTCGAAGCAAACAACTTTGGGCGCGATTAATTAAAAATTTACATGTTCTTTCTGAAGTATCATTTAAACATTCTGAACATATTGCAAGCCTGATTAATCCACAATTAAAAAACTTAAAAACAGACGCAATTCTTACAGCTATTACACCTTTCTCTACAGCTTATTTAGAAACAGATATACCCATTGTATATTGGACTGATTGCCTGTATTCATCATTAGTTAGTTTTTATCCCGGTTTTCACCACCATCCAGATACCATGTGGGATGCTCATCAATTAACAAGTATTGCTCTAATGAATGCAAAATTATTAATTTTTTCTTCAGAATGGGCTGCTCGTTCTGCTGTTGAAATTCATGGTATTTCAAAAGATAAAATTAGAGTAGTTCCATTTGGTGCAAACCTTGAAATAACACATTCATTAGAAGATGTGAAACATATGATAAAAAATCGGCCGAAAGATTGTATTAAACTTCTTTTTGTAGGAAAGGAATGGTATAGAAAAGGTGGTGATATCACATTGAGAATCGCAAAAGAATTGCATGATTCTGGATATAAAGTGGAGCTCACTATTGTTGGATTTAAATTAGATAAAAAATCATTACCAGAATAT
>Ga0207039_1043_pt1 | contig 37311 bp, 40 predicted proteins | sample Alteio_BWMinCont_74_FD_153264 | JGI IMG/M metagenome (GOLD analysis project Ga0207039, IMG submission 153264) | Enriched cells from forest soil in Barre Woods Harvard Forest LTER site, Petersham, Massachusetts, United States -... | ecosystem: Environmental > Terrestrial > Soil > Temperate forest >... | reverse complement strand
TATCGATGACAATTATCGTGATTTAGAAAGCGAAGCCCGCTATTTAGACTTATTAGGACGTGTTTATTTGCGAGAAAAAAAGTATTTCGATGCATTAGAGCCTTTGCAAAAAGCAATCAAGATTGAAAGAAGAACGTTTTCTGATCAAGATTGGGAAGTGGCTGAATATTTAAATGACTATTATGAAGCTCTTGCGAAGACTAATCATATAAAAGAAGCCGGTCATTTAGCTGACACTCTCTATAAATCCTGGCCAAAGAAATCTTTTTCCGACACACAAGAGTGGAGTGATCTGATACGACTGTGCAGTTTAAAGCGAAAAATTTATTACGATAGGAAAACACAAAAGGACAATGCATTGGAGGCGCTAGGTTTAGCTATGGTTTTTGGTGAAAACGATGTTCGTTATTCTGAGAGCAACATTCGCTTAGCTCTGCTTGATGATCGATTTGGTGATTACAAAGAAACTGGTCCTTTATTAGAAACAGCTATTCGTAGTCGCGAAAATGCTCTTGGCAAAGATAATCCGTTTTTAGTTCAAGCTCTAGAAGGACCGGCAAAAATTCTTGAAGATAGTCATAGAGACCATGAACCAGCTTTTATTTTAAACAATGAAATTGTTTCGCTGCTTGAAGGTTCAGTAAAGCCAGATGATATAAATGCTTTTGAAAGTGCGCAGACCGTGGCAGGTTATTGCAAAAATATGCTAGCAAGTTCTAGTTTTGATAGAGCAAAACTGCTCTCATTATATGATCGGGCGTACAAAGTTATGGTTCGAGCAAAGGGTGTACATAATAAAACAGTAATCGATTGTTTGTGTGATTTCATATATTTTAAAAAGGAGAATGTGTTTTATCCTTACAAAACAGCCAGTGAAGTTAGTGCATTATACGAACAATTGCTTAAGGCCGAAGAACAAGTTTATGGTATTAAGAGCTTTGAAGTGCAAGAATCAGCAAAAGAGTATGCTAATTTCTTAGAGCAAACTAAAAATGAGTCGGAAGCATCGCGTGTGCAAACAACTTATCATCTTAATAATGCAGCGAAATAATATGGTAGGACAAAATAGCAAAGTTAAAGTTGGCTTGTCAATGATGCTTGAGGATGACTTCAGGCAAGCTACTGCATCGTTATTCGCAAATAATCAGGTAGATGTAATCGAGTGGAGCTTTGATACTTGCTGGCAAAAAGGGTTAATGCCAGGTTGGGCGCAAGACTTGCTTGAATATTATTCAAAGCAAGATCTTTTACTTGGGCATGGCGTATATTTTTCAGCTCTTTCCACATATTCACCATTACATAAAGATTGGCTGGCTAAGCTCTCCAATGAAATAAGAACGAGAAAATATATTCATATATCAGAGCATTTTGGTTTTAGTCAAGCTGGACATGTATTGCGGGGAGCACCACTACCGGTGCCATATTGTGCTGAGGCAGTGACATTGGGTAAAGAAAACTTGCGCAGACTCTCTGACATAGTAAATCTTCCTGTTGGCCTGGAAAATTTAGCGTTGGCATTTTGCAAAGAAGATGTTTTAAACCAGGGAATATTTTTAAAAGAATTACTGCAAGAAATAAATGGTTTTATCCTGCTCGATCTCCATAACCTTTATTGCCAAATTCAAAACTTTTCACTCAATCCCGAGACTCTGTTACAAACATATCCACTAGCTGATGTGAAAGAACTGCATATATCTGGAGGATCTTTGAATACTTTGGGTAACGATAGGACGATAAGACGCGATACTCATGATGGAGATGCGCCGGAAGCAGTATTTACGCTTTTAGAAACAGTCTTGGATTTATGTCCTAATATTGATTATATAATTCTTGAAAGATTAGGAGGAACGCTAAATAATCAAACAGACATGGCTAATTTTCAAGACGAATTTATGAGAATAAAAAATATAGTGGAGAATCACTAAATGAGCGAGCTGCAAAAATATCAAGATAAACTAATAGAACTGTTAGATTCTGAAAAATCGCCATCCGAAATAAGCAGACAATTAGCAGAAGATCCTGATTGTTCTATGTATAAAAGTTATATTGAAAGTTTTGATGACAGAATGATTGCAATAGGACAAGAGCTCGTAAAAAAATGGGCTCAGTGGACTGAGCGACCATAAAGAAGTGATCTATTGAATTGTGTATCCACCATCTATGGGCAAACAATGTCCAGTAATAAAAGAAGCCCCATCCGAACAGAGAAATAATACTGCTTCTGCTATTTCTCTAGGTTGCCCCACTCTGCCAATTGGATGCATTTTGGCCATGGTTTCTTTTAATTCCGGTTGATTTTTAAAAGCACGTTCTGACATATCAGTTTCTATCACTGCCGGACAAACAGCATTAACACGAATATTTTCAGTACCGTATTCTATTGCTGCTGCTTTAGTTAATCCGTTTACGGCATGTTTACTAGCTACATAAACGCTCGCTCCAGGAAATGCTACTAAGCCTGCCGCGCTTGAATTATTCACTATTGAGCCGCCGCCTGTTTTTCTCATGGCCAGAATTTGGTGCTTCATGCTTACTAAAACACCTTTTACATTGATATTAAATATAGTGTCGTAATTTTGATCGGTTTGTTCATGAAGAGGCATACCCATTTTTCCTTCAACACCAGCATTGTTAAAAGCAATATCTAGCCGCCCATATTCTTTCAATGTTTCGCTGATTAATCTTTCGACTTGTTTTTCATCAGAAACATCTGTTTGTACGAAAATAGCTTCTCCGCCATTGGACTTTATTTCTTTAACAGTCGCTTCGCCTTCTTCTTTTCTACGAGCAGCTGCTACAACTTTGACACCATGCTTAGCAAATAACAATGCTGTTTCTTTCCCAATGCCAGAACTAGCACCGGTAATTAGCGCTACTTTTCCATCGAACTTCATCTTTATCCCCCCTTCTCTTATTCAGTCTTACCCAAGATTTTTTCACTGTTATTACGCTGTAGCTAGCGCATATTCTTCTGGACAAACCATTGCCAAAGTCTTTTTTGCTCTTTCCGCAACATAAGGATTTTCATCTTCTTCTAGTGTTTGCAAAATTGTACAAGATACATTTGGATTTTCTGCTAAAGATAGTCTTACGTCCGCATTATTGTCAGCAGCTAAGCGGATAAAGAAATGACTGGGTAACATTGGATTAAAAGAGAGTCCTAGCCTTACTTCGGGGTTTTCGTCTTTCAGTAGTTTTAATTGAGTGTCAACTGTGATGTTTGGATTTTCAGCTACTCTGGCTCTAACAGCTGCGTTAGTGGATCTAGCTAATTTTTCTAAAACGCTGACTGACGCTTCTGGATTACCGGCAATAATGTATTCTACTGGGTTTGTGCTTAATGTATACATTTTCTTTCTCCTTTTGAAATAGACTGGTCTATTATAGTTTTTGGCAAAGAATTTGCCTAAAATAGTGCAATTTTTATGTGGCTTTCAATATGTGGTTAAACATCAAATCTATAAAGTCATTTAGTGGTTCAACGCTTTTTATTGTTTTTGCTCTCATTAAAGCGCCTTCCCAGCCAGAAAAAAACAATTCCGCCATTTTGTCAGCAGGCCAAGCTTTACTAACTTCGCCAACTTTTTGTCCTTCTTTGATGCATAGAGCAAAAAGCTCTTTCCATTTGAACATTTTTGCGCTCAAGGCTTTTCGCAAAGTCTCGCTTTGGTCCGACATTTCTTGGCTTAAATTGCCTATAAAACAGCCTTTTCTGCATTTAGATTCACTAAGTGCATTTTTGCCTTCAAGGCAATAATTCATAAGCCGTTCAGTTGGGCTTACGTCGGAATCGGTAAGAGCACGCCTTGATTTTGCTCCGCAGACTTCGTCAGTGTATTCAATCAACTTTAAAGCAAAGTCTTCCTTACTATTAAAGTAGTGATAGAAAGAACCTTTAGGCACCCCGACTTTATTGAGCACTTCCTGAATCCCAGTATTTGTATATCCTTTTTCGAACATAATATCCTTACCAGCTTCCAGTAATGCTGTTCTTGTATCTACTTTAAATGTAGTGGTCATAATGAGCTTCCTTAGGATTCGCTTTTAAATCAACTGTTTTTATAGTAGACCGGTCGGTCCAATATGTCAAGCCTTTACTACTAATTAAATAATTAAGCTCTGCAAACCTTGACTCCTTGAATCTTAAGGAAATCGTTATGCACTCACTTTTTTTCCCAGCGCTTATGCTAAATAAAAAGGCCATTGCATCGATTCGAGCAATAGCCTTAAAAGGGAAGTATGATAAAGAATTACCAGTGATGAGCGTGGCGAGCTTCTTCAGCCGCCCAGAACCCATCTTTGTCTCTGTCATGATGGTCATAATATTCGTGCAGTTCTTTTTCTGACATAACACGTTGGTGGTGTGCTAATTGCCATTCTCTTTGTGCTCTTGAATATTCTTCATAATTCCATCGCCCATCTTTATCATGGTCATATTTATTAAACCAACCATCATAAGACAGCGCTGAAGTTTGCGTGCTGATAATACTGAACAAAATCATTCCTACAAACAATATTTGCTTTTTCATTTTTTATTACTCCTTGGGAACTATGCAGTGTTGCCCTATTTATTTAATGAATCGTATTACTTTAGCACATAGAAAAAGGGTCAATTTTTAAATTCTTCGCGGCGCCGTTTTTGAAGGTTGATGCTTGGTGAGTTCGTTCAAAAGCTGAGATGCCAATAGCTCGCTTTTGGGCATTACTAGACTAGCTGCACCGACTATGGGCGCATCCACTCCTAGTTTTGCTTCAACTACAGGACATTTAGATGGTCCGGGCAGCGCACGACTTTTTAAAACTTCTCTGGCTGGATTTAACAATGCATCTCCTATTGTTCCTAACCCGCCTCCGATAATAATCAAGTCTGGATCTAATGCATTAGCTAAGCTGACAAGTCCATAACCCAAGAATTCACCTGTTTTGGTAATGGCTATACTACCCGGACCGCCAGGATTTTTATTGGCATCGGCAACTACATCTTCTCCGGTAATCTTTGCTTCTTTATTGCCTGTTAATTCGCGCCATGTTTGCACTAAGCCTGGTCCACTGCAATAAGCTTCTAATGTTCCTACTGCTCCACCATCATCACGTCTAGCATTTGGATCCATAGTAAGTAATATGTGTCCAAATTCTCCACCACTCCAGTTAGCACCATGGTGCAACGAGCCATTAGAAAGAAGTGCTCCCCCAACGCCGGTGCCGAGCGCTAAAAATACTACAGTGCCATTGACTAATGCTGCAGCCGCACCAAATCGTGCTTCACCCAAAGCAAGTACGTTAACATCATTGTCTACAGCTGCTTTCAGACCGAGCTCTTTAGTGAATGCCTCAGTGATACGAAGACCTCTCCAACCCGGTAAAAGATCGGTGGCTGAAAACACAAGTCCTTTATTAGCATCAATTTGACCGCCAGCCCCAATTCCTATTCCTTCTACTTTTTGCGGAGTGTCTTGCATTAATTCCATAGCTAATGCTATTGAATCTTGCAAAATTTGTGGACCGCCCAATTTTACTTGTGTTGGACGATGCTTGCGCGTCAACACCGTTCCAGTATCGGTCACAGTCCCGCCAGCAATCTTTGTGCCCCCGATATCTATACCAATGTAATAAGACATGTTTACCTTGCCTCCTTGGTTCGAGCTGAAACGGTTACTGCCTCGGCAACATCCCATCTATAATTAACGATGATAGTTTATCATAAACTATCATCGTCATATTAGGTTAGATCTAAGCGCTGATTATTCCGTATTAGTTGGCTATTGATTAACATCCGTTGCCACTCAGGATGCTTGGTAAGTAAGCTTAATGCTTCAACTAGCAGAGATTTGCCTGGATCGCGCTTAAACCATGTTGAAGCTCCAGATGGATGTGGCAAAGGAATAACATCACATTTATTACCATAAAGTTCTATTGTGAATTGTTGGCCAACTCTATCGACTAATGGTGCGCTTTCAAAACATTGTTCGATAGCTAGCTTTCCTACTGGAATGACTAGTTTTGGTTTCAATAGTTGAAATTCTCTTTCTATCCAACTTGCACAAGTTTTGATTTCGGCTGGTGTAGGTACTCTGTCACCACCACTACTTGCTTTACCAGGGAAGCAACGACAAACTGCTGCCATATAAGCAAGATTGCGAAAGCTTTCTTCGTCTATGCCAATTGTGGAAAACCATCTGAATAATGTTTTGCCGGCTGTCCAAGCAAAAGGTTTGCCAAATTTTCCTTCATGCGGTCCTGGTGCTTGTCCTAATAAGTACACTTTGCTCATGACAGCAGTATGGGTTACTACTGGTCCGATCATTTCCGGACAATTTCTACATTCTTTTAATTCTTGCAGATGCGTTTTTAATTGGCTGATCATCAAATAAATTATACCCGTTAAATAATTTGAGCTGTTTGTTTTTGGGCCAAATCAACTTATTCTTAGCCTCACAATGTTCGAGTGAAGTCATGATTGGGCAAAGACTCGACTATTTATTTCAATATTTATAGTTATTAGTTTTAGAATATGCTGAATTAGATCCGTGCTGCCCATTATAGTTACTTGATCCAGCTGGCTGTGCAGTATAACCACTGGCAGCCGGAGTGTAGCCGCTACGCTGTGGACTGTAACCACTTTGGAAACGGTTTCGATTAATCAATATATTGCCTGAGTATGAGCGTGACGATCCAGTATAACTACGCTTTGATGTTGAAGGACTACGGACAACATTATAAGTATCGCTGCTTTTGTAAGAATCGTCAGGTGTGGCCGATAATTCAGAATCACTAGCTGAGACAATTCCGCCGCAGCAAAAAGCAAAAGTAAATAATCCAGTGTAAGCTAATCTATTAAACAATGCAGCCATCTTCGAAACCATACATAATAATTTAGCTCACTTATGAGTAAAGAACTCTAATTATAATATTGGCCTGAAGCGAAGCTTCATTAACTGGTGATCTTTACTGAGCTGTATGTGACGAATGAGCTTTCATTTGGTTACCGCTTTCTTTTAAATTAGTAATAACCGAAATAAATATATCCACTAAAAATGGATCCCATTGTTTGCCGGCACCAGCCTTTAAGGTTGTCAGTGCTTCTTCTTCGTTCATGGCTGGTCGATAAGGGCGATCGGATATTAAAGCATGGTATGAATCCACAATAGAAACAATTCTTGCTGGTAAAGGTATCTCTTCACCTTTTAAGCCATTTGGGTGCCCAGTACCATCCCAACGTTCATGGTGGTTTTCCAAAATGTCACAAATTTCTTTAAGCGCTCGAATCGGACGCAATAACTCAGCACCAAGTACTGAATGCTGATTTATCATTTCACGTTCTTCAGGTGTATAAGTGCCTGATTTATTCATTAGATCTGGAGGAACAGATAATGTGCCGACATCATGTAAAAGTCCAGCCACCCGAATTTGTTCAATTTGTTTTTGTGGCAATCCCATAACACGTGCTAATATTTCAGAAAGTCGTGCTGTTTCGAGATGATGCATTTTATTATATTCTGACTTTGAATAAAGAGCAGTAGCAAGTGCTTTAACCATCTCAACTACTTCTGGCAAAAGCTCTTCTTTCTCACCTGGGACCGACGCTTCTTCAGAAACTGGCGGAGGTAAAATCATTTCAGGTTTTTCTTTGATATGGTCAGCAACTTCAGCACTTTCGTTAACTATAATAACTTCCGGCTCTTCTGGTGTTTCACTTTCAAAATTTAGATCTTTAACAGTGCGTATCTGATTTCTGCCCATGCGTTTGGATAAATACAAAGCACGGTCTGCCATATCTAATAATTGTTGTTGAGAACGTGCATTTTCGGGAAATGCAGCTATACCTAAACTGGCGGTCACTTTTATAACATCTAATCCCTCAAAAACTATTTCTTCTTCGGCAAGATTTTTGCGAATACGCTCAGCAACAATAATTGCTCCTTCCATATTTACTTCAGGCAATATGAGCAAAAATTCTTCACCACCATAGCGAATAGATAAGTCCACGTCTCGGCAATCTCTTTCAATTCGTCTTGCTACAGCTTTAAGAACCGCATCTCCTGCGGGATGTCCATAACTATCATTGATTGATTTAAAATGATCTACGTCAATCATCATTACAGCTAAATTACGTTGATAACGTTCGGCTATTCTTAATTGCTCAGATAATTTTTCTTGTCCTGTACGATGGTTTAGCAAACCAGTTAAACCATCAGTTGTAGCTTGACGTTGTACGCGAGCGTATAAACGAGCATTAGTTACACCGATAGCAACTTGATCAGCAACTGATTGGAGAAAAGCAATATTATCCTGATTCCATCTAGCCTCTGCTTCGCATTTGAATCCACATAATAAACCAAGCAACTCTTCTTTATGGGAAATAGGCACATAAAAAAGCGAAAGAACATTGTGTCTAGAAATAGCCTCTTTTTTAAATGGATTCACCCGAGGGTCGCTATCAACTTGATTCACTATCAATGGTTCATCTACCTTATAGTGTTTTTTAAAAACTTCAAATGCTTTGAGATCAAGATCAAATTCGACTACCTTATAATCTTCTCCGATGGCATATTCGCAACGTATTTCATCTTCCGGTTCATCGGGTGCTGGCAAAGTAATAAAGCAAACATTTAGATTTAGCCATCCTTGCAAATTCTCTAATACTTCTTGTAAATTCTCTTCGATATTAAATGACCGTCTAATGTCATTACTAATTCTATGCAATCGCTTTTCTTGCTCACGTAAAAATTCTGATTCCCATTTGAGAAATTGAAATTCTTTACTGTGCTGTACTTGAGCTTGTTCATTATTAGAGAGCTTCGCAGAAGCTTCTTCTAAGCGCTGACTGTAATTTTCAAGTAATTCTGTCTGGCGCGTTAGATCTTCTTGTAATTGATAAAAACGCACAATAGACTTAACTCTAGTCAGTAATTCTTGGTCCGAACAATTTTCGGCTAAATAATCATCAACGCCTAAATTTTGCTCTTCGACTTTTGTTTCACTATTTGTTGTAACAAGCACAACCGGAATATTTTGCAATTTTTCAGACGTTTTCAATTTTTTGCAAAATTCTGCAGTCGTAATGCCAGGAAATTGACTGTCTAACAAAATCAAATCAATAGATTGTTCTTCAAGAATTTCTTGTACTTTCTTCGCACTATCAGCTTCATGAACTTGATATGTATTGGCTAAAATACGGGAGAAGCGTCTTCTTACTGGTCTGCTGGAATGGGCAAGTAAAATGTTGGCTGTTTTGGCATTCTGACCATTATTTACAGGTATGCCCATCATGTGTCCATAATTCTGTAGCTGACTAGCTAAATGTTCTCCAGTTAGTTTTAACGTCGACATATCGTATTTCGAAATTTTTCTATTATTATCATAAGCAACAACCCTGATTAAACCCAATATAGGTGATTGCTCGCCCTCACTTCCACCTATAGGGATAATTGCATATGGATAACGTTTTTCAACGTTGTCTTCACTTTGGTCGCCATTCTCATTAAATACATGAGTTAAGAAAGGCTTTTTGTTCTGCTTAACCCTATGTGCTAGTTGTGTGTTAGCAAAGCTTATGGACTCTTTGTTTTCATCAGTTAGAACACTTAAAAGCTCACTAGCTTTGCTCTTTGTATCTGCTGATACTTGAGCCACAGTGACCAATTCATCTCCGTTTACCAGATCTAAAATACCTAAGTCAAAGCCCAAAATTTGGCATAAGTGCCTTCTTACGGCATCTAAGGAGCTTTCTGCTTGCTCATTGGCTGAAAGTTTTTTGCTTTTGGTCACTTTATTAGTCTTGGCAATGGTAATCTGACGTTGAACGAAGTATCTAAACTGAGTTTAACAGACAGCCAGCCTTCTGAAAATAATGATATCCGACAGACATTAAGATGGAATTAGATATAAGTTAACCAAGGCTAAAGACAAGAGCGCAAAGACAAGCAAGCTTAAACAAAGTACTTTCGCCACCACCATTGGAACATAAGTAAAGTCCACAATTCTTTGCGACGGTCGGCTAAATTTAGCTCATGGTCATCCAGTAAAGTTTTTATATAATTCCATTGAAAAAGCCCCTGACGCTTTATAAAAGATTCGTTTAGTAACTCATTTACAACTGGCTTAAATTCGTTTTTTAACCATTTACCTACTGGTATACCAAAACCCTTTTTGGGTCTTTTAATAATGTTAGATGGCAAATCATTGCTTGCTAGCTTTCTAAGCAAATATTTTGTTGTCAACGCCTTAATCTTAAGTGAAGTCGGCAAATTTAAGGCAAATTCGACTAGTGGAAAGGCTAAAAATGGCAATCTCACTTCTAGTGAAGCTGCCATTGAGGCTCGGTCTGATTTGACTAAAAGATTATCTGCTAGATATGTACTTAAGTCCAAGCGCATAATTGTCTCTAAAATATCGGATCCCGCAGCAAAATCTGGCATGATTGCTCGTTCATAGCCGTTGTCACTGAATAATTGCTTTTCAGAAGTAAGGGTGTTTTGTCTTTTCTTAAGCGGATCGCTTAATAATTCATGCTGTTTATGCAAAGGAAATGAGCCCATCCAGGCTAGATGTCTTTCGACAGCTGGCTTATTGGCAGCGGATATAAATCGTTTGACTTTATAATCAAAACTAAGATTATTCAGTGATACCGGCAGACTGTTAAAAGCCGGAATTAGCATGTTTTCGGTAAGTATACGCGGCATACTTTGCCATAGCGGCATATATTTATGGGCTAAATAAGTTGGATAACCGCCAAATAATTCATCTCCTCCTTCTCCAGCTAAAGCTACAGTGACGTTTTTCTTGGTCATTTTAGATAAACAATATGTGGGCAAAATGGATGCATCTGCGATTGGTTCATCAAGCACATTCCATAATTCAGTCATAGTAGAAAAAGCTAAATGTGGATCAAATTCAAAACATTGATGATCTGAGCCAATATGTTTAGCTACTGTTTGTGCATGATTGCTTTCATCAAAAGATTTATCTGAAAAACCAATTGAAAAAGTTTTTAGATTGCCGCTCACATTTTTTGCTGCCATTGCTGCAATTAATGACGAATCAATGCCACCAGATAAAAATATCCCTAAAGGTACGTCCGATATCAGTCTAAGTTGAATTGATTTACTAAGCAGTTTTTCGGCTTGTACTAAAGCTTGATCTTCATCAATATCTATTTGTTTAATTTCAGGCTGCCAATAATTTTTAGTTTTGACTTGTCCATTTTCTACGATTGCATAATGGGCAGGCAGCAATTTGTGTATGCTTTTAAACAAAGAAAAAGGAGCTGGCACATATTCGAGTGCTAGGTATTGCTGTAAAACATCCTCGTTTAAAACAGTCTTTGCACTGGGGTGGGCAAGAATAGCCTTGAGTTCTGAGCTAAATATGAATTGATTTTCAAAGACAGACCAATGAAGAGGCTTTTCACCCATGCGGTCTCTTGCTAATACAAGTCTTTGTTTATTGCTATCCCAAATAGCAAAAGCGAACATACCTTCAAGATATTGCAAACAATCAATGCCATAATCTTCATACAAATGAATAATTGTTTCAGTATCACTTTTAGTGGCAAGCTTATGTCCGTTTTTTAAAACTCTTTCTTGCAATTCTTGATAGTTGTATATTTCGCCATTGAATACAATCCACATAGAGCCATCTTCATTTGTAATTGGTTGTTGCCCAGTCTGCAAGTCTATAATCGATAAACGGGTCATACCTAAAGCAGCAGGACCAATAATGCGCATACCCCTTTCATCTGGTCCACGATGTTCAATGCTGCTACACATTGTGGAAAGAACATGAGTATCTTGCCCCAGAGGTTCGTTGTTTAAATTAAGATAGCCAGTAATGCCGCACATATCAATATGCTAGTTTAAGTTGTTAGTTTATAAAAAAGAAGTGACAATATATTTCATATGAAAGCTATTATCTCACCGACTTCCACCCATTCAGAAAGTTTCTATTCTCGCTCCACAGTGAGAGTGGCTAAAGACTTGCTAGGCTGTTCTTTAAATCGCCGCTTGCCATCAGGCTTAGTACTTAGTGCTGAGATTAACGAAGTAGAGGCTTATACTGCCAATGACCCAGCCTGTCATGCTTTTCGTGGTAAAACCAAAAGGACAGAAGTACTGTTTGGCCCACCTGGACGGGCTTACGTTTATTTCATCTACGGTATGTATTATTGTTTAAATGTAGTAACCGAGCCTGAAGGAATACCTGGGGCTATTTTAATCAGAGGTTTGCATGGAAAGTCTATCAATGGAGCTAGTTTAAACGGTCCCGGTAAAATATGTAAGCATTGGCAAATAGACAAAAGTCTTAACGGCATTAACCTGATGGATCCTAATTCAGACATTTGGATTACTGCAAGAATCACAGGCCATAAACCCAAAATTCTTATATCCAAACGCATCGGCATTAGCCAAGCACAAAACAAACTTTGGCGTTTTTATAGTTAAAAGCGGACAGACAGAATAGACTACAGTCATTTTTATCAGCCAGGACAGACTTTTATTTAGCTGCTTTTTCTCTATCTTGTTGGGCCAGATCTTTTTTCCCTAGTTTTTCATAGCAATGGGCGCGTTCATTATAAAGTTGGGGAGCAAAAAGCCAACCCGGAGGGATGCTACTGATAGCTTCAGTGTAATCGTCGATTGCATTTTGATAATTTCCCAAGCCCATATAACTTTCAGCTCTACACTTATAAAAACAAAACTGTTCAAACTCACGTGGTGCTTGTTTAGTATCTATATTTATTGCTTTTGTACAGTCATCAATTGCTTTTTGGTATTGACCTAAGCCTTTATAGGCTGTGGCTTCATAATAAAAATTTTCTGGACACTCAGCTTCTTGGTTTATGGCTTTGATACAATCGTCGAGAGCTTTTTGATACTGTCCGCATTTATTGTAAACACGGGCACGCAAACGATAAGATAAAGCATTTTCGCTAGCGCCATCCCTTGTGATAGCGTTAGTATAATAATCAATTGCCTGTTCGTAGTGAGACGGTCCTAACGCCTCTGCCCCTAAGCCTAGAGCTATATAACTATTCTTTTTATTTGGATTGATATCTATATTTCGAGGATATTGGAAAATGTCCTTAAAGTCTGGAACAGGATCATCTGCTGTCAAAAATTTATAATATTGTTCTTCAGTCCCAACAAAAAAACTTTTAATAAGTTCTGGATGTCCGTATCGATGTAATTTCATAACAGTACTGGCACCCCAGATCATCCCCCCGTCATCGGAAAATAAGCCGCGTAGTCGTTTAGATGATTTATCGGGAAAATAGTCTGTATCTTTTAACCTTGTTCTTGCGTTATCCTGACAATAATAATATTCGTCTTTATTCCAAGGCCATTCCCATCCTTCGTCTAATTTGGTGGAAGTTCTTAGCCGAGCCGAAGCAGGCAAAGTAATTATGTAATAATTTCCTTCCATTGGCATAATTGGTGACTGTCTGGCATTAAAATCAATATATGCCCAACCAATATACCCATTGGGAATCAAGAATTTAATTGGATGATCTCTTTGCGGAAGTGTTAGATTGCCTAAAAGTAAATAACCGTTAAATAGATAAAACCACAATGGTAGTAGAAATATTAATAAGAATAATCCGCCTGCAATCCATAAAAAAATGCCTAATCGTTCTTTATGCATTTTCATCATTTCTTAAAGAGTACAAATTTGCTAATTTGATTACTGCTTATTGTCCGGGGAATTTTAATTGATAGGTAATAATTGCTATCACCACAAACAGCGTTAGCGTCCCAACAATTACTGCTAAACGGCCACCGAAAGTAGTTTTTCCGTATTTTGGTGAGTGTCTAGCAAAACTTGTATATTCAGCTATATTAACGTCATCAGCAGCATAACCATCAGCTGCTTCTGCTTCAAACTTAGGACCTAATAAATTTGACAATCTTCGTGCCTCATCAGGTGTTAGGGATATAAAACTGGTTGGTGGTGTACCGAGCTGTCTTTTGAATGACAATGAATAAATATTACCAATAGGCTTTACTATAACAAGAAAACCAGATTGTGTCTCAAAATAATGTTGATAAGTTTCAAGTTTTGGCCTTTCCTCTTCTTTAACAGCAAAGACCTCTCCTGTTTCATCCCCATAAAACGGCATGCTATCATCGATGTAATTGTCTGGATGGTTCAATTTAAGCGTCCTAATATATGTTGGTAATTAAAAGGAAGCCTGGTAATAACCAAGCTTCCTTTTAGTTTTAGTTTTTAAAGATATTCTCTTAAGCGAGAAGATCTACCAGGTTGGCGAAGCTTACGTAAAGCCTTAAATTCTATTTGCCTTACACGTTCACGTGTGACAGCAAATAACTGGCCTACTTCTTCTAATGTACGTTGCCGTCCATCATCCAAACCAAATCTCAGTCTTAGCACATCACGCTCCCGAGGAGTAAGCTCATTGAGCATTTTTGCTAAGTCTTGACGCAATAACTCATGGGTTACAGTTGTATCTGGTCTATCAGTTTCTGCATCTTCAATAAAATCGCCCAAGCGAGAATCTTCTTCTTTACCGATTGGTGTTTCTAATGAAATTGGCTCTTTAGCAGCCTTGATAATTTCATGCAATTTAACTAATGAAACATCCATTGCCTTGGCTAACTCTTGCTCGGTGGGCTTGCGATTCAATTCTTGCGCCAGCTGTCGAGTAATCTTTTTTAGCTTGTTGATTGTTTCTACCATGTGTACCGGTACACGAATGGTGCGGCTTTTATCTGCAAGAGCACGAGTGATAGCTTGACGAATCCACCAAGTAGCATAAGTTGAAAACTTATAACCACGTTCATGGTCAAATTTTTCAGATGCTCTTATCAGACCTAAATTGCCTTCTTGAATTAAGTCCAAGAAAGACAAACCACGACCAATATATTTTTTGGCTATAGATACAACCAAACGTAGGTTGGCTTGAACAAGCTTACGTTTGGCAATCATGTCGCCTTGCAAAATTTTTCTAGCTAGTTCAATTTCTTCATCTGGCTTAAGCAATTGAATGCGTCCAATTTCACGCAAATATAATCGAACAGAGTCTTCTGTAACTATTTCTCGCCCGGTAGGCATTTCAATCGGTTCATCATCATCATCTAAACCACTTTCGACATCATCGATAATTGTGAATTGATCAGTTTCATCAATTAAGTCTAATTCTTCCATTTCATTGCGCTTTGCAATATTGTCATCATCGACGAGGACACCACCAGCAGCCCGCTCATTATCTGCAGTTTTTGCTTTTGCCATAAGTTATTTTCATTAGCCTCTTATTTAGGGTTAACCAATTTTGAATAAATTTTTGATTTAAATATATGCATACAATAAATAATTGCCGAGGCAAAACTTCTGTCCATCTCTAGTGAGTGATTAATTTATCCCTAGCGGGGCTGCATTAGATGACAGATTACTGCTTTGAAAAATTGGCAATATCCTTGTTTGTATATATATGGAAAACGTATATCTTGCTATCAAGATTATTTGTACTAGTCTTAATGCCTGAGTGGCAAATTTATGTTGTTTGATTTGCTTATTATTCAAAACTATAAAAGGCCTTACTAGAACAAATATTGCGTTTTCAAATCAATTGGCCATATTGCCACACTTTCTTGGCAACAGGCTAAAGCTAGTATAAGGGTGCTTTTTGGTTTGTGCGCATCCTATTAAGCTACTTTAACTAACAATTTTCGTATAAATCCCACTTAATGTGGCTGACAGAAGCAGGAAAGTAACTTTAGTCAGGTGCTTTGTTTGGGAAAAGACCAGGGAATAAACGGGGAGCCAATTTGGCTGGAAAGGCAAGCGCAAGAGGTGCACGATCTGTTTTAGCAGTTAAAATACCACTTTCTATCAAAGCTGCCACCACTCTGCGTCCTTGGCGGTCACCTAGTCCGGTTATATTGGTTATTTCAGAGCGAGGCAATTCTCCGTTATATAGAATTGCTTGAAGGATTGTTATTGATCTTGGTGGAAGTTTATCGATTCTCGTTTCTTCTTCTGCCCACAATAAAATTCTTTCACGCAAGCGATTAGGCGCAATTAAACTTTCCATAAAACTAACTTGATCAATACAAGTATTTATAAAAAAGCGCGCAAAATCAGCTAACGCCTCTTCACTTAAATTTCCCCGCCCATCAAGATCATTTCTTCGCGGTTGGTCACAAGAGATCAAAGCACTTTTGTAAGTACTTTCTTCTCTAGCTAAGCCGCGAGATACTGACCAAAGGCCGCCAGTATCCAATGTTTCTAATAGTTGTGCATGAGAGACAAGTCGAGCTACGCGTCCATTGCCATCCAAGAATGGATGTATCCATAAAAGACGGTGATGCACTGCTGCAGTCGCCAAAATGGTTTCTGCTTTGCCTAATTGGCTATATATGTTTTCAAATTGTTGAAGAAAACGAGGCAATGCCCCAGGACTTAAAGCAATATGCTGACCCACCTGAACATTTTGTTTCCGTAGTTCTCCTGGAATAATTCGTTCTTTTCTCTTTTCGGTTCCATCTGAAACAAAAAGCAAATCTTCAGGAACATGCTCATAAAATCTTTTATGCATTTCGAGTATGCCGGCAAGTGTCGTTGCTCTCTCTTTCAATCCGCCGTTATCTATCCAGTGTTGAACCGCCATGTGTGCTTCTGCTTCAAGCTGCAGATTTCTTTTCTCTTTGTTTTTACTGTAATCTTTTTTCAGAGCTCGTTCTATATCTATTGGATGGGTATAATGCCCCTCTATGAGATTGCTGTAATAGCAATTCATCCCTCTAACTAATTTGGCTAAAGCTTTCAATACAGCTTCTGGCAAGCTTCTGCGTAATCCAGCTGATTTTGCTGCTAAATCAATAGCTAAATCAGTCAAATCGGCTCGATGCCGCGAGTCACTAGAGAGCAGCAATGGCTCCATTAAAATTGTCTTTTCACCGAGGTCAAAGTCCGGCAAAAAGTCCGCTTCTATGTCCGGTTTGAGATTTCCCATAACCTAATCATAGCACAGGTTACTCGCAAGATCATGTATAAAAAAGTCCGCTAAAAAGTCCGATTTAAAGTCCACTTCCGAGGACGCCACATTTTCTTCTTGACTTCTGTATTGAAACTTAAGATTGGTTCTCAGACTCAAGCCTTAGCCACAAAACCCTCAAGCTTATCCAAGCTTTCTGCCCAGCCTTCATTCATACCAAGTTGAATAAGTGCCTTGCAATCTTCCACAGATATAAAATATATTTCAACAGTGAGTTTTGTTTTGTTACCATCATCTTCGAACCTTACCCTGGTTAGCAGTTCTTCTAAATTTCCTTTGCGGTTCGGGCGCTTCTTATTGACCATTTCATGCCATTCATAGGGATGATCTTTTGTATTCATAGTGAATACAAGTAATTCTGGTTCAACAATCTCGCGATAGACACCCTCTATTGGATATTCAATACCCTCGGGCGAACGCATAACTATGCGATAAGCACCACCTTCTGCCAAATCAATTTCACAAACAGGATTAGTAAAAATTTTGGGTGCCCACCACTGTTTTAACTGGGCAGGATCTGTCCAAGCTTTAAAAACAGCTTTTCTTGGAGCATCTATCGTACGTGTGATAACAAAATCTTTTTCAGTTGTGGTATAGGTGCTCATTTTTATTTTCCTTTTTTTATTGATTTTAGTATCAGATATTCACCAACTCTTTCTTAGCCTTTCTGAAAGTATAATTGGTTCATTTTATCTTGAAAACCAGGGCTTAACCTTCTGGTAGAGTGAGCAATAATTTTTATTCGTTTAGATAAGAGACTTCCCATTGGTCTAATTTATTCAATATCTCTTTTTTAAACAAATCTGGATTAGTTTTTATTCTTTTAAAAAGGGGTTTCATCATTTCTACTTCAGGTAAAAACTTTTCTCCCCATTTGATCATTTCTATAAGAATGGAAAGCAATGCTTTACCTTGATTCGTTAAATAATAAAGTTTGCGAGACCGGTTTTCTGGATGCAATTGCTCTTTGATTATGCCAGCTTCGCTAAGTCTTTTTAGTCGATCTGCAAGTATATTGGTGGCAATAGACTCCGGACTAGCTAAAAATTCTTTATATTCATGTTTCCCAAAAAATAGAAGATCTCTCACTACTAATAAGGTCCAACGATCGCCAATAATGTCTAGGCAATTACCTATCACACAGGGGGATCTTGGAATGTCTCTCGAGCTATTTGGCATTAAGTAATCCTAACAGGTACTTGCAAAATGCAAGTACTCCTATTATGATAGCAGTACTTGCAAAATGCAAGTATCTTAAACAAAAGGAAATTTGTGCAAGAAGAACTTTTAATCAGAGAAGCTACTTTGGCAGAAAGACCCGCCATTGCTGATTTGACGCGCGATTCTTATTCTGAATATGCAAGCTCTAGGCCGGATAAGTCTTGGCTAGATTATGAAGAGAGAACACGCAAAACTATTCTTGAAGATAATAATATTCTGCGTTTAACAGCACTATTAAAAGATAGAATCGTTGGCTCGGTGGTTCTCTGTCCACCCTATGAAATGCGAAGAGGAAATGTACTTGTCAAAAATATTTATCCTGAAATGCGTCTGTTAGCTGTTTCAAAAGATTTCCGCAATTTAGGCATAGGAGCAAAACTTATAGACGAATGTGAAAAAATAGCGCTAAGCAAAGGTTTTAAAACCATAACCTTGCATACAACTATTCTTATGCAAACCGCTAAATTGATGTATGAGAGGCGGGGTTATAGCAGATATCAAGAAATAGATTTCCAACCTACACCTGGATTTATCGTTTGGGGTTACAAGAAACAGTTTAACTGACACTCATTGGAGTATTTATGATGACTGAAACTAAATCAATATCAGAACCCAAATTGGCAGCACCAGGGGCTGGCCTCCCTTCTTTAGAATGGGCTATAGCAAAATATATTTTACTTCCTCGTCTATTTAAAACGAGGGGCAAAAGCGAGGCACTGGCTTATTTTGCTAAAGAATCTGAAAAAATAATGATCCTGTCTAACAAATTAAATGTCCCCATGCTTGCGCAGCGTCGACTGATACCGAGATTGAGAGGATTAGAAGATAGTTCACGTTACTATTCTGTAGCCATGACACTACAACATCTAGTTATAGTTAACGATTCTATTCGTCGGGTAATCAAAGATCTGTCCGGTGGTGGCACTAAATTGGTGCCTAAGGGGACCGCTGATTTCAAGCCAAACCCTAGTGTTGACCCAGAAAGTATTTTGTCTTCATTTGATCAAATGTCGCAGCAATTCTTACAAGAAGCAGCTGCTGCCAATATTGATGCTTTTCCACAAGCTACATTTCCCCATCCTTGGTTTGGTCCATTCAATGCGCACAAATGGCTGGTACTTGCTGGCTCACATCAAAATATTCATCGCCACCAGATTGAAGAGATCATTGCTGAGCTGTGATCTCTGCTGGGCTGTGATCTCTTTAAAATATCTTATAATGCGGAGTAAGATATTAGGTATATCCAAAATTTTAATTTGGTTCAGCGTGCTATTGATGAAAGGAATAATTTCGGTGAGCTTAGCAATGCTGATAAAAATATCGATATGGCTAGTAATTGTGTGTGCCTTTGGATTTGCGCTTTTACTAGCGGTGCAGTTTAGCGATTTTTGTGCGTTCTACCACGAGTTGGAGAATCAGATTGCCACCATGCCAAAAGGAGGTGTAAGAGTACCTGCAAATGATGATTCTGGATCAATATTCGTTGAAGGCACGATTAATGGCAAACGGCACGTAAAACTTTTAGTAGACACGGGTTCTGGAGGATGTGTAATCGATAGATCACTTGTGAATGAACTACATCGTTCTTGGGTGGTACCAATAGTTGTAAATACACCGACGGAAACCCAATTGCTTGAAAGTGCAAGTATTCAAAAATTAGAAATCGGGGGTTTGGTTTTTCGCTCAGTTCCAGTACAGATAGGTGACCTATGTCAAGTATCGCTGCAAACAGGACACCAAGTCGATGGGATATTGGGAAATGTTATTCTTAACCATTTTGCAACTACTTTTGACAGCCATAATAAGGTAATCATTTTTGAAGCCAATGACAAATTTGCATTTCCAGCAAAGGGATTTAAGATCGAGTGTGTAAAAACAGGCGGGATACAAACAGTAACTGCGACCATCGCTGGCAAACTGAAACAGTCCTTTGATGTTGATACTGGTGCACAGTGGAGTTTGCTTCCTAAAAAAGTGCAAAGAAAGCTTGCCTTGCAAGTGACTCCAGGGGTCTCTATGGCTTATATGTCCAGTACCCCGCAGAAACAAGGGCAAGTGAAGATATCTGAATTCGATTTGGGAGAGCTTAAGATTGAAGACATGTGGTTTAATGTGGATCTTACAAGTGACAAAGCGGATAATACGGCTCTTCTTGGATACGACTTTTTAAAAAAGTTTCGCTTTACTTTAGTTCCAGAAGACCAGGTGCTTATTTTGAAACCTTATAAAATCTATCATGCCGAGATGCTCGAAGATCAGGCTAGGCACCTGATAGCTGTTGGCAAATGCGCCCAAGCCTTGAATATGGTAGATAGAGACGTACGCTCTGAACCAAAAAATCACAAACTCAGAATGCTTCGTGCTGATCTTTTATATCGAATGAAACGATATAGGGAATGCGTAAAGGAAACGACATTGTGTATTAAGGCAAGTAGTGCGGAACAAGAATTATATCTGCTACGCGCTGAGGCATACAAAGAACTTGGTGACCGAAATGTGGCAGTGCAAGATATTCTTAAAGTCCCTTCGATGTATCCTGCAGATCCCTTTGTACTGTTACGCTGTGGTATGGCTCTATCTGACCTATTAGCAAATCAGCAAGCAATTAGTTTATTCAATAAAGCCTTGAAAATGAGATCTGATATATTTCAGATTTACTTTGCACGCGCAGTTGCTTATAAGAATATTCGCGAATATAAAAAGGCTTTGGATGATTGTGATACAGCGATTAGAGTCAATCCAAATGTAGCGGATTCATTTAGCCTACGTGCCTGGGTTCGTAACGCGATTGGACAGGATTTTGATAAATCAATAGAAGACTGCAATAGGGCGATTACAATAGATCAGAATTGTGCAAGTGCTTATAGAAATAGAGCTATAGCATATATTGGTAAGAGTAATTATTCGAATGCGATGCTCGATCTAAACAAATCGCTTACTCTTGACTCTTCATCTGAGCGTGGCGGTAAAACTTACTACTTCCGATCTGTTGTCTATAAGAAATTAGATAAGAAAGATCTTGCCGATCAGGATGAAAAAAGGTCGAAACAATTTGGTTATGATCCCAATAAGGATTGATATAATGACTCAATCAGCCGTTCTGCTCGTTCCTTCCTTTTATAACTTTGGGCTGAGGAATTTCGCGGACTAATTTTCCGTCCCGCATTACTACAAACTCCGTGCCTGTTTGTCTTGCTAATTCTTTGGCACGCTTAGCTGCTCTTATTAAAGCTTTTGCTACATTTTGCATGTCTTTGTCCGGCAGATTGGAAATAGGGATTGTCACGCGTTTTTACCCTCCTCAATTAGTTTAAGTATATCATCGCTATTGTCATACCAAAGCCAGTAATCCACTTCAAAACGATAAATTGTTTTGAAGTTATAAAATCCAGAAACAAAGCGTCTGCGCACCAGGTCTTCTGGTACATGATGCCCGCCTTGAGCAACTCTTGCTGCTACCCTAGCAATGGCTTCTTCGGGATTTGCCAGCGACACAAAAATGAGTTTAATTTGATACCTTTGTTTTCGCCATTCTCGAATCATCTTCAAATAAGCTTTACCTGAAAGAGTTGTTTCGAAGGCAAAACTATCACCTCGTTCAGCATGTGCTTTTATTTCGTCTAGCATCAAGCGTCCCGCCCTAATAGCAGCGACTGTCGGTTGAAATGGCGATAAGCCAGCAGCAATTAAATCAGCACTGATGAATAATCACATTGGCACAATGCTTGGACCTGTCTCTATCCTGCTGTAATCTAGCAGTGTTCGAAGGGGAGGCTATCAAGCTTAGTCAACGGATGAAAGGGCTTCTAGAAATGTTTGCGGAAGGTCTAAATGCTTCTTAAAGCGTAGTCTAAACTACATATCCGAACTATCGTTGGTGGGCTATTCCATGTACTATTAACCTGTGCATTTTAAGAAATAGGACACTCAATTTCATATGAACACATTTTATATAATGCGTACGCTCTCAATCGCTATAGTAATAGTAAATATAATCGGCCAAGCATCTGTGTTAGCCAAGGACACCCCAGCGTTCAGGCAACATTTGCTGGGTTATCCTGAGGCTACCAGTCCGACAGTGTGGATACCTAAGAAAGATATTGATGCAGTGAGAAAGCTTTTAGAATCAGAACTTCAAACATATAAGCCGTATAAAGCGACTGACATAAAGGTTTGGGAGCTTATGTCCCTTCCGTTTAGTCCTCATTTTAATAGTTATTCTCAAGCCCTGTCCTTTGCAATCTCGCGTACCAATACGTTGGTTCAACAAGATAATAAAGATCCAGAACTGATAGTGTCCTCCAATGATCAGGTAATGAGTTTAGTTAGGACGTTGAATTGTCTCGCCCAACAATGTTTAACAGAGTCAAACGCCACACAGGCTAAAAAATGGCTGCAGGCAGCAATATTAATTACAAAAGATACCGGGCGGAATACCGTCGAACTTGAGAAATATCAACGGGATTATACTGATTTGTTTAAAAAAACTAGTTGGCAACAGAATAAAGAACAAGACAATTGATTAAATATGAATGAAATGACATTTATTGTCCATTCTCCTTATTATCTCTTTTTGTATTTTCAGGTTTAGGAATTTCGCGTATTAGTTTTCCGTCCCGCATTACTACAAACTCCGTGCCTGTTTGTCGTGCTAATTCTTTGGCACGCTTAGCGGCGCGCGCCAAAGCTTTCGGTGCATTTTGCATGTCTTTATCAGGCAGATGGGAGATGGGGATTTTCATGCGTTTTTTCCTTCATCAATCAATTCAAACATATCATTACTATTATCATACCAGTGCCAGAAATCCACTTCAAAACGATAAATTGTCTGGAAATTATTTAATCCAGAAACGAAACGTCTACGTACTACGTCATCCGCTATATGATGCCCTCCCTGCGCCACTCTGGCTGCTACCCTAGCGATAGCTTCTTCGGGATTCGCCAACGATAAAAAAATAAGCTTAACCTGGTAATTTTGTTTTCGCCACATCCTAATCATTTCCAAGTAGCCTCGCCCTGAAAGAGTTGTTTCGAAAGCGAAATTGTCACCTCGTCGAGCATGTAACTTTATCTCTTCCAGCATCAGGCGTCCTGCCTTAATAGCAGCGACTGTCGGTTGAAATGGTGATAAGCCAGCAGCAATCAAATCGGCATTAATAAATATAGGACACCCAGCTTCATTCGGCAAGAATTCACGAGCAAAAGTAGTTTTTCCAGCTCCGTTAGGTCCAGCAATAATAATAATCTTCTTTTGGGACATATCAAAGTACTCTATTAGCTGCTGCGCAATTTCTGCACTTTAGCTTGTAACAGTCTAAGCTCATCGCGCATGGCTGCGGCAGTTTCGAAATCTAAATCCATCGCTGCTTTTTTCATTTCTTTTTCTAATTTACGTATGAGCTGCGGCAAATTATTATCGGCATAAGTAAAGGATTTATCTGCACCGTTCTTACCTTTCACCCTTTTGCCGCTTTCTGCACCCATTGCAGCCACTTCTTCTTTGCCGCGCAAATAATCTAAGAGACTATTACCCGTATCTTTAACAATAGTGGTGGGTGTAATGCTGTGTTCTTTATTGTAAGCAATTTGAATATTACGCCGTCTTTCTGTTTCTCGGATGGCGTTGGTCATTGAATCAGTCATTTTGTCTGCATACATAATCACTTTGCCTTCTACATTACGCGCAGCGCGTCCTATAGTTTGAATTAAAGAGCGTTCGGCTCGCAAAAAGCCCTCTTTATCTGCTTCCATGATTACCACTAAACTTACTTCCGGTAAGTCTAAACCTTCCCGCAATAAATTGATTCCGACCAGCACATCAAACGCACCAGTGCGTAAATCTTGCAAAAGTTCTATGCGGTCTAGAGCAGCAATGTCACTATGTAACCAGCGTACTTTTATATCTAACTCCTGCAAATACTCAGTTAAGTCTTCAGCCATACGTTTGGTTAAAGTAGTGACTAGCACACGTTCTTTACTAACTATGCGTGCTTTTAGTTCTTTTATCAAGTCATCAATTTGTCCTTCAATCGGACGCACTTCTACTATTGGATCAACAAGTCCCGTAGGTCGAATGATTTGCTCAACTATTTGATTGCTCGTTTCCAGCTCCCATTTTCCTGGAGTTGCTGAAACAAAAATAGTTTTGCCGATTTTAGACCAGAACTCTTCTGCTTTTAAAGGACGATTATCGCGTGCACACGGTAATCGAAAGCCATAATCTATAAGTACATCTTTACGTGCACGGTCGCCATTGTACATACCTTGTATTTGTGGCGCCGTAACATGGGATTCATCTATAAAAGTTAGAAATCCATCTTTACCATATTTACGTAAAAAATAATCAATAAGTGTTTGTGGTGGCTCGCCTGGTGCTCTACCTTCCAGTATGCGTGAATAGTTTTCAATGCCATTGCAATAACCGACTTCCCTAAGCATTTCAAGATCGAATCTGGTTCGTTGAACCAAACGTTGTGCTTCAACAAGCTTGTTTTGTCTAGTTAATTCATTTAGTCTTTCTTCTAATTCCCTTTCGATTTGTTCAGCTGCACGGTCTATTTCTTCGTCTTCGGCTACATAATGCTTAGCTGGATAAATGCGTATTTCATTCATTATATTTTCGATTTCGCCAGTAACTGGATTTACTACAGCAATGCGTTCGATATCATCGCCAAAAAATTCTATTCTGATTACACGTTCTTCGTAAGGCGGATAAATTTCAACTATGTCTCCGCGCACTCTAAAGCGAGAACGTTCTACTACTAAATCATTGCGACTATAGTAAATACGCACTAGTGCTTTCAATAATTCTTGCCTGTCCATGTTTTGGCCGACTTCTAAGGACAGTGCACAAGATAAATAACGTTCTGGTACGCCTAGACCATAAATACAGCTTACTGAACCGACGACTATCACATCTTTTCGTTCCCAAAGAGAACGCGTGGCCGAGTGTCTCAGCCTATCGATTTCATCATTAATACTGGCTTCTTTTTCAATAAAAGTATCTGAACTTGGAATATACGACTCTGGTTGATAATAGTCGTAATAACTTATGAAATATTCAACCGCATTTTCGGGAAAGAAGTCTTTCATTTCAGCACATAATTGCGCTGCTAAAGTTTTGTTGTGAGCTAGAATAAGCGCAGGCATTTGTGTGCGCTCAATGAGATGCGCCATAGTCATTGTTTTGCCCGAACCGGTTACACCTAACAGTGTTTGGCGCGGAAGCCCTTGCTTCACTCCTGAAGCAAGTAGATCAATTGCCTTTGGTTGGTCGCCAGCAGGCTCAAATTTTGAAATAACTTTAAAGGAAGACATTAAATGGGCGAATTTAGCCGTTTTTACTCTTTTCTTCTTCTATAACAGGAGTCTTTTCTGTACTAGGTAAATTTTCGTCGATTTTTGCCGCTTCTTTTACTTCGCTCTGAGCTTCAGTCAGTGCCTTCTTAAAATTGCCAAGTCCCTGTCCTAAAGCTTTTCCTATCTCTGGAAATTTCTTAGGCCCAAACAATAGCAAAGCCACACCACATATAACTGCTGTATCAATCGGGCTAAGCATTTTAAAACCTCATGTCAACTCACAGTAAATGCTATCACAATTCAAAGCTTCTGAGCCAGCGGAAAACTCGTTATTAAACAAAAAGGCAGAATTAATTGAATTGCTTAGTCTTTCGTTCTTTGCTGTGGTTCGAAATCTTTCTCTACGATTTCCATATATGAGCCTAATTGATGAGAACAATGACAATCAGGTACCACTAGTTTTCCAGGAAAATTTGGCATGAGCCGCTCATGGAATGCGGTCACAATAGGTAAATTTGTGGCATTGCGAAAAGCAGGTGCAAATAAAAGACGAATAAATTCCTCCTTGCTTATAGTTTCATATTCAGGCTCACATTCCATTAAATAAAAATCGGCATCGATTGCTGTTGCGACATCCAACAAAAAGGTCCGCCAACGACTGTTTGCGTCTTGGTCCACACACTGTTCGGCGTATGGCATGGATGATTCCATAAGAATGACGCTAAGGTCCCTTTCGTTTGCACTGGTCAAGATTGTCAGAGGGAGATCGCCGCCATTACAATAGAACCAGATCCGCATTCCTTGCCAGTCCCGTGCCGCTGTAAGTGCCTCAGCGTAGGTAGCAAACGCAGTCGGTGCTTCTCCGTCCCATTTTCCTCGCGAAAAATTCAACTCAGAGCACCATCTCTCTTCAAGAGAAGTATTTTTATCTAGTCGATATAAACACGTCAAAACATGCTGAAACAATTCTTCCCGGGAACGCGGCGAGGGCGAATACCGCACATAATAATTCCGTGACATAATGCAAATCCTTCCTAAATCTTGGTTTAATTCACTTTTTAATTTCTTTATCGCTTTTACTATTTGTTTGAGCTGTCACAGCAGGAGTGGTGCCATTATCGTAATTATAAATAGGCTCAATAAGCGGACTATCCAATTTTTTAAATTGATAACGATCAGCCAATTCAGCAATTGTTGCGTCTGCATAAACATAATCTTTGATTGCACCAGCTGGCTCCAAATAATCAACGATATCAGTGGCTTCTATAGGCGTATTAGGTTCTTTTTGCACGAAATTACTCTTGCCCATATTAGCCAGGCTCATTAAGTAAATTGATTCAGGATTTAACCTTACCCAGTGAGCGTTATTATCTAGCCAGGCATTATATTGCAAAACAATATGAGGATGATCTGGTTGACTTTGTAAGTGATCAACCTGGCTAGCAAGTATAGTTATGAGTAAATGCGGATAAGAACTGCATATTGCTGCAATAGATAGAGAGCCATCTCTTTCTTGAAAGTAGGCTTCTGACTCATCTAAGGTGGCTACTGACGGTGGCCAATTTTTCAAGATTTCTTTTTTGTCAATAATATAAGTCTTTGCAGTAACAGAATCTTTTTCTATAGCCGGGGTCTTTGTTGGTAAAGGCCTCACCTTGTTTTGGTTAAACGAAAGAGTATTTATTATGCCGTTCCTTTCTACATTTTTTCTCCATTGTCCTGCTGCTTTGAAAAGATCATATACTCTGTCTGCAACATCCGGTGGTGGCTTTTGGCCCATCTGGGTGGTTTTTGGTCGAGCCGCTGTATTAGCAGAGTTTGATCCATTTGTTGATACTGTATTGGTAGCTGAAGTAGCAGTGCTATTTTGACTGGGGGTATTTGTCGTAGTACTTGCTGTCGCATTTGCCGTAGTACTTGCTGTTGTACTTATCGCTGCAGCAACTGGCGTACTTGTTGTTTTATTTGCCGCTGGGTTGAAAATATTTAAACGCTCCATAGCAGAGGTTATATCAGGAGGATATATTTGTTTGTTTAACCCTCTGTCCAGGCAATAATTGAAGGCATATTCAATAGTTTCATCCCATTTGCCATTTTGATTGTCATCAAAATAAATGACACCCGGTAAATCAGGTTCACCTAGTTTTTTATGTATACCAGGGTTTTGGTGAGCATCTGCTTGCCAGGCTAATTTGCGAAAATCAATTAAACAATGTCCTGTAGCAGCGCTGCCTTGGCGATAATGGCTATTTAAAATAAAGTCGTGTGCGCTACCTAAAGCTGGAGGAAAAAATAAAGATCCCAGTGGACATTCGTATAAGGCTAACCAACTGATAAAACCTAAGTCAGTTGAATACTTTTCCATAGTTACAAGTGCAATGTTGCCACCGTTAGACCAGCCTACGATACCAATATTGTTATTAGATAATTTAATTGGTACTAAATCTGCAATTTTTCGATGGCGGAAATCTTCTCCATTACCTGCGGCAAAAAGCAATATATCTCGCAAAGCTTTTTGGCTTTTGGCTCCGCGGTAGTCGTTATAGCCCCCTGACTTAAAAGCACCAACGCCGCCTCCAGGAAAGGAAAATCTGAGTTCAATAAAACCTGCTTGTGCGCCATGAATACATAAATTGAGACCACTAGGTGCATCTCCCCCCGGAATTACAACCGCGATTGGAGCACCTTCTTTATAGCGAGGCTTTTTAGGATATATGATATTTACCGCTAATCCATTGCCTGGAGCAGACGTGGAAGGTAAAAATGTACTTACTGACTGTTCTGGAGCTAAAGGCAGGACTTTAGTGCTGTCTTCCGGAATAGCAGGAGCAGCATTATTAGTAGTTGCGGCAGAACAAAATAAAGTTTGACTTAATACCAATAAGTTAAATAAGACAATAAATAAGATGCGCCTTATGGGCGGAAACACTTGGGGACTCCTCTTTCTAAACGCAATATCCAGATTATATCCATATTGCTCACAGCTTTCTCACTTTTTCTTTTCAGTTTTACTGTAATCCAGTGTTTATCCAGGATTCAAGTTCTTAACTTTAATTGCCGTTTAAAACACTGATCACTGGGTATCTTTAAATTTAGCTAGTGGGTGTGGCTTGCAGCCTCTTTTTGACCACATGTCGCGAGGGCGCCTCCCACTGGCCCATCTTTAAAAAGAGTAATACTTTATTTGGGCTTGTAGATTAGTCGTTTTATTTTTTTACCTTCGATAAGATCTTTTTCAATTATTTCTTTTACGTCTTTCACTGATACTTGACAGTACCAATGTCCTTGCGGGTAGACAACTATCATCGGTCCATTCCCACATTGTCCCATGCAGCCCGCTTTGTTAATACGTATAGTTTTTTTCAAACCCCGTTCTTTGATCTCTTCCTTCAATGCGTCACATACTGCCTCTGAACCTTGTTCAGGACAAGTTTTGCCGCTTGTGCAGACAAAAACATGTTTTTCGAAAATATTCATTATTCTCCCGTGCCGATCACTTAGTTTGCAATTTCAGTTAATAAATGCTGACTAGACCTTGACTGTATATATTCAAGCCTGTCATTATATGCCTTCTCTGTAAAGGGGCGGCCGTAGACAGTTTGGTGTCCAGCTTTTGGCGGACTTAATGTTCAACTAAGTGTTGATGCCAGCTATAGGTCACAATCAACTGTTGTAAGTTAGGAATTTAATTCCGTTGTGATTCTTATCTCCTGGTCGTAGATGCGCCAGGATTTTTTGTTTATAGCGAGGAGAAAGCAATGGCAAATGTCCAAAGAACAAAAAAACAAGATACAGTTAAAGATCTTGAACAGTTTTTTACCAATGCGAAAGTAGCGGTAGTAGCTGATGTAAGCGGTCTTACTGTTGCTGAATTAACCAAATTAAGACGTTTGTTGGATGGGCAACAATCTAAAGTGCGTGTGGCAAAAAATACACTAGTTAAGATTGCTACCAAAGAATCTGACTTTGCTTCAATCGAGGGCTTAACTAAAGGTCCTTCGGCTGTTGTAGTTGGTTATGATGACCCTGTACAAGCAGCTAAAACCACCCTTCAATATTTTAGTGAATTGAAGAAGGGTACCATTCGCGGCGGTGTTTTAGAAGGCAGAACAATTTCTGAAAAAGAAGTGAAAGGCTTAGCTAAATTGCCCAGCAAAGAAGTATTACTGTCTCAGATTATGTCTGGTCTTGATTCAGGTGCAAGCGGCATAGTTGGAGCTCTTTCAGGTCTAATGCGTGACATTGCGTATTTAACTGAAGAAGTAGCCAAGAAAAATAACGCTGCCTAAAAGCAAGTTTTATAGTCCACCAATTGAACAAAATAATGACAATTATAAATAAGAGTAACTAAGGAGTAAAAAATGGCAACTAAAATTTCAGTTGACGATCTTTTGGATCAAATCGGTTCTTTAACTTTACTTGAAGCAGCTGATCTCAAAAAGAAAATGGAAGATAAATTTGGCGTTACAGCAGCAGCCCCTATGGCAGTTGCAGCAGCCCATGGTGCAGCCCCTGGCGGCGGCGCAGCAGCAGAAGAACAAGAGGAATTTACAATAGTCTTGGCAGCTGTCGGCGAAAAGAAAATCGAAGTTCTTAAGGTTGTTCGTGAATTAACAGGCCTAGGACTCAAAGAAGCCAAAGACATTGTTGATTCTGCCCCTAAGCCTTTAAAAGAGAAGATTAAAAAGGAAGAAGCCCAACAAATGAAACAAAAACTAGAAGCTACTGGCGCTAAAGTAGAAATTAAGTAAAATTAGTAAAGTACAATTTAAGTGTCCTCTACTGATTAACTACTTAGACCTTCTGCCAATCCAATTTAAAAACCGGGTATATGGCAGCTAGGAAGAATTAAAAATGAATTGTCCAGCTTGTGGTTTATACCATCCAGCGTTCTATGAACGTTGTATCTCCTGTGGCATGGATTTTAAGCCGGCAGTTCAACAAATTACTGAGGCGCCCCAAGTAGATGCGCGAAACTCTTTGGCCCGTATACGTTTTCGTGATTTACAACATGAAGAAGAGTCCAGGGAAGAAGCTAATTTTGAGCGGCGTTCGCCGGCTTTTAAGACGATAAAGTTGATGTCTAATCAGCGTAGTATATTTGTCGCGCTTTTGATATTGCTCGTTTTTGCTGGTGCCACAGCTTTTTTTCTTGGTCGCTCGCCAGATGATAAGCGTTTATTAGATTTGGGCAAGCAGCAACTCGCTATGGGGCAATATGCTTTTGCTGTACAAACTCTTTCTAAAGCTACTGCTTTGCGGAGTAATGATCCCAATGTTTATTTGGCTTTAGCTAGAGCCTATATAGGTGTAGACCAGTTAACTGAGGCTTGGGATTGTATAACACGCGCTCAACAACTAGGCGTAGGCGTAATTGCCGATCCTGCCCTTGCTTCCGAATTAGCTAATTACTATAAACAGCATGGACAATTAGAAAAGGCCATTGATTTATTACGTCCTTTAGCTAATGCTGCAGTGCCTGGCAAAAAAGCCGAATTGGCGGATTTAGATGCTATGCGGGGAGACGATTGCATTGAGCAAGGCAAACTCGATGAAGCTAAAAGATTATGGGAAGAAGTAGAGCGTCTTAATGAAGGTGTACGTTCAACTGAAGCTAAAAGCCGTTTGGCTACAATCTATCTTAAATTAGTTGACATAGCTTATGGCAGTGGCGACGATGCTAAAGCACTCGATTATTTGAATAAACTGAATGCATTAGAAGAAAATGCCAGAAATTATCTTTTAGCAGCCGACATCTGTGAGCATGGTGGCAAGTTAAATGAAGCTATAAATCAAGTACAAAAAGCATTAAAACTGACAGCTGACGATCAATCGTTAAAAAATAAACTAGCTCAACTTTATATGCAACGGGGCAAAGAGGTTATTCAGTCTGGAGACACTGTTAGTGGATATGCCTATTTTCAGCAAGCTAATTCATTGGATCAATCAATGGGTTATCCAGTTGTTGCTATTAAAAACTTAAATGTTGAAGTAGCGGCAGGCAAAGCAAAAATTGTCGGTGAACTTTGGAACCCCAATAATAAGAACCTGAATAGTTTGGATATGAAAGTACAACTATCTGACGATGCTAGGGGACTTACAGTTTGGCAAAAAGAACAAAAGATAATTGATGATTTTGTGCCACCTTTATTATCACAACAAACAAAACCGTTTAATTTCTCGGCCCCAATACCGGCACATGGACAGGAAAATATAGCTTTCAAAGTATATTTAGACGGTGTTCTCTACGGCTCATATCCAATCAAAGCAGGCTCAAAATTACAATTGAGCAGCTCGCAATATCAATTAAGCGCCAAAGAACCAAAAGCATCTAAGTCGTCAGAAGAAAAGCCTTTTAAAAAGGAATCAATTAACGAAACCAAACATAATGGGCAGGAAATATCTAACGAATCCAAAACTATAAGCGAAGATAACACACCGTCAAAAGCTAGTGTTAGGAGCAATAGTGAAAATGAATCATCGGCTTCAGCTGAAGAAAAAACTATGAAAGATCTGGAATATTAACCAGTAACAACTTTGTTGCCACCTGCTTTTTGTGCTTGCTCGAGAAATTGTCCAGCAATTGTTAACAGCTCTTTGTCTTGTCTGCCATGTGTCGGAAAAGATGCAATGCCGACACTTATTGTCACTATGATGGTATTAGAACCGCTGATAATTGACTTAGCTCGAGTTTTTTCGCAAATACGCTCCCCGACAATAATAGTTTTAGAAGCATATGTTTCTGGGAAAATAATGGCAAACCGATCTGGACTAACACGAAAAACAGTATCTACTTCACGCACAGAGGAGCTCATAACCTTTGCTTCTTGTTGCAACATCTGACAACTCACTAGATTGCCATAAAGCTTTTGCAAATGGTCTAACTTGTCCAGAGAAATCAACATTAAGGAAAATGGCCTTTTGTACCTTTTAGCTCTTTTTAGTTCTTTAGCCAATTTTTGGGCGAAGTATCTGGCATTGTAAAGACCAGTTAATTCGTCGCGGACAGTGGCGCTTTCGTATTGTTTGAATGCCTCTTCGCTAATCATTTCGTCACGCAAGTCGCCGCTTGTATTTTTGAGCTTTTTATACTTTGATTTATTAGCTTGTACATCCGATACTAAGCGATTAAAAGCAGTATCACGAGCACACTGCCAACCTTCGCTATGACGACTAAGAAATTTACTCATATAGCCTAATTACTTAACTGTTTATATTTTACCAATACGGGTAAGGAAGTATTAAATTTGGTATTTAATCTATTTATGCCCAATATAGATTTCGAGCAAGCACTTTTCGAATATAAAAGCCAACATCAAACAGTCGGATGCATTGTCACACATATGTTTGGAGTTCCAATGATAGCGCTTTCCTTTCCTCTTGCCTTAATAAATCCGCGTAAAAGTTTATCCTATTTCGTTCTTGGTTGGGCTTTGCAATTGCTAGGACATTATTATTTTGAGAAAAATAAACCGGTTCTATTCACCAAATCGGGCAAAAATTTCTGGGTACCGATAGTTGCCCTGTATATGGTTGGCAAATATTGGCGAGCCGTCTTAACTGGTAATGTTTCGATTGAACGCCAAAATGGCAAAGTCAAGCTACTTCCTTACAGACAATAATGTCCTCAACAGGCTTGTTATGTTTTATTAGAAGTCCTAGTAGAAAGCCAATTATTACAAGGACTAGCGTTGCTGTGATCTTTTGCTTCCGCCAGCTTCACGAGCATGCGATGGATTAACCACAATCTGGCGTCCACCTAATGTTTGCCCGTTAAAGTCGCGAATAGCCGCTTCCGCTTCTTCTGCAGTTTCCATTTCTACAAAGCCGAAGCCACGCTTTCTCCCGGTTTCTCTATCTACAGGTAAGGCAACCGAAACCACTTTTCCAGAACGAGAAAAAGCTTCTTCTAATTCTTGCTCAGTAGTTTTAAATGAAAGGTTACCAACGAAAAGTTTAGTGTTCATAATTGATTTCAGTCTTCCTAAGGACAGCTAATAACAAAACAAAGTTTGGCATAACCAAACTTTGTTTTTTAAGTATGACATCAATTACCAGAATTGTCTTATGGTGCTTTAATTCTATATAGATTTAATGAAATTATAAGATAGGTTTAATGTCACATTGGCAACCTTAAAGCCCTTGCCTACTGGTTTGTTTGAGTTGTTGATTCGCTTGTAGTGGTTGTGGAGGAAGTTTTATCAGCCTTTTTGTGGTGAGTTACTTTTGACATAGTTTTTTTGGTTCCGCTTTCCACGTTTTCGGCGCCCTTTTCGGTGGCATGAACTGTGCCCTTAGCACCTTTTTCTATACCTGTACCCACCTTTTTGACACCTTTGCCCATATCTTTGAACACGTTTTCAGTGCCGTTTTTAACTTTAGTACCTATACCAGGTTTTTTAGTGGTGGTTGTAGAAGTAGTTGTAGAAGTAGTTGTAGTGTCAGTTTGAGCTTTTGCCACCACAGTTGACAGTGCCAAAACAGAAATGGTGAAAAGGGTAATGCTAGTTATTTTCATACTGATCTTCTTTTTAACCTCAAGGAGAATAAGGAGTGTAATAGAGCAATTTTGCTTTGCATTAGATTACCATCTTGTTTTGCTGAATGAGATTGCCCTGGTCGTCAAGAATAGTTGAAACTAACCATTGTTTACTTAATTGTAGTTATTAACACATAGATTTATTGCTAAACTGATTTTTGTCTACACTTGAAACTGTCTTGACAGCCCGGACTGTCTGAGACTGCACAGTCTATATTTCACTACGGACAAAACCAAAGGTAATCAACAAAAATTTATTTATGCAAAAAAGATCAACAGGTAAATCCAGCAATATAGCTAGCAAGTCTTCTAAAAGCAAAGCCAAAAGTAAAAGTGGTGCTGTAGAAAAAAATAGTAGTATAAATCATCGATCCAAGTCTAGAATCAGTACAAAAACAAAAAGTAAATCAAAGGCTGCTCCATCAAAAAGGGCAGTTACTAAAGTTACTGAACGCGACAATGTAACAGAATATCGGCTAAAGAACGGCTTGAAGGTTTTGTTGTTACCCAACGACAGTGCCCCAGTAGTCACAGTTTTGGTTCTGTATAAAGTAGGCAGCCGTAATGAGGCAGTTGGTTTTACCGGTGCCACTCACTTTTTAGAACATATGCTTTTTAAAGGCACCAACAAACACAATGCTGAAAAGGGCAACGGTATGGACGAATTATTGACCCAAATCGGTGCTTATTGGAACGCCACCACTTGGTTTGATCGAACGAGTTATTTTGAAGTAGTACCCTCCGAATACTTAGAGCTATGCCTGAGCCTAGAAGCTGACAGAATGCGGAATTTACGCTTGAGACAAGAAGACCGTGATTCCGAAATGTCTGTGGTTCGCAATGAAATGGAAAGAGGAGAAAATTTTCCTGATGAGGCTTTAGAAAAAGAGCTATACGCAATTTCTTTTCGCGAACACCCTTACCATCATCCAACTATTGGTTGGCGTTGTGATGTCGAAGGTGTGCCAATGGAGAGGTTGAGAGAGTTCTATGATACTTTCTATTGGCCCGACAATGCCACTTTAATTGTTGTAGGAGATTTTAAAACCAAATCTGCTTTGGAGATGATTGATAAATATTTTGGTGTCATCAAGCCTGCACCAAGGCCAATACCGCCAGTTTATACAATTGAGCCACCGCAAGAAGGCGAGCGTCGTTTTGAAATCAATCGTGCTGGAGATTTATCGCGGGTTTGGATCGGCTATCATATTCCGGAAGCAGCTCATAAGGATACTTATGCTTTGTCAGCGATAAGACATATTCTGGGTGGAACTTATGAACGCTCAAGTCGCTTATATGGCAGTTTAATTGATTCCGGTATTGCCTGTGATGCTTTTGCTCGTCATTTTGACTTGCGCGATCCTGGTCTTTTCATTGTTGGTGCGATGCTTAACCCTGAAGTACCGATCAATAAAGCCGAAGAAGTATTATATGCCGAACTTGAGAAACTGACTAAAGAAGTAGTAAATGCTGATGAGTTAAAGCGCGCAAAAGTTGCTAATGATAAAGGTACTATTTTAGCCAAAGCAGAACCGAATAGTTTTGCTTTCATGCTGGCTGAAGCGGAATCACGTTCAGATTGGCATTGGCTCATGGATTATGATCAGCATTTCGGGGACGTGACCACTAAAGACATTATGGAAGTGGCGAAGCGTTATTTTAGAAAAGATAATCGTACTGTTGGGCACTTTATTCCGCGCCAGCAAGAATTAGAGATAATGCCTGAAGAACCCAATGGTAATAAATTGATTGCAGCAGCTAAAATAAACCCTGCCAAACCAAAGGGTGTAAAAGCTCAAAAAGCTAGCGTAAAAGAACAAAAGGCACAAAAACTAGAATATACAATCGCCAAAGTAAAAGTTGCTAAGCCGAAGGCCCCTACAACGAAATTTGCTAGTCGTGTAGAAAAGAGAGTCTTGAAAAATGGAATTACTCTTTTATTGATGCGTAATCCAGGAATTGAATCGCTCGGTTTGTCTGGGGTTATAAAAGCAGGCAAATATTTTTCATATCAGCAAAACAGTAATTTAGCCGACGTTACGATGGACCTATTGCCAAAGGGTTCGATTAATTACGATAAAACCGCTATTGCTCAAGCATTAGAAAACATGGGCATTCCTGGCGGACTAGATTTTTCAGTTGACAATTTTCGGGTTTCATTTGGCACACATTTAGTAGCGTCTGATTTAAATGAATACTGCAGACTGCTCAATGACATATTGCGCAACCCTGGCTTTGCTGAAGATGAATTAGCAAAAACGAAAATAGAATGGCAGGCTCGTTTTCAGGAAGCAATGAATAATACTAAGATGCTGGCTTGGAATACTTTTCGCAATCATATTTATGAGCCAAATCATCCTTATTATGAAAAGTCATTTAGTGAAGAATTAAGGGAATTGCCACTTGTTTCGCGATCTAGCATTCTTGATCTTCATAAGCGAACATTTTCCCCATCATCTATGATCTTAGCTTTAGTAGGAGATATAGAATTAAGCGAAGCAGCTAAAATTGTCGAAAATTATTTTGGCGATTGGTCAGGACCACCGTCTTCGCTTATCACAGTACCAGAGGTTATCCTGCCAAAAAAAGCGGATCGCTTAGAAATTAAAATAGCGGATAAACAAAGTGTCGATATTGTAATGGGACATCCTGCCGCTCTGTGCCGCACAGATCCAGATTTTTATGCCGCTAGAATAGCAAATTCTGCTTTGGGACAAGACACTATAACTTCGCGCTTAGGTCAAATTGTAAGAGAGAAAGCTGGGCTTACTTATGGCATTTATTCATCTTTTTCTGACACAGCTTATCCTGGTGCACCTTGGTCAGTTACATTAACTGTGAATCCCAATAATATTGAACGTGCAATTGGACTGGCTTCCAAAGTTTTAACTGATTATTTGGATCGTGGAATTAGTGGCGATGAGTTAAACAAAGAAGTAGGTCGAGCCGTTGGTTCTTTCAAAGTTGGACTAGCATCATCGTTGGGTATATCCAGAGCATTAGCCGAATTTGAGTTTATTGGTCTAGGTGTAAGTGCTTTGGATGAAATCACAACTGAGTTTCTGTCAGTAACAAAAGATGCCGCTAATGCGGCCGCAGCAAAATATATGCATCCGGATCGCGCTCTTACAGTCATTGCAGGCAGCCTGTAATAACCATATATTTATTTGACTAAACTGACTGTGTTACCACCAGATTGCAAAGCGCTGCTTAAAGCTTGAAAGGCTAAGTGCAACATTTG
>Ga0207039_1039_pt2 | contig 38692 bp, 40 predicted proteins | sample Alteio_BWMinCont_74_FD_153264 | JGI IMG/M metagenome (GOLD analysis project Ga0207039, IMG submission 153264) | Enriched cells from forest soil in Barre Woods Harvard Forest LTER site, Petersham, Massachusetts, United States -... | ecosystem: Environmental > Terrestrial > Soil > Temperate forest >... | reverse complement strand
TTAGGAGAAGATTTCATGTCACCCCCGCTGAAAGGCAAGGCAAATGTGCTGCTAATGAGGCCTACAAACGGCGACTTATCAAAGGCTTACGTACGGCTAAGGCATCCCTGGTTCTGCGCGGCGAACGACAGGCCGATGCCAGTCCAAGGCAGCGGGGGTGACATGAAATCTTCTCCTAAGAAAACTCGCCAAACTCGTCACAGGCAGAGCGCCACTGCGTGTATAAAGAGCGCCGATGAAAACAGAACTCTGGGCTGCGGACACGGGCCGGATAGTAGATTGGTAAAACGACACTTTACAGAAGATTGAAGGCGGATTAGCTCAGCTGGCAAACCGTGATTGGTCGTTTTGCTCTCTTTCGATTGCGCCCCAGTCCAATCCCCAGAAGTTATCGCTGTCAATGAACTCGACGGCAAGCACTGGATTGGTTTCTTTTTTAGGTGGACTCCACGCCACACGGGCCTGTGCCTGTAGCCCCTCATAGGGCCTCAAAACACTGAGCCGTTGATCTAGTTCGGCAGAGTGCTGGCTTCGTACCAGAGCCCCACAGCGGCTGACAGTAACGGTTTCCGTGTCTTCTTGCCACTGATCTTCCGGTTCTTCCGAGAGCAAGCGAACAGGAATCACGAGGTCTGTCCGGGGGCTTCGCCGCAGGTGACGTCCCAAATCCGCCGCCGATAAAATGACCGTCAGGAGCCGTGCGCGGTCAACCTTATCTAGACGGATGCGGTCGGCCTCCTTCATAGACTCCTGAATAAACCGCGACACATCTTCTAATGAAACCTCCCGCCAGTGACTTTCCCTGAACCGCGCATAGTAGGTGTCAAGTTGCGCGTGACACGTGAGGATGAAGTGAGCCCCGCAAAACGGGCGCCCCTCCAGTACCCCGATGGGTGTCTGGGCACAATTCTCGATGCCGCATTTTGTTGTTAGCGGCGCGGCTCTCTTCTCTTCGGCTTGCAGCGGCTTTTCGTGCTGTGTTCCATGAACGGGGCACTCAAATTCCCACTGCGTATTCAAGACTGCTTCGAGCGAGAGAGAAAGGTTTTCCATGACCACCCAGTGGGCGTGATCCATGTGGCGACAGACGAGTTGAACACAATAGCTTTTCGCCAAAGGTCAGTTCCATCTCTCGGCGATTTGTCGCTGGCCGCCGAGACTCAGCGCCGAAAGAGTCTGATGGGCTACGGGCAGGGCTGGACTGATTCACAATAGCACTTCGACAGGCTTTCGACGCAGCTTTTTGCGGCACCGTGCGCATCTAATAGTCAGTAGCCTCTTAAAGATTGGTAGAGGTTGCAACAAAGGGCACTATCCAGCATCTCGTCCCCTGTTGGATTTCACAGGGGGAAGGTTATGCAGGAATCCCAACGCCGCTTCCTCCCACGTCTCAGCATGAATATTCCGTTGCGGTTTCGATCTACCAATAAAAGCGGCCCCGAATGGACGGGGCATTCAACAAATATTTCTATGCATGGAGCTTACATTGTTACGGATTTCGCTCCACCGATTAGCGAGCTTATACGGATATGGATTGAACTTCCCCCAGAAGTGAGTGGCATGCAATCTGCCGATTTGTTTTACCGCAAAGATCATTCACATAGAGGCTGATAGGCCGGAAACGGGCAAGGTTGGCATCGGCGTTAAGTTTCTGTGGTATGTGTTTGCGAAGGAAATCGAAAAAGGGAGCGCGGGCCCCAACAGCTAAGGGTGCGGCTCGCCTCTGGTTTTGGAAGTGCTATCTGAAGCCACCACCTATCCTGCAGCTTGAAAATCTCCCGGGACTCAACTTCCAAGAACCCGTTTCGCTTTTATTTCGTGGCGAGAGCTTTCGCGTCGGACAACTTCATGAATGATTTAGGGGGCCCGTCGGCATCAGCTATAGCATCGCTCACCACTTAGACATGCTGTGCAGATTTGTTATTGACATCATCCTTATACATATGTACAACTTCTTCTGTGTTGGAAAGCATAGATCTCTACCTGCGAGACCTTCGTACCGCCGAGAAGGAATTGATCCTTTTGGAGGCTCAGCGCGACGAGCTGAACCTGCAAATTACCGTTCTCAAGAGCAAGATCGTTCATCTGGGTGCGTTGACGCAGAGAGATGAGACGAGAGAGCTATTGGCTGACATTGGTCTGTCGGAAATGTGCGGAATCGTGATTAGGCGGGCAGGAGGCCCGCTGACTCCGGTCGACGTGAGGCGACTGATTGCAGATTTCGGTTACGACATTGAGCGTCACTCTAATCCGCTGGCGTCTATCCACACGACGTTGAAGCGGATGGAGGAAGGGGGGAAACTCAAGGCGGTTCGCTTGAAAGATGGCTCTATCGGGTATACACGAATTATCCCTAACAGGATTGGCGAAGCTGCTGCTAAAAAACCCCGCCATCAGCGCTAACTGACGGCGGGGCTAAATCCACGAGCGAGCGAAGCCCACTCTCAGACGTCAGAACTTGATTGTCGGGCTTCTCTTGCAGAAAGGCAAGAGGCCCAATGACCTGCATTCGTCTTAACCACGAAACGGCAAGCGCTTCGGCAGTTACGGTAAGGCTCGCGTTCAGCGGTTCCGCCGCAATACCAGCCACGCCACTTTTGCGACGTACAAGCGGCCACTCGGACGGCATTACATCAGGTGCCGCAGTGTTTTCGATTCCCGCATTCGGAACATTGATCCGCCATGCGTCGAAGCCGATGAACTCTGTGCGGTCGTTCACACCGAAGAACACCATCGCACATTTGATTTTGGGGGCGGAGGCGAAATGAAATCTGTTCTTAAAAGCCAGCAAGCGGATGGGAATGGTTCTCTGCGTGTCGAATACTTGCCCCTGTCTGGTCTAAGACCCGCCACGCGCAATCCGAAAAGCCACCAGATCCAGACGGTGCTCGCCTCAATGGAGCGCTTCGGTTACGTCGCGCCCATGATCCTGGACGAGCGGAGCGGACGACTGGTGGCTGGCCACGGGCGCCTCGAGTCCCTGAAACGGGCTCAGCGAGCCGGCCAAAAGCCACCGGATCGCATTCGCGTTGCTGGCGGTGAATGGCTCGTTCCTGTCGTGCGGGGCGTGGCGTTCGCGGATGATCGAGAGGCCGAAGCGTACCTCCTGGCCGACAACCAAACGACGATTTTGGGAGGCTGGGACGATGATGAGCTCAACGAAATCATCGCCTCGCTCGGCGCGCAAGATGCGCTTGCCGGAACCGGCTTTGAGGAGCTTTTCGCGGAGACCGAACTAGTGCAGGACGATCCGACGCCCCTAATCGACCGTGCCGCCGAGCTGCAGAAAGAGTGGCAAACCGCCCGCGGGCAGTTGTGGTTGATCGGCAAACATCGGCTTTTGTGTGGGGATAGCACGTCAGAAGACGATGTCCGAAGATTAATGAACGGGAAGCGAGCCTGCCTGTTCGCCACCGATCCACCCTACCTGGTGCAGTATGACGGGACCAATCACCCGCAAAAGTGGAACCATCCGGCGGAGACAAAACGGCGGAAGAACAAAGACTGGTCCGACAAGTACACCGATGTCGACAGTCCTGAACTGGGTGAGCGCCTCTACGACTCGTTCGTGCGGACGGCCATCGAACACGCGATCACACCCGACGCAGCCTGGTACTGCTGGCACGCGAGCAGGAAGCAGAGGCTCGTCGAAAGCGTCTGGGAAAAGCATGGTGCCTTCGTTCACCAGCAGATCATTTGGGTGAAGGACCGGCCCATCCTCAACCGCTCCTGGTACATGTGGCAGCACGAGCCGTGCTTTTTCGGGTGGATCAAGAGCCGCAAGCCAAAGCGCATCGCTAAGGATTACCCGCCAAGCGTCTGGTCACTTCCGACCATCAGCCCTGGTCAGCCCACTGTCCACCCCACCGAAAAGCCCATTGAGTTGTTCGCGATCCCCATCCGCCAACACACGGAACGAACCGACATCTGCTATGAACCGTTCTCCGGAAGCGGAACACAACTGGTGGCGGCGGAGATGCTCGGACGTGTGTGCTATGCGATGGAGCTATCACCGGCTTTTGTAGCAGTAGCCCTGGAACGTCTCAAACAGAAAGGTGTCCATCCGATGCTCACCTCAGAGGAAGGGAGGTCCCGATAAATGAGCGACCTAAGTAGGTTTCTGGTGGAGTTGAGAAGACCCCATGCATGGCAACAAGCCTTTTTGGACTCGAAAGCGAAGCGCAAGATCATTCGTGCGGGACGTCGCGCCGGTAAGACGACCGGTGTTGCGATCCTGGCTGTCAAAGCATTCCTTCAAGGTCAGCGCGTCCTGTACGCCGCGCCCACGACCGAACAGATCGCGCAGTTCTGGAAAGTGGTGAAGACCGCTCTGGCCGATCTGATCGACGCCGGGATCTTCTCCAAAAATGAAACCGACCATGTCATCGAGCGCCCTGGCACGGACCAATCGATCAAGGCAAAGACGGCGTGGAATGCGGACACCCTGCGCGGCGACTATGCCGATCTATTGATCCTCGACGAGTGGCAGCTGATGGATGAGACCGCTTGGGAGGATGTTGGCGCTCCCATGCTGCTCGATAACAACGGAGACGCCGTGTTCGTCTACGCTCCGCCGTCGCTGCGTTCCCAGACGCTGTCGAGAGCCCGCGACCCGCGGCATGCCGCCAAAATGTTTAAGGAGGCGTTGAAAGAACAGGAGCTAGCGGCAACCGAGGGCAGGCAACCCCGCTGGGAAGCCTTCCATTTCACCAGCCAAGATAATCCACACATCTCGCAGGAGGCGCTCGCCGAGATCAGCCGCGACATGAGCAGCCTGTCGTACCGGCAGGAGATTATGGCTGAGGACCTGGAGGACGTGCCCGGCGCGTTGTGGACCATCGTGCAATTCGACAACGGAAGGGTCCACAAGTATCCACGTCTGGTCCGCGTGGCGGTGGGTGTTGATCCACCGGGCGGCAGCGGAGAATGCGGAATCGTTCTCGCCGGAGTTGGTCCATGCCCTTGCAAGGGGATGGTCGAAACTCATGGTTTTGTCCTGCAAGATCGAAGTCTGAAGGGTGCTCCCGACAGGTGGGCAAAAGAGGTCATTGCCGCATATCACATGTTCCAGGCCGATCGCATCTTTGGAGAGAAGAACTTCGGTGGGGATATGATCGAGGCTACGCTCCGCACGGTTGATCCTTCCATTCCCTACCAGAACGTCAGCGCCAGCCGTAGCAAGGCCGTTCGGGCAGAGCCCATAGCTGCCTTGTATGACCAGGGTAAAGTGCACCATGTCGGGCGCTTCGACGCCCTTGAGAACGAGATGATCTCCTGGCAGCCCGGGAGCAGTTCCTGGTCTCCCAACCGCATCGATGCTTTGGTTTGGGTACTGACCGAGCTTATGACAGGCGAAGCCGGCTACGCGCCAATATTGGTATCGGTCGATCCGGTCGATCCTGAACCACGCCGCAGCGTATTCGACGCTAGGCCCAATGCGGAGTGGCCCAAACACTTCAGGCTCCGCCGCGACGGGACCGGGCGTAGGAACCTTTGGTAGAGAAGCGAATGAGAGAAGGTCAGCCGCAGAAGAATGGCCGTCCATTACCGCCGGTCGAGAAGCGGTGGAAGAAAGGAACCAGCGGCAACCCACGGGGCCGACCCAAGAAACAGGATTGCCTCACGCATTTACTCCGTGACGAGATCCACAAGATCTGTCCGGCTGATCGGGAGAAACGGACGTGGAAGCAGCTCATCGTACGCGCCACTTTGCAGCTGGCAATGAAAGGGAACCCCACGGCGCTCAAGGAGGTTTGGGAACGGCTCGATGGTAAGGTGCTACAGAGCGAAAAACTGCAACTCGGTGGAGTAGGCGGCAAGCAGGTCACGATTAAGGTCGTGTATGCCGATCAGCCGAACGAGTCGAGCACAAACGAAAAACCTGGGGCATTATGATGCATAAGGAAAAATTGAACCCTGCTGGATCAAGCGAAACGAGTCAATGAACTGGTGAGGAAAAACAGCAAGCGAAAGCAGCTGGTGGCTACGCTGTCGATGGAGGAGCAGGTGCTCAAGGACGTGTGAGTCGGAGTTGCCTCACGCCCCTTCGTCGTCGGACTCATCGCTCTTCTGAAGTGGCTGTCCGTCGGCCGTCTGTAGCTCGTTAGCCTTGCAAACGGTGAGGCCGCCGTTCAAATGTTCGACTACGAGGTCTCCATTTCCTGAGACGAGCACCACCTTCACGACCCAGGCGCCCTTGTTGGCGCCGCTTGTCACATGACGTAAGAAATCGCCGGGCTTTACCTCTCCGGGGCGCAGCATTTGTGTTCCTCCTTTCTTTCTTTTGCCAAGTCAGATTAGTACCGTCGTTACCAACAGCACATCGGTATGCACGTTTCAGCATTTGCTGACTCCGCGCGTTCTAAAAAAGTACAGGGGTGATGTTACTGGCAGGTTAAAACCGAGAAAGGCAAATACTGCAGTTCGAATGGCCCTCCCGGAACCTCCCCGCGCCTGGCGGTTTTTGTCACTCCAGTAATAGCGTGACTACCATGGAAGGCGACTCGGTAACCTGCTTTCAGGTAACCGTCCTTGCCTCGATGGACATTGGTCAGCGGAGGATGTACTATCGCGTCCCCTCGGGTTCCCAGAGGCTCTCGGTTGTATGGAGGAAGGGCCAATGAATCAAACAGCAGGCCGGAAGGATCACCGAGCGGTTGTGTGCCTGTTTTGCGGGCTGCATACTCCCGTTTCCAGCGGGTTAGCGGACCGCGTCGGTGTCTCTATCATCCGCTGTCGCCGATGCGGAAAAGAGGCACCCTATCCCGCAGCCACAATCACAGAGTCGCAAGACAAGCTAAATTTCGTAAGCCCCCGGGTTCGTGCGGCAGGATTCAGATAGAAGTCAAACCAATTTGGCAATAGTTTGTGACCTACCGTAGAACGGCTAGCTCTTCTCAAGGAGCAATTGCCGCTCTGCTTCCAACCAATCCTCCGCGTCGTGACCATGCAAACTGCCTCGCTCCTGGAAGATCTCGTACGCGCGCAGCTCGATTTCTTCGCGCGAGGGGCTCTCCGCTGGTCCGGGGAGGTTTGCGCGAATTCTCGTAGCGCGGGCTAAGGCTTGTATCTGCGAAAAAAGCCGGTCCAATACAGACTCGTCTTGAAGATTAGAAATAGGCAGACGTTCCATATCCCCCACTTTATGGACCCTCCCAGAATCGACAATTAATAGCAGCCTCGCAGAAGTTCTTTACGCGAAGATTAAGAAAAAGGCTGCGAGGGGATTTCCTACAATATCCACAACTGCGACTCTTGACAGCTCTACTCCATCCGTTTAGCTTCCGTCCGCCCCCTCCAAGCTTCGGTTGATTTTTTCTTCCCCCGGGAGAAACTGCAATGATCCATGCAGCCAACGGAACCGTAGAAGTCAAGAGTCCGGTAGAAGCGCTCCGCGACGAGGATGGCGTATTTGAAGTGAGTTCCCCCTACGGACACGCGTTTCAGGTTACCTGCCGCCGAGGAGGAAGGATGGACGTTCGCGAGATTGCTGAGCCCAGGCAACCCAAAGTGCCAGACCGGATACTCTGGCGAATCCGGAGAATCAATCGCGACGTAGCTTGAGCACGAACTGAACGTGCGGCACATCCTGCAGATCGACGGCATTCCTCACATCCTACGCGTGCGCTAAAATCTTACCCTTCCTTGCTCGTCGAACCCCACGACGACGCGCCCTCCGCCAACAATAATCGGCCGGCGAATCAGGCTGGGCTCCTTCGCCATCAGGTTGATCGCCTTCCGCCGCGACGGCGGCTCTTCTTTCATGTTCTCCTCTCGGTACACTTTGCTTTTAGTGTTCAGGAACTCGGTATGGTCGTGGTTGCCAATTAGCTCCTCCAACTCCGAGGCACTCAGCGGCTCTTTCCAGATGTCGCGAAATCGAAGGCGATACCCGCGCCTCTTCATGGCGTTTCGGGCCTTGCGGCATGTTTCGCACGTAGTCTTCTGCAGGAATTGGAGGAACTGCCCCATCTTCTTTTTAGCCCGAGCACGTTTTGCCCTAGTCTTCTTAATCATTCATTGTGCCCCTTTCTGTCTTCCTCAATTGGCCCGTCTACAGCCGCAGCGCTTGAGCGTTGCTGCGACGTAGAAGTATCGCCTTTCCCAGTCGGTGCAGACTCGGCGATAAATTGGCTGACCTGCAATTTGATTTCATCTCGCAAGTGGCGCAGCCATTCTAATCTTTGGTCGGGAGATCCTTCGGCGCCAGCAGGGTCCGCAATATTCCAGTGCACCAGACGCGGGGTGAAGGGAAAGACCGGGTGTCGTTCTCGGGCCGCGTCGGCGATGGTTACCACACAAGTAAAGCGATCCTTAAATAATTCGGCGACGCTCTGCGCGGCCTGTCCCGATATGTCGATGCCAAGTTCCTTCATGACATCGTTAGCCAGAGGGTGCAAAGAGTTCGAATTGACCGCCGCGCTCGCCACGTCCAACGTATCTCCCGCGAACGTACGCAAGAATGCCTCGGCCATCTGGCTCCGGGTGGCATCGCCGGTCGAGAGGAACAGAATCTTTGGTTTGGCCTTCAACACCGCTCCGATTCACTGCTGTCGGTGCGCGCAAAAGCCTGAGGATAATGACTTCCACTTTACAGGATGGTTAACGTGTCTTTACAGACTCTCGAACGCTGAGCTGAGGCCCGATTGCGAAATATTCCGGGTCTGTCTGCAATTCCGTTGATTCTAACGTCGAACGTACAAGTTTAGTCGACGGATTAATCAAAGACGCTCACATTCATCGGATAGTCGTAGGGTTTGTGAGATCTTCGACGTGAACGCGAAACAGCCGCGTCTTATCCACCCTGCCCTCGCTTTTGCGACAGTGTTACCTCAGTGCTTCACATTAAGTTCACATAAATTTCGTCTTGGCCTAACAGAAAAAACTGCCATACCCCGCATAGTGCTGCGGCACTTGAGATTTTGCGCAGCACCAGCAATGAATTAGGAATCATCCCCGACCGTTTCACAGAGGAGATAAAGATGAAGAAGAGCAAAGGGAGCAGTGCGCCACTTCGCGTTCCGTCTATATTCTCGCGATTGCTGGCTCTAGGTGTTTCGGTTGCTGTCACGTTCTCTCCCGTTGTGACGACCTCTTCGGCAGTTGCTGCGGCCAAGAAGCCACCCGCACGTGACTTTCGCGATCGTGACGAGGCCCGGGATCGCGACGCCGACTTTGGGAAAGATCATGATCAGGACTCCGACGGCGGCTGCCGCCTCCAGTCGGCTCGGGGAGAGATCAAGCATGTGGTATTCATTCAGTTTGATAATGTACATTTCGAGCGCGATAACCCCAATGTCCCGTCAGATCTAGAGCAGATGCCGAACCTGCTCAATTTCATGAAGGACAACGGCACCCTGCTGACGGACAGCCACACGCCGTTGATTTCACACACTGCCGACGACATCATTACGTCGCTCACGGGTGTTTACGGCGACCGTCACGGAATACCTGTGGCGAACAGCTTCGGATATTTCCCGCAGGCCGGAAGCAGCACGGCCGCCGATCTGTTTTCGAGTTCCTTTGCCTACTGGACCGACCGGGTGAATACCGCGACGCTCCCGACCGATCCGTCGTACATCATGGCCACCCCCGACGGAAAGAACGCGCCCGCGCCCTGGGTTCCGTTCACGCGAGCGGGTTGCAACGTGGGAGCGGTTTCGATTGCCAACATGGAGTTCGAAAACATAACCAGCGACATCTTCAATGTCTTTCCAGACCCGACATCGGCGCCAAACATCGAAGCGAAAGCGGCGACGACCACACCCCTTAGAGACAAGGCTATTGCGGACTTTGAAGGCATCGCGATCCACTGCGCCGCGGCCAACACATTGTGCTCGACGGCTAATGGGTCTGGGCCGGACGTGCTCCCGCAGGAACCCGGCGGCTACAGCGGTTTCAGCGCACTATATGGCCACAAATATGCCGTGCCCGCCATCAACGGCGGCAGTGCGAATTTGAACGATCTGAATGGAAATCTGATTACAGACGGCCTCTCCGCGCCCAACGGGCCCAACACGGGGTTTCCCGGCTTCGGTGGGATTTCCGCGGCCCAGACTCTCTCCTACGTAGCGCAGATGCAAGAGCATGGAGTTCCCGTCACATTCGCCTACATTTCCGACGCCCATGACAGTCATGCTCCGGGCGGCCAGGCCTTCGGCCCGGGACAGGCTGGGTATGTCGCTCAGTTGAAGTCTTACAATGATGCGTTCGGGAAATTTTTCGCGCGCCTTAAAAGCGACGGCATCGACCAAACCAATACACTCTTCCTCATCACCACCGAGGAGCAGGACCATTTTGCCGGCGGGCCGCCAAGTCCGGCCAACTGCGATGGCGTGAACATTCCGTGCACATACGCCAAGATCGGCGAAATTGACGCCAACCTCACCGCACTGTTGAACGCGGTAGATGCGAATCTCGCCAGCACTCCCTTCGACATCCATTTCGACATGGCTCCGGTTTTTTACATCAATGGCAATCCAGCTCCGGCGGCCCCAATCACCCGCGAGTACGAGCGAGCTACAGGAAAGCTAACCGCGATCAGCCCTATTACCGGTAATCTCGACAATCTGACCGTGGCCATGGCCGATCCAGTGGAGCTGAAGCTGCTCCACATGATCACCGGCGATCCACAGCGGACTCCCTCCTTCGTAATGTTTGGTGATCCTGACTACTTCTTCCAGACATTCGGTACTCCTACGGTCGCCGAGAGCCCTGCGTTTGCGTGGAACCACGGCGGAATTCAGCCGGAGATCACAACAACCTGGGTGGGTTTGGTGGGTCCCGGAGTGAGCGTCAAAGGCACCGACAATAATACTTTCGCCGACGAAACCGACTACCGCCCAACAATACTCTCCTTGGCAGGACTCAAAGATGATTACCAGAGCGAAGGCCGAGTGTTGGTCGAGGAGTTTAAGCCCTGGGCGGTGCCCGATGGCGTGCACGACAGCGGAGACGAATTCCTCGAACTGGCCCGCGCTTTCAAACAGATTAACGCGCCTCTTGGTCAACTGGCGAAGGATAGCCTGAAGATTTCGACGGCGGCACTGAACGGCAAGGACATCAACGACGTCACGTATACGACGCTTGAGAACGAGATTGCAAACATTACCGTGGCGCGGGACACACTCGTTGAGAAGATGACTGCCTTGCTGGAGAAGGCGGAGTTCAATGGCGGAAAAATCGACGAGCGAGAGGAGAGGGCGCTGACCCGAGCATCGGATTTCCTGCTCGACTACGTGCACAATCTTGCCGGCGGCCTATAGCGGAGCTTCGAGTGGTTTGTATCGCGAGGGTCGGGAGGCACGAGAATATGCCTCCCGGCCTTTCCCTTCGAGCGCCACGTTGTACCTCAATCTCGCTTGCTCTTGGCAAAGCGAAGCCGCGAATCGCGGCGGAACGATAGAGAGCCCGGCCGGCCCCATCGAACAAATCGCTCTCGTCCAGATCACGAGGTCGGCGGCTAATGATGTCGACGTCATTTGCCTGCGCTGCTCCTTCAGCTTCTGGCGTAGGAATGGAAGGCTGGTTTCGCAGGGTTCTGAAACTTGGCCGATTAGCTGAACTTACCGTTCGCAGTGTGTGGGTCGGTCCGAGACAGAGCAGGTCAGCAAAGGTTTGTGCGAGTGATTCATCAGAGAGAGCTGCCAAGTACTTCCCTTGCGTACGAGGAAGGTATATCCGAACTGATCCAGGCTTTGGCCGGACTGCACGGAAGCTCCGCGAATTCCAACCCCGTGCACAGAAGATGTAAAGGGGAGCGCCAGATCGGTACCGCCATCGCCGGCCACGACTTGCGGCGGGTACGCACCGTCCAAAGTGACGAATTCAAAGACGTGTATGTGCCCTGACAGGATCAAGCTGATCCCCTGAGGGCCCGCGCGCTTCCACGCTTCCTCGAGCGGAACGGCAAGAGCTACGGGCATGCTGCCGACCTGGTCCGTCTTGAATCCCCAGAATGGATGGTGATCCACCAGCCAGGCGTTTTCCAGATGAAGACTGGCCAATTCAGCCCTGTATATCGCGATTTGGGGTTCGTTTGCGTCGTCTTCCCTTACCGCCGAAGAATCGAGCATCGCAATGCTGAATGCTCCGAGCTGAACGACGTAAGCTTTCGAGTAATCCTGACACTTGCCATCCCAATCGCGTGGATCCAGATAGTAGAACCAACCGCGCCACGACCGTGCGCAATCTTCGTGATTCCCGCGGGAAAAGGCCCACGGCGCGGCTTTCAACAGTTCCGTTGCGGGAGTGAAAAAGTCGGCGTTCCAAGCGTCCCAGTTATCGCCCGCCGGAGTATCGCCGCATTTCGCCTCCGATCCCTGAGGACACCTCTCCTCGCGATAAAGATAATCACCGACGTGAATTACCAACTCGGGATGTTCGCGTGAGGCATCCCCGGCCACCTGGTGGAATGGCCATTTGGTGATGTCGTTGCAGTCCTGCACGCGTGCGCCTTTGATGCGGCACCCTGTGTCGCCGATCACGGCAACGCGCGACGGGTTTGCCACAGGCAGCGCCAGCACCTGCTCATTAACGGCCGCGGACTTAGCACTGGCTGGAATTGCCGCCTGGCACACTGGTTGTAGTCCGTTCGGTAACGGCTGCCGCACCGCCATGGGGCGGCTAACTCCATCGACTTGCAGAATGGGACATCCTCGCTGGGCTTCGATGACAATGCGAACGATTGGCTGCCCGCCCTCGCCCAATTCGACCCACGCGGGCGAAAGCGTCTGGCCTGCCAAGGAGGGGATGGCCAGCAATGCTAATGAGACACACAGGGCCGCGCGGCGGACAATACGTTGCATATCCAATTGATCCTGTCCTACACCATCTGAATCGCGGCGCGCACCGCACGCCGTTACGCGCGCTTGGCGCCGCGATTCCCCAGGGCTACCGGTTTTTCGGGGACAAGCCAAATGTCACGGTCATCATGAAGCTCCGTGCGGCCATGAGCGTAAGCTGATCTGCTCCCCCGGTGGTGAGGTTATTGGTGTATAGCCAGGGATTGGCAGTCGTTCCCGCCGTTGCCTGTGAGTCGCCGATGAGGGCATGCGAATCGAGCAGGTTATTGACCGTAAAGCGGAACTTCGTCCCGTCGAAGCGCGACCCTTTTCTGAGAGTGAAGTTGATATAGAAGTTCGTAACATTGAACGCTGGTATTTGGATCACCTGGTTCGTGGTTATCTTCGTGGTAGCGCTTGCTGCCGTGACATTAGTGAAGGTTGTGGCATAGCCAGCGGGATTTGTAATTGTAACCGAGCCGTCGGCCGGAACGACGATGTTGGCCGAGTTGTCATTCCACATCCCGCCGATTCTTTTGTCAAAAATCCCGACGTCAAAGTATTTCTGTTTGTAGGTCAAGCCCAGAGCTTCCGTATCGGCCGGCGCGTTCGCCACCCATAGACCCTTGCTCGGCAAATTGCCCGTAACGTACTTGGCACTTCCTGCCGTGCCGTTGAGGTAGAAACTAAACCCATGAGTCGCGTAAACATTTGCCTCCCCCTCGAAGCCCTGCGTCACAGAGTTACCTGCGGACGTATAGTCAACTGCGCTCGAGTTATTGGGGTCGGGGATCGCTACATAGGTGTTCTGGAAGAGAGTGTGAAACACATCGGCGTTCAGCGTAACGTTCTTGAGTTTTACGACGGAACCCACCTGGAAGGTTGTCGCCCCCGTGGGCTTCGGCGTGAGCAGGACGTTGGCCCCAGTCACGTCAAACACGCTACTCGGCGGAACGATCGTACCCGTGCCGTATTGCCCATACACCGACCAATTCGACATCAGCCGATAGTTTAGATCGAACGAAGGCAAGTAAGAGTTGTAGCCGGCGCTGTGCGTGGCAAAAGGAGAACCATTCGTGCAAGAGACAGCGAGTGTGCTCTTGGGGTTGCCAACCAGAGTCCCGCCGAGGCAGCCGACCGTCTTCCCGTTATCTTGAAACTGCTTCAAGTCCTGATTGAAGTATGCGTACTTGAACCCGGCCGTTATCGCAAGTTTCGGAGTTACGCGGTATTGGTATTCCACAAAAGGCTGATACGAGTTGGTCCAAAAATTCTCGTGGAAATTAGGCAGACTCGCGTCCTGACGGTTTAGGGGATTGGAGGGAATCTGAAAACGGTTCGTGGTGGCCCACTCATACCAAAGACCTGTCCGCAAGATCCCATATTTAGACGTCTGGCTCACCACCAGCGTCTCGCCATACTTGCGATAACTGTTGAGTTTGTCGACAGCAGTCGTGGGGCCGATTCCGGGGGTCGTCGACCCGCCGGGCACGGCAAAGGTCAAGCCGTCGGCATTGTAAGAGGGGTTGTCGTAATACTGCGCGTTGTAGTAGCTGAGCGTATAGGGCTTGAAATCGAGTTGCCAGCCGCGGCCAAACTGCTTCGCCCAATCGATGTATTCGAAGTCCGTCGGCACGTGGTAGGTATAAAACTTGTAGTACAGGGGATCGGTGCACGTGGACACGTCCGTGCAACTATTCGTTGAGAGGAAGTTGTCCCCAAACTTTGCGATCTGGGCGCGCGTGGGATTGTTGTTCGGCGTATTGCTATCCAGCCACACGACGCCAGCGTAGCCCGTCAGCACGTTATCGTCGGAGAATTTGTAGACGTATTTGAGCGAGCCTGCATTCCGATTCTGGTAGTTAAACGTCTGGTAGCCATCGGACGTCATGTGCTGCACATCGACCGAAAGATTCGATTTCGCGCGCGTGAATGGGCCGGAATCGAAGTGGCCATCCACGAAGATCGTGTTGAACGAACCGTAAGAAACGCCTCCAGTAACCAGTGGAGCGCTCTGCATCTCAGGCGACAGCAGGTGAATGGATCCGCCGAATGGCGTCGGCCCGATCGTGGAAGCCGATCCGGGACTGCGGTCAAAATCCACACTGCCTACCCAAGGTGGGGGGAAAAACGCCCAAGTATGGTGCGTGGGTGAGTTTGTGTCGTAAAAGGGTACCCCGTCGAAATCAATGTCGTAGTCGCCATCGGGAAATCCACGGAAGAACGTTTTGTCCTGGGCTAGGCCCACTCCATTCGTACTAATGCTGAAGGTTCCGGGAGCCATCTCCACCAATTCCCCGAAATCGGCGACGGGGGAAGAATAGTTCTGGACGAGTACAGGTGTGATTTCCGTTCGCGCGGAGCGCGCTTCGAGAAGGCCGTCCATGGGGGCGAGCTGCGCGGCAACGGAACCCGAAGATTCCGCCTCGACGGTGATGGCCTGGCTCACGGTTCCAATCGCCAGCGATATCTGCAACTCTTGCGTTTGCCCGGCGGCCAATACGATGCCCAGACGGCTGGCCAGCGCGAAGCCTTCGGCTGAGACCTCGACAGTGTAAGTTCCCGGAGGGACGCTATCGATTGAAAACTGCCCCTGCGGATCGGTCGTGGCCCTGGCGACAATCTTGGACGATTCGTCTCGCACCAAGACCGCAGCGCTCGAAACCGAGCTCCCTATCGGGTCCAACACGGTACCCCGAAGAGCCGCCGTTGCGCTCGCCTGCGCTTGCAAATGCGCTGGCGCCACGGCGAAAACCAGGGAGACACAGGCGCACAGGAAAAGAAGACGGATACACCAAGCCGCACTCTGCTTCACAATGCCTCCGACCAACTGGAATGAGCAACTGGAATTAAGCGAGCCAATGTGCCGCTTCAATGTGACGGCCGTGTTACAGGTGGGTGAAAAATCAAGGCGGCGAGCAGCTGAGCTGAGAATAGGCTGTGTGAATAAGAGTGAAGCGGTAGCCAAACGCTCGCTTAAGGTCCATTACCTAACGGAATCGCCTCGCGGCCCGATTAAGGATTATCTTCGGCAGCCACAGATGCCGCATCGGCTTGGGATCGATTCTGCTGGCTGCGAATGGCTTGATGCGTAGCAACCTCACCGGCATCAGGATCCAGTTTCAAATAGCTGTCCACATCTTTCGCCGTTGCGGGTAGTCTGCCCTGCCGGAGGTGGACTTGAGCGAGGAGGACGCGAGACGCGGCCAAGCCGGGCTCGAGCAAAAGCGCTTCGCGGGCCGCATTTTCAGCATCAGCCAAGCGATCCGTGGTGTACAGGATCCAGGCCAGCGCAAAATATCCCGCCGCGTCAGCGTCATCGAGCGCTAAGCCGCTTCGGACCATGGCTTCCGCTTCAGCGTACTGCTTCTTGTCATCCGCGAGCATTAGAGCCAGACCGAAGTGCGGGGGAGCGTAACGGCCATCACTCAATTCAATGGACTTGCGAAACGCGAATTCCGCTTCCGTCGCACACCCCAGTTTCTCCTCGGCAATGCCCAATCTATAAAAGGCCTCGTAGAACGCAGGGAAGGATCTAATTGCCTGCCGAAACTGGGAAGCACTGCCGGCCCAATCCTTCGCGGCAAGGAGTTGGGTTCCTTTATCGAAAGCTTTGCTGGCTGCCTCGGGAATGCTCAACTCGCGTACAGAGACGGTGGGAGCGATATTCGCTGCTGTGGACTTAACGCTGTTCGACTGAGCGGAGCAGATGGACGGACAAATGCAGAGCGTAAAGAACCAGAACGGAACCAGGTGAGATAGCTTCATCCGTGAATCCCTTATATGCGATGGTTCTATTCTGAAAGAGAGTCATCTCTATAAGTGAGGAATCCCTATTAGGAGTGTTGGAAGTGCAATTAACACTTCCGCGTCAGTTCCAGGCGACGAACCTGTGAGCAAGCCAAGGCATGCGAACCGGTGCGGACGGGAAATGGTTATTCGCTTCCCGAGGGCACGATCCTGGGAGGGGGACGTTACGAAAGCGGTACGCTCGCGCTGGCTGAGACGATCAGGCGCTTTGCTACTGAGCTTCAAACGAATTGTGCCGTCGGAAGAGGCGGCGGCCAGCGTGTCCTCATCGATGGTCGGAGTCGAGTTGAACCAGGGATCGCAAGCAACGCTTCCGAGCGGGAGCGTTGGCGGCCCATTTCCCGCGTGAACGCGATCCTTCTGTCATTCCTGAAAGAAAAACGCCCCACTCGGGGTTAGGACCGAGCGGGGCGCTATATTACCGGGTTGTTGCAATCAAAGTAACTGGCGAGTCCTTAAGAACGGCTGAAAGGGCATCGGCGTTCAAAATTGGTCGGAGATAAGAACGCCCCACTCGGGGGTGTCAAATCCGCGAGCAGGGCGTTGGGTTCCCGTCTTACTGCGGTTACGGTCAAGCTGCCAGCAGAAACCTTAATAAGCGCTGAAGCCCAACCAGCGTCCAGCGGCAGGAACGGTACATCTTATAAGTGCATAGTCCCTAGCGTCCCAATAGGCTCCGGGTCCGACCCCTGGGGCCTTTTTCTTTCGCGCCGACGTAGCGTCTGAGAGGCGAAAATGATGGTTGAAACTCTGGTGGGAAGTCGGCGCAAAGGTGTTCTCTGCGTCTTCTGCGGAACAGCAACACCGCTTCCGGCGAGCGACTACAACACCGGGTTTGCGCTTCTGAGGTGCCACGAATGTGGCAAGGAAGCTCCATATCCAGGAGCTTACATAATCGATTTGCCGGAACGCGACGTACTTACCAAATGAGCGCGCCCGATCTGCATGACTGGCTGTCTGCTTTCTGTCCGTGAAAGTGCTGCGAAATCAGCCAGGGAGAAATACGTCCTGGATCACTTTACTCGGACATCAGTGATGTCATCATGAGCGCACAGCCAACAAACAAGAACAAAAGCGGGAGGCTGGCGCGCTCAATTGCCAAGGAATGAACAGGCGGCAAGAAGAAATAAGTCATTGCCAACGCGGAAAGGAGAGTCGCGAATACAGCAGGTCCCTTTAACGACCACTGAGCACTTACCAGAACGGCAGCAAGGAATGGAAAGACAAAGAAACCAGGAACGGAGGATTGGAGAAGTTGGGCTAGCGCCAATGCTGCTCCCACGGAGACTAGACACCATGCATATGGCCGAAGAACGGACCAACCATGCCCAAAGGGTTGGAGATCATTCATTACTCGTCCTGTTGAGAAAACCCCCGCTTGATAATAGTGACCGAGCGTTGGCGGCGTTTTCTACTTCGGGGTCTGCGAGCCTCTCAGCCTGAGGTCAAAAACCTTAAAGATCGCTGAAAAACTGTCCCACCTCATACAACCCAGCGATCACGGCAAAGGTCAATGCCTATTGCGAGAGACTGATCGGTAGTTGGCAGCGATCCTCGATTGACAGCAAATTAGAAATGAAGTCAAATTCACCGATTCCTGTCCCCTGCCTAGAGTAATCCAGCCCAGTGTTGCGAGGAGCCACAACGCCATCCGCATTGTGCTCTGAACACGCTGCGCCGCCGAGTCCGTGAGTCTCCGTTTTATCATTCTCGAATTCCTCGATCTCAATTCCACGCGCGGCGAATCATCCACGTCTTCACGATCTGCGTCAGCTATCTTCCAACTGCTCGAAGAAAGAGGGCTGCTGACACGCGTTGAGGTTAAGGGGCGTATGGAGCAGCTGAAAGCTGAGACGAAGCTGAGCTTCGAAATGATTCAGTGACACAGAGCGGCCATCGACGCTGGGATCAGGACGTGACCACCGTTTAAGGCGCAAATCGCTGAAAACTTCCTCATGTGTTTCACGGCTTGATCTCTTGGCGTAAGTCCAGCTTGGCTATTTCTCGCGGTCGCAATAACGCAAGACAGTGAAACTGAGAGCGGAATGTTCTCTATTCTGTGCAAGAGTGAGGATAAAGAAGCGGTCGTACTCTGCGTCCGCAATGGTAGGTATTTCCGGGGCGCCAAGCGCGTGCAGAACGCGTGGAAGAGTGCCGCCATGCCACACGACGAGAACTCTAGCAGCCTTCCCTGACCTAATCTCTTCGATCAGATCATCCGGTTTGCTCAGCGGGATTGGCACTGGCTTCAATTGCCGCTGTTGAGCCAAGGGCGCGGCGGTCTGCTGCGTACGCTGCAAGTCGGACGTGTATATTTGCTGGATATCAGCGTCCGCGAGCATCTTTGCAAGGCATTCGGCACGCCGGTGCCCTGCGCTGCTGAGCAGTGCATCGGGTGCATCGGAAATCTTGTCCGCATGTCGCACCAGAAAGATCGTACGCGCTCCTTGCGCGTGTGCATGGGTAACCAACACGAGCATGAGAAAGACGCAGGTCGCAATTCTGGATATTGAGTTCACAAAGAATGGATCTCCTTCCATCGGGTTACACTGGGCTTGCAGGTTACACCACACGCCGATGCTCCATAGATGAATATCGAATAAACCGAAAGTTACTTCCGCTTGAAATCGTCTGAAGAACTTCTCAACGGGGAATTGTTGCAGCGATCTTACGGGTTTTTCCTCAAGTGCTTCGCCATGTCTTAACTGGCCATTAACCCCGCGTTCATAAGACGCCTGCAAAGTTCTGGTGCGCAAGCTGCGCAAAAACGACGCACGGTCGGAGGGTTCAGTGAAACGGGTATCCCATCTGGTATTACTGCTATCGGTTGTATTCGGCTGCCTTTGGCCGGCGGCGATTAAGGCGCAGGAGCGTAAGGGCGCAATCGCCGGAACCGTGATGGATAGTTCTGGTGGGGTGCTCAAGGGCGCTCAAATCTCTTTGGAGCCTCTAAGCGCAACCGTCGTATCGGACGTTCAGGGCCAGTTTTTCATCAACGACCTCAATCCTGGCAGCTATACGGTCACGATCACCTACGTGGGCTTCGCGCCATTCATGAAAATGGTCGATGTCGTGGCAAACCAGACGGCTAATGTCGATGCCAAGCTCGAGGTTCAATCTGTAAATCTCCAAGTGCTCGTGACCGCGGAGCGCCCTTCCGCAGAAGCCGAATCCGTAAACCAGGAACGGACTGCCGATAACATCGTGCAGGTGCTCCCAGCGGAAGTTATCCGTAGCTTGCCCAACGCCAATATGGCCGACGCCCTCGGCCGGTTGCCCAGCGTGACCCTCGAGCGCGACGAGGGCGAAGGTAAGTATGTGCAAGTTCGCGGCACAGCACCTCAACTAACGAACACGACGATCGACGGGATGAACTTACCATCGCCGGAAAAGGGCGTTCGCCAGATCAAGTTCGACGCGATTCCCGCCGACATTGTCGAGGCGGTGGAAATTAATAAGACATTACAAGCGAATATGGATGGCGACGGCATCGGGGGTTCGGTCAATCTCGTGACGAAGACGGCTGGCGAACGTCCCACCATGACGTTCGGTGAAGTGGGCGGCTACACGCCCATCGTCAATGGCCGCGGCCTCACCGAGGCCACGGGCACCATCGGTCAGCGGTTCGGAGCCCAGAAGCGCCTGGGTCTTCTCATCGGTGGCTCTTACGATTGGAATGGCCGTGGAATTGACGATATCGAACCAGTCTCCGATGTTGCCACATTTCCAAATGGCGCAACGGCTCTGTGGAAGGATTCTCAGGACATCCGCGAGTATCGTTACTACCGCTCGCGCTGGGGGCTCACTGGGAGCGCCGACTACAAAATCGGAGCAGATTCGAACATCTACCTCAGAGGCCTCTACTCTGATTTCAAGAACTACGGCGACCGGTGGGCCTATTCACTGACGGACAACACCCCGGTATTCAACCCGCAGACTCCATCGCAATTCCCAAACGCCCCCACACTTTTCGGCTCGAACGGCTGTAGTATCGACCAAACCTCGGGGCTTGAGAGCTGCGGCAGCCCCGCCACATTTAGCACCCAAAGCCGTCGACCCGACTACGGAATCGGGAGCATTGTTATCGGGGGCAAGCACGTTCTCACAACTACGTGGTTTTCCTGGGATCTGTCGGTTGGCCGGTCCCACGAGACGGACCGGGGTTACGGAACGGCAACTTTTGGCTCAAGCCTTAGCAGCAGCTCGTGCCAATTCGCTCCTTCTCTCACGACGAATAGCTTTGAGCCGCAGTGGTCGCCCGCCTGCTTCACGGAAGCCTACAACCCGGCGAATCTCTCTTTGAACAACATTCAAAGCCAATTAGGCCAGAGCGCCCAAGTGAACTTTCAGACGGCAGCCTCAATGGCCAAGCGGTATCACATCGGCTCCCGTCTTTCCACTATCGAAATCGGCGGGAAATTCCGCAATGCGCACAAATATGATGACACGTATACCGATAGCCTAACTCCTAATGTGCCGGTTCCGTTCTCCACCTTCCCGAGTGTCTTGACGAACCACCACTACTACATGAATGCGTACCAATTGGGTCCAAACCCCGGATACCAGGATGTGCTCGCTTTTGCGAACACGAATCCAATCTTTGGAATCGCTACCACCCTCGGGAACGATCCCGCCGACTACAACCTCATAGAGAAGGTCGGCGCCGGATACTTGATGGATACCTTAGACGTTAGCAGCCGCGTTCGGATTGTGGCTGGCGTGCGGTTTGAGAACACGGACCTCAAGACTTTAACGTTCGACACGATTACGGGAACTTTGAGTGATAGGGCCAGCGGTTCCTACCTGAAGACTTTGCCGAGTGCCGCGGTTCGCTACGGCCTCACCACAAACAATGCCCTTCGCTTCGTCTATAGCCGTGGGCTTTCGCGTCCTCAATATCAGGACATTGCCCAGGCTGTGTCCTTCACGACTGTTGGAAGCCCGGGGTCGGTAAAGAACACGGCCACACTCGGAAATCCTAACCTTAAAGCGGAAACCGCCGACAATTTTGACATTCTCTTCGAGCATTACCTCAATTCCTTTGGAATGGTCTCGGCCGGCCTGTTCTACAAACGTATTACCGATCCTATCGTGACGACACAGGTTGTTCTGACGAATTTCCAGCCGTCACCCGTTGCCCCAGTGGGCACCTATACCACAACTACTCCAATCAACGCCGGCGACGCAACGATAGGCGGCTTCGAAGCTTCTTATATTGAACACCTCACCTTTCTTCCTGGAAAATTCGGCGGTCTCGGTATTTCAGCCAACTATGGCTATACCAATTCTCGAGTCAGCGGCTTGCCTGGTCGCTCGGACCATCCCAGACTCCTGCGCAACGCCCCGAACACCTGGAACATCAGCCCGACCTACGATCGTGGCCGATACTCTGTCCGCGTCGGTCTGTCCTATAACCAGGCCAACATCTACAGCTACAATTACCAGGATGGCACGGGTGGATCGGCGCCCACCGCAGGTGGTCTGGCGGGCCCCTTCGGCGACGTTTATTTCTATTCTCACATCCAACTCGATGCGCAGGGCAGCGTCCGCTTTTCTCACGGACTGGAATTCATTGCGTACGGGCTCGATCTCAATAACGAAGTGTTTGGTTTCTACCAGGGCAGCTCACAGTTCATGATCCAGCGCGAGTTTTATCAGCCCACAGTCGCTGCCGGCTTCCGGTGGTCGCCACTGCGGGAGAAGTAAGGCGAGGCTGGCGCTCGGCGCTCTCGCGACCTGGGCTAGTTTGAAATGCATAAGGGGGAGTTGTGCGTTCAGGCACGAGATTTGTCAGCTTGGTCGTGATCGCTGTCGGCTTGTGCTTGGTGGGCATGGAAGCGACCCACGCGCACCCAAGCGGTCCGCAGACCGAAGCCGCCACAACCCTTGAACGCGATCCGTCGGGGCCAACATTCTCCATCGATGAGCAAGAACTCCACTCGCCGCCGACAGTGGTGGCCTACGGAGACATGCGCTTCACTGATCCGGGAAATATAACCGCGACCAATCCGGCGGCTCGCCGGGCGCTCGTCCGGCGCATAGCGGAAGACAAGCCGGACGCCATCCTGCTCAACGGCGACGTGCCCTGGCACGGAGGGGACAGCAGCGACTACGAGGTCTATCGCACTGAAACCCAAGTTTGGCGCGAAGCGAATTTGCGCATTTTCCCAGCATTGGGAAATCACGAGTTTGCCGGCTGCGAAGTGCCACAATGTCTGGCGAACTGGTGGGCGGCTTTCCCAAAACTGAAGGGCCGCCGGTGGTACTCCGTGCGCTTAGGGGCGAGGATCTATGCCGTTGCGCTGGATAGCGATGATTCGTTGCTTCCGGGAAGCGACCAACTCCGCTGGCTACAGAGTCAGATCGCGTCGCTGCCCGCAGATGTCGAATTCGTATTGATTTCGATGCATCACCCCCCAGTAGCCGATATCCAAACCCGTTACATTGTGGACCACAATCCGCGCCCAAATGAGATCGCTTTGGCGCAATTCCTGCAGACTGCGGCGGCGGCGTGCCGAGCTAGATTCATCGTCGCCGCAGGTCACATTCACAACTACCAACGGTTCCTGCAGGATGGCATCGTCTATCTTGTCTCCGGGGGCGGTGGCGCCGAGCCCTACCAGATCGACCGCACTCCCCTTGACCTCTATCAGGATTTGGAATTCCCGAATTACCACTACGTGAAATTCGTATTGGACGGCGATACCTTGCGCGCGACCATGTACCGCCTGGCGGATCCAAGCGCCGGGACGTGGGAAGCCAAAGATAAGTTCGAGGTTCACGCCAAGTAAGCAGTCGCCGCCGCGAAATATCAACTTAACCCACCCTAGAAGGACGCACACACATCACCTTACTGCTTGCCGATCGCCGAAGAGCAATACGACTGCACCACCACCTTTCCACGAAAGCTCGAATCCGCGTTCTAGAACAAACCCTGTAGCTGACCGAAGATTCTCGCTGACGTTAAAGCTCCCATAGTGTGCATTACCTACGTCGATTCACACGTTAACCTTTCTTCGGGCTCGGGCGTTACAGCCGATGGAAGAACAAGCAAGGGAGCGCGCGAGGTGATTGGAACAACGCGGACTGGAGCAAACGAAGATCTGATCGCCACCGGCAAGCATCGCCCCGACAAAAATCAATCGCGCCACTCGCCGTCCGGCTAAGAAATGGCACTTCGGCGGAATAGAGGCCTGTCACGTCGGGAAGTGCGGATCAAATGGGCGCTTTCGAACCGGTCATCGATTATTAATGTTGCGTTAACATCGTGTTGCTGTTTCATTACAACTGTGTGAACCTATTTCTAGCCTTGCAGAGAGCGAGAGGACTCATCGGTCGAGCGAACGTGGAAGATTTCCGCTTCGCCTCTCTGCATCAAGGTGCGATTACAGGCCCATTGCCGGCCTGACGAGAGTTAACGGGACATGGGCAAGCTCGACATTGGCTTACGCCTGCTAGGGTTCGCGGTATTGCTCTCTGTTTCCGCAATCGCGCAAAGCCCCGATTCGGCGCTTATGCCCGCGAAGGCCAATGGAAATATAACGACATTAAACAAGAAGGCGCTCGCAGGCGACACCTGGGCTCAGCTTCAACTCGGAATCGCGTTCGAGTTTGGACAAGGCGTAGACAAGAACCTCGACGAAGCGATGTGTTGGTATCGCATGGCCGCAGACCGAGGTGATCCCGTAGCTCAGACCAGCCTCGGATATCTGTATGAGACCGCTGGCACTGGCCCTGCGAGTCTGGAGGAAGCCGCCAAGTGGTACCTGCGAGCAGCGGTGTCCGGTTTCGTTCGAGCGCAATTCAATTTGGGGACTCTTTACTTACGGGGAGCCGGCGTCGAGAGAAGTGACGAAGACGCCGCGCACTGGATAGGCGAGGCTGCGAATGCCGGATGTCCCACAGCCGTTGCCGCTCTTGGTTACCTGTACGCAAGCGGCAGGGGAGTACCGCGCGATGAGCAGAAGGCACGCGAGCTCATCCAGAAAGCCGCGAAGAAAAACGACGCCCGCTTATGTGCGCGCTCTGGCGGCACACGGTAGGCTCACGCTAATCTGTAGAACGACGCGGTGCAAACGTGGTTGAGTCGTTCGCAATGAAGTGGTAGGCCCGTGCGGGCTCGAACCGCAGACCGCTAGCGTGTCAATTTTGTAGGCGGTTTCGGAACCGATGAAATCGAGTGAGTACAAGTTGTATCCCTGAGGTGCGTTATCCCATAATCGGATGCCAGTGTTTGCACGCGGTTGCACCGCGTTTGTGCCGCTTAGATGGGCTAGCATGGCAGGGTTACGTCACAAAGCACGGCACAATTCCTCGAAAGACATTGCGTTTGCGACCTAACACAGTTGCGCGGCAGCAGCCTACTTCCTGAAGCGCGTTCACAATAGACTGTTACTCGGTTAGGTACTTTCAGGTCGGCTTCACGTTCCGATACATACTCTCTGCCCAAGAAATTGGGGTCTACGGAGCTGGCGGCCAGGTCGAGTTTTGAAACTTTACTTGTCGGAGCGGATAGGCTATGTGCGTTATTCTTAAGGAACACCGGTATGTTGTGCAGGTCGGAGCTGTGAACCACGTGCTTCGTATCGAGGAGCTTATCTCTGGGCCAGCTGTTTGGGGAGCTAAGTTTAGAGTGAACATCCCCGCCGATCTAAATAGCCGAGCAGAGATAATTTACGGCGCGACCGCTGACGAAGTGGCAGAACTGGCCGCGGATTTCTTAGGTGGGCGCAAGTCCAAGGCTTAATCACTTATTCGACCGGTCGGCCCTCCATTTCGTTTGACCCCGTACTCTTTGAGTTTGCGGTACATAGTCGTCTTGCCCATGCACAGAATGCGTGCGGCAGCTACTACATCACCATTCGTTTGAGTCAGCGCTCGATAGATTGCGCGGCGTTCCAGCACTCTTAGCGACAGAGGTTCTTTTTCGTCCGCTATTTCGACAAGGGAATCAGACTGTATACTCGAAGGCAGATCGCACACCTCGATCATGGATCCGGAGCCCAGTGCCAAAGCGTGTTCGATTGCATTCTCTAGCTCCCGGACATTTCCTGGCCACTCATACGCCGTAAGCCGTCGTGTCGCTTCTTCAGATATGCCGTGTATTGAAGGTTGTAAATCGGCGAACCTTTCCAGAAAGAGCCCGATCAGCTGCGGGATGTCTTCTCTGCGATTTCGCAGGGGCGATAGTTTGATCTGAACTATATTCAGTCGGAAGTAGAGGTCCTGACGGAACGCGCCCGCGCGAACCGCTTTCTCGAGGTCACAATTGGTGGCTGCGATGATCCGCACATCGGTCCGTATCAGAGCATTGGCCCCGACCGGGCGAATTTCCTGCTCTTGGATGGCTCGCAGTAATTTGACTTGCATCCCCAGATGCAGTTCACCGATTTCATCAAGGAATAGCGTTCCACCTTTTGCGGTCTCTAGCAGGCCACGCTTGTTGTCAGTCGCTCCAGTGAAGGCCCCCTTCATATGCCCGAACAGTTCCGACTCGATAAGAGCAGGGACCAGCGTCCCGCAATCGACCGGGACGAAGGGACACAGCCGTCTTTGACTCTCGCTGTGAATTGCGCGCGCAACCAGCTCCTTGCCAGTTCCACTCTCTCCGAGGATCAACACAGGAAACCGAAATTGGCTAACCCGGTGGATCAGCGCATATACCTTCTGCATAACTTGAGAGATACCGATCAAGTCGCCCAAGGATTGTTCGGGAATCAGACTCTCCGAAGGTATTTGCTTCGGCAATGCGCCGAGTTGACGATGAGCAAGGGCCATTCGCAGACACCGGAGGGGATGCACGAAGAGCTATACGCTCTTAACCGCGTCTGGTAAAGTACCGCTAATTACGTAGGGGCTTTCCCTAACCAGCCCGGCCTAAGGGTCAACTATATTATTGCGAATGGCATACCGCACTAGGCTGGCAATAGAGTCGAGATTGAGCTTCAAAAAAACTCTTTTCCGATGGGTCTCTACCGTCCTTACGCTGATATTCAAGAGGCTGGCAATCTCCTTGTTCGACCTCCCCTTTGCAAGAAGGGTTACTACTTCCGTTTCTCGTTCTGAGAGGATCGCAGGGCCATGTTCTTGGCGTGAGCCGCGCTCGCTAGCCCACGCTGCTATTTCATCGATTATTCGTTCCGAATCCGCTCGGAGAGGACCGTACTTACCGCGTAGCCGCCGGAGTTCTAGCAACAACTTTTGGGTCCGATCCGTATTGAGGGTCAGTCTTTCGAGCAGCTGCTCGTCAACTCCAGTAACAGCCTCCTCGCTCTGAGCATGTGAATCGACCTCTACAACAAATATGCCAACCTGTTTGACCCTTCCTCTGGCGTCTCGGATCGGAACGTAGGTCTCGGTCCAGTGGCCCGCGTCCGGCCTCTTTGGCAAACTTGCAATGACCTCGACGGCGGAAACTACTTTTCCTTTATCGAACACCGCGTGAATCGCGGGTTCTATTTTTACTGCCGCATCGCCGGTGATGTTGTGAATCGTTTCGCCGAGGTGATCTTGAGGTGGGACGCGATTCATCATTGCGAGAGCCTCGTTAACAAATAGATAGCGAAACCCTCGGTCACAAATTGCAAAACCAATAGTTGAACCGACCAGGCCAGTTAGCACTTGCCGTGACAAATTCGGCGTCCGGATAGCGTCCAATCTATTCCGTTTAACGCCCACGATTAGGCCACCGTGCCTTTATCGAGAGTTTGTCGATCCGGTTAAGGATCGCCTGCTGGGACGGACGCTTTATAAGTACGATAGAGCGCATTGCGAATCTATTGTGCGTTCGTAAAGGAAGGTTTGACGAAGGCTTAGGGCTACCCGGGAAGGCGAATGGCGATTTTCTGAGTTGTCGTGACCAATTCAGCTCACCCAATGCGTTTTGGAGGAGAAAGCTGTTGTGTAGGACATGCATCTTCGGCAGTCGGTAGTGGGCTACTTTGAATCCTTGACGACGTACCATTTTCCAACGGCCGGAATTACGCCTGTCGCATCTGAAACCGTATCCTTCCAGTAATTGGCATTCGCCGAAGAGGGAAATGGTGTGGCATTTTCGATTTGTGGAGACCAAAAGAACTTCGCGCGGGACCCAGGCATGCCGGAATCAACAATCAAATATTGCATTGAATCCTCCTTAGGGCTCACGCAGCTCTTTTAGCTTCTTTTGCTACTCCCAGATCAACTAGGTCGTACATGTTCCACATAAGTGCGACTAGCACCGTATTTCTTGAGCTTTCGATAGAGCGTGGTCTTACCGATCTGCAAAAGTCGAGCCGCCGCCAGCTTGTCGCCATGAGTTTTGCCTAAGGCCTAAAAATGGCTCGACATTGCGTTTCCTCTAGCAACGGAGTTCCATTTTCCGCGGAAGTTATTCCCGTTGGAGCGAGTTGTATCTCTGATGGCAGGTCACCCACTTCTATAGTAGGTCCCACGCCTAATGCCAGGGCATGTTCTACTGCATTTTCAAGTGCACGGACATTGCCAGGCCAGCTATAGGACATCAGACGCTGCATCGCCTCCTCGGATACGGTACTTATTGAGGGCTGCAAGTCTTGATACTTGGCTAAGAATGAGTTTACAAGGAGGGGGATATCACTCTGCCGGTCTCTAAGGGGAGGGAGCTTGATTTGCAGCACATTCAGGCGGAAGTAAAGCTCCTGCCGGAAGCGGCCGGCCTTGACCTCGGATTCCAAATCGCGATTCGTCGCAGCAATGACCCGCACGTCGATATGGATGCGCTCAGTAGCGCCCACGGGTGGGACCTCTCGCTCCTGCAAAGCTTGCAGCCACTTAGCCTGACAATCCAAAGGCAACTCGCCTATCTCATCCAGGAAGAGCGTCCCTCCACTGGCAGCCTGTAATAATCCGATCCGCGGATGTTCTGCACCGGTAAAGGCTCCCCTTACATACCCGAAAAACTCTGATTCGATCAGCGCAGGGACAAGTGCGCTACAATCGACAGGAGCGAACGGCCGCATTCGGCGCGGAGTCAGCTCGTGAATCAATCGCGCCGCTAACTCCTTGCCAGTTCCACTCTCTCCAAAAATCAAAACAGGAGAGTCATGATGACTAACTATTTGAATCTGCCTATACACCTGCTGAATTAATGGAGACGCACCAACAAATCCTCCGAAGTGCTTAGTTGAGGATCGTAATGGTGAGGAATGCCGATTCACCCGATCAATTCTCCAAAGCCCGCGGATTTACTTCGCCGTACCCGCGCCCGAGAAGTCCGCGGGGTCTGCCACGTTCGTCGGTCCTCAAGTGCCGAAAGCAAGGTCGATATTGATTCACGGCGTGTTTTGAGTTCAATAGCCGAATGCGCATTGGCATCCGCAGACAGACCGACATGCGGTATGAGAGAAACACTTAGGTATATCCTCGTATGAAACGCTAAGTCCTTTCAGTTCGTCTAAGGACGTAACGGGACCTACGTCTGAGTAAAGCTACGATTCGCAGGGCAGCATGGATGACTATCGATGCGATGATCCCAGTCTTGCTGAACTGGTAGGCAAGATTGACCTGCACCAACATCTCTGTTTGATATACGCGACGCAGCAAGAGCAGTTTTCGGCCGCGATACCCTTCCTGAAAATTGGTCTGGAGCGAGGCGAACAGTGCATCTACGTCGCCGATGCCAAAACGACTGCCATCTTAATGAACGCGATGCGGTCGGAAGGGATAGATGTAGATGCCGCTATGCGGCGGGGCAGCTTGACGACCACACACGGATATCCGGTGTCCGGCAACTTTGTTCCCGACCGAATGGTTAACTTCTTAGCGAAGTCTGTGGAGTCCGCGAGGTCAGCGGGTTACTCGGCCTTAAGGGTGGTGGGCGAAATGACCTGGGTGACAGAGATCGACCCTCTTCCCGAGCGCCTGTTAGAGTTCGAAGCTAATGTCAATCATTTGTTCCGCAACGAAGATGCCCTGGCTATCTGCCAATACGATCGCAATCGCTTTCCGCCGGAAGTACTCCTGGAAATTCTTCGCACGCATCCAACCGTGGCGTATGGCGCGTGTGTCTGTGAGAACCCTTACTATGTGCCTCCGGAGGAATATCTAAGCCCTCGTCACCATGAGCGCGAGATTGAGCGCCTGTTGACCAGAATGCAAGAGGACACAGCGAGTAAGGAGAAACTGCGGCAGAGCGAGACACGGATTCGACAATCAAGTGAGCAGCACAGGAAAGAAACCCGCGCGTTGATCGACGCCATCCCACAACAGATCTGGAGTGGCCCAGCGGACGGCTCGCTTGACTTCTGCAATGAGCGCTGGCGCTCTTACATGGGGCTAACCCTTGAAGAATTGGAAGGCCAGGGCTGGCAGAGCATGCTCCATCCCGACGATCGGGAGCGGGTGCTAGAAGCGTGGCGGGCGTCAGTCGCAAGTGGGATGCCGTACGAACAAGAAGAACGCCACCTCGGGGCCGATGGGGATTACCGCTGGTTCCTTTCGCGCGGTGTGCCCGTGCGCGACGCTAAAGGGCAGATAGTCCGTTGGTACGGGACGAACACGGATATCGAAGACCGCAAACGGACGGAAGAAGAGCTCCGGCGTAACACGGCTTATCTGGAAATGGGCCAGAAAATCGCCGAAATCGGGACTTGGACTTGGAATCGTTTTTCAGGCGAGATTTTCGGGTCGCGGGAATTTTATGACATCTTTGGCATCGATCCGGAAAGGACCATGCTGAATCGTGAGACGTTTCTCCAGCGCATTCACCCGGAGGATCGTTCGCGGTATCGGCAGGAGATCGACGCGGCGGTCACGAAAAAGGGAGAATGGGAGATAGAGTATCGGATCGTTCTTTCCAACGGGTCTGTCAAATATATCCGAGGTGTTGGTCGCACAGTGCTCAACGAGTCGGGCGACGCCTCTGAGCTGATTGGTACGGCAATGGACATCACCAAACGCAAGAAAGCAGAAGAAGAAGTGCGGCGCCTTTCTGGCCGTATTTTGCAATCGCAAGATGAGGAGCGCCGACGGATAGCTCGGGACTTGCATGACTCTACTGGCCAAAACCTGGTCGCTCTGGCAACCAGGCTTGGTGAACTCCGAGGATCTATTCCTCCGAAAGAGCGCAAATTACGCCGGCTTCTTTCGGAATGTAGTGCATTCGTGGACGGGTGCATTAGCGAAGTTCGCACGCTTTCTTATCTCCTTCATCCTCCAGCTTTGGAACAGACTGGATTAGTTGGTGCGATTCGCGACTACGTGCGAGGTTTCACCAAGCGAAGCGGAATTTATGTGGAATTAGAACTCTCGCCGCGTGTCGGACGGGCGGCTCGAGATGTCGAATTGGCTTTATTCCGCGTGGTGCAGGAGAGCCTAACGAACATCCAACGACATTCGGGAAGCCAGCATGCCAAAATACGCGTCGATCGCGATTCGAACCTTATGCTGGAAATCAGCGACCATAGCAGCGGGAATTCGGGGAGTTTGCCAAGTCACACGTCCAGGCCCAGCTTCCAATTCGGCGTGGGCATCAGAAGTATGCAGGAACGCGTAAATTTAGTCGGCGGCAGGCTGGAAATTAATGCTGGAGCCCGTGGGACAACCGTGCGAGTGACCATACCCGGAGACGGGCATGAAAAAGTTCCGCATTCTGATAGCTGACGATCACGCGCTGATCCGGCATGGCGCGCGCAGGGTGCTTCAGAGCCAGCAGGGCTGGAGAGTCGTGGGCGAGGCGGGAAACGGTGCAGAGGCTGTCGAAAAGGTTAAAAAACTAAAACCGGATTTAGCGATACTTGATATCAGTATGCCAGACTTGGACGGCGTCGAAGTAACACGCCAAATCCGAGAATCGGTCCCTAAGACCAAGGTTCTTGTACTTACGATGCACGACTCGGACCAGATGGTTCAGAGTGCGCTGGACGCTGGGGCTCACGGCTACGTCTTGAAGTCCGACCTGACAGGGTGTCTTGTGAAGGCCGTGAAAGACATTTCTGGTGGCAAGCGTTCACTTACCCCCAAAGTGTCCGAAATCGTCCTAAAAGGATTCCTTAAAGGAAAGGGCCACGGTCAACAGGAAAGAGGAGCAGGCACTCAGCTAACATCACGCCAGCTCGAAATCGTTCGCCTCTTAGCCGAAGGGAAGATAAATAAGGAGATTGCATCGCAACTAGGAATCACGGTTAGAACAGTTGAGGCACACCGGGCAAATCTCATGCAGAAGCTCGGCTTCCACTCCTTAGCTGACCTTATCCAATACGCTCTGCGTCACGGGATAATCTCACTGCAAAGCGAATAGCTGAAGCCGCAGAAATAGCGTTGCCCAACCGTTCTGGAGAACTTGCCCGTGTTGCGGGACGGCGTGGCGAAGCCAATATCAATATAGACCATGCCTACGGCGGCGTGGAAACGAGCACGAACGCCCCGCTACTGTTCTGCGGCGTGGCCGAAGTTGGCCGCGCAGTACAACTCCTTGACCAAACCGCTTCTGCCGCCGCAGGCAGATAGCCCCGTTTATCAACCCACCAGGATTGAGGCTGATCCGCAGCTTACCTCTATTGTCGTGCCGCTCAAATGCGTGCGAGTATGAATGCTCGCGTTGCCAGTGTCCGCGCGTTTCGCTGGCAATCGTGGGACTTGGATATCATAATTTCGTGACGGCCTAACTCGCAGCTTTAACGTTGGCGACGACGATTAAGCGATCAGCTTGTGTGCCTCATTTATCAACGCGGAAAGGTTCACGCTCTTGGACAGAACTAGGTTTATGCCAGCCCGGGAAGCCAGCTTTTCTAATAAGGGACTGGTGTCATACAGTGTAAAGAGAATCAGCGGAAGGTTCGGGAAGAGCTTGCGCAACTCAGTTGCTGCCGCAAGACCGTTCATGACGGGCATGGAAAGGTCTAGCACAATTAGGTCGGGCTTGATCCGCCTAGCCAGCGCGATGCATTCTTTGCCGTTGTCCGCTTCTTCGCATTTTGTGAAGCCATCGGACAGAAAAGCAGTTGCAAGCGCCTTCCGTATAGGGGCATTGTCGTCCACAACTAAGACGGTCTTGGCAGTCCCATGCTTCTTGGAATTATCTTCGATGCGTTGCATGGGTAGCCTTTCCCTGGGACGACGGCGCGACTTCTCCGCACTAATGAAACCGGAAGTGCCTTCAGACTCATTGCACGCATCTCGCCACTTCTGCGGCTGAATTAAGGTCCGGTATTGTGCCAACTTAGGAGACGCGAATAAACTGCGGACCCGTTTTGGTAATGATTGCCTGTTTCAGAAGTTTCAAATCAGAACGAACTCAGGGAGGCTTCGCCCCGGACGAAGGCGGACGCCCGAGCCACAGTTCTTGCTTTCAAACTGAAATGGCATCGCCAAGATCAATGGTGTCTTGAGTGAAGCGACGCATCCTCAATGACTTTTGTTCTCAAATTTAACAGCTGGTATTTGCCCCGCCTCTTGGTCTGGAGAAGCAATATAGCGGTGTTCTCAGCAAGCACGCCCACGACGTGCAGCGGTTACGGGACAGACTGCGGGGTAGTGGCCAATAAAAAGATTCGCCAGCTCCATCGGCTGGTGATGACGTGCGCCGAACGTCCAAGAGGCCGCTGTCTCAGCGTCGGGTCATTTCCCGCCTCCCGTAAGCGGCCTTGAACCAGAAAAAGGAAATCCAGGAGGATCGCCAGGCATCTGAGTCCCGAGAAGGGGGCGCTCTCGCGCCCCTTTTCTCTGGTGTGGAGAATTAAGGCATGGCGCAAACATAGGTCGGCGTCGAACTCCATGAGCCGGTCCAGTTCGAGCCGCCGCCGCTTCCCCCGCCGGTCACCAACTTCTTGACGATGGAATCTTCAGGTGTTCCGGCGTGGTCGCCACCGTTGTAGCCGTTGCAGGTCGGTGCGTTATGCACCGGATCGATCATCATCGCGTTGTAATCAGGCTGGCCGCCTCCGGTCAACGGGAAAACGTCGCCTTTGTTGTCGGTGGACAGGTAATTCGCTGCTCCGTACTGGAACTGAAAGTGAAGCGACGGAGCTGTGGGCGACGAGAACATCACGTTCCAACTGACGTTGTTTACATTCTGGGCAAAGCCGGGTGGCAAAGTGTAAGCAAAGCCGGCGGAGAAAATCTCGTCGGCACGAGTCGCATACGAGAGAGGAATGTAGGTCACCCATTCATTCGCCGTTGTATCGAAACTGATACTCGCGCAACTGACCGTGGACGAGAAATGGATGGCCATCGACTGACTTGCCTTCTCTGTCGTACACGCCAAAATCATTGTGACCTCGGCCCAAACGCCGTCAATCAAAATGGCGGTGACCATACGTGCCAGTCGCAGCTTTCGCACCTTTCAACGATTGACTTGTGAAGTGCAGTATACTTGTGTGCTTAACCGTGGTTAATATCTAGTCAGTGCCGGCTTTGAGGTGTGATGACGTGAGAAGCGCTCGGTTTTGGGCTGCGCCGCGGGCATTGCTCTTACTTCTTCTTCCGATGGGTAGCTTCTTTATTATCCCTGTGAAAGCACGGGCGCAGGAGGAATCCACAACCGCGATTATCGGCCGGGTGACCGATGCAACGAACGCGGCCATTCCGGGCGCCTCGGTCAAGGTCACCAACCGCGAGATGGGCCTCGAGCGCACGGCCAAGACCGATGAGCAGGGCCGGTTCGACTTTCCTCTGCTGCGTCCTGGTACTTACTCGGTCAAGGTTGCAGCGGATGGTTTCGAGTCGCAGCAGAATGACAACGTCGCTTCTGGCCTGGGCCAAAAGCAGGAAGTCAATTTCACGCTCAAGGTAGCTCGTTCAGAGCAGAGCGTGACGGTAAGCAGCGAGGCACTGCTCATCAACACAGCGAGCGCAAACACATCCTCGACTCTCAGCGGCATGGTGCTCGCGGATATTCCGAATCCGGGCGCCGATCTAACCTATCCTTTGCAATTTGCCTCTGGCGCGCTCATCAATACAGCGGGCAACAGCAGCGATGCCGTTTCTGGCACGAACGGTTACGGCAACGTGGAATTCAATGGCTTGCCCGCCGCCTCCAACGGCTATTTCGTTGACGGACTTGAAACCAACGATCCCCTCACCAACCTGAACATTGGCCTCTCGACCAATCTGGTGCTTGGGATGAACGCGATTTCGGAAGTGACCGTAGACACGCTTTCCTACTCGGTGGATCAAGGGCGATATGGAGCTTCCCAGGCCAACTATGTCACCAAATCGGGCACCAATCAGTTTCACGGGAATCTTTACGAAATCTGGAACGGTTCGACTCTGAATGCGGCGGATTACTTCACGAATACGACGCCGGGAAACCAGAAGCCGCAGTCAAGCGTGAATCATTTCGGGGGCAGTTTGGGCGGACCGATCTTGCACGACAAGCTCTTTTTCTTCTCCGATTTCGAGTGGATGCGTCTTACGCTGCCGATTGTCACGCCCGCGACCGTTCCAACCCCGGCCTTCCAGAAATATGTTTTGCAGCAACTTCCCTTGGGCGGCATCGATAGCGTAACCGGCTCGAGCTATCCGGCGGCGCCGCAACTCGGGCCGTTCTACCAGAAAATGTTTTCCTTATATGGAAATACCAGCGGAACGCCTCTCGCCGTTCTCGGCTGTCCTTTCGATTCCGGAGGTGTTCCGGCGGCGGGTAATCCGCCGAACGGAGACGGTTGTGCCAACCGGCAAATCGTGTCGCATACCAGCAGCGACCACGAGCAGGTCCAGACGGCGCGCGTCGACTACAACATCAACACGAAGAACACCGCTTGGTTCCGGTTTCAGGCCGATACCGGCTTGCAGGCCCAATACACCGACCCTATCAACTCCTTGTTCAATTCGATCTCTTCGCAGCCCCAATATTCATTCGGGGCGGGATATACACATGTTTTTTCACAGGACCTCGTGAACTATTTCAACCCAGGATTTACCTGGTATGAAAGCCTGTTTGGGCCGAGCGACTACCCGAAGACGCTGGCGGCCTTTCCGATTGTGCTGCAAGGCCAGGGTGCGAATGCACCGTTTAGCAACATCGGCGGGGCGGATAACATATGGGTGCAGGGGAGGCGCTCGGCCCGCTTTTTTATCAATGACAATTTAGCCTGGACCCGCGGCGCTGACGAACTGCGTTTTGGGACGAATATCCGAATCTTTCGTTTGAATGATTTCGACTTCGGCGAGGGAAACGTTCCGACGGTAACTTACACCACGTTGCCGCAGTTCATTCATGGCGTGGCCTCCACCGCGCTGGAGACCTTTCCCGTTTCGCTAAACGAGCCTTTCGACTTCCTCAATATCGACTTCTACGCGCAAGACACGTGGAAGGTAACTTCCAAGCTCACCTGGACCGTCGGCATTCGCGATACGTTCAATTCGAATCCCGTGAATCCGCACGCTCAAGTGGCACGCCTGAATGGTTCGTTTGGCGCGGTCTCTCACGATGTCAACCAGCCGCTGAACGCTGCGATTCAGACGGGCCTCGGAAATCTTTTCTCCTCGACGCCTCTCGCAATTTTCCAGCCCAGGACGGCAATCGCCTGGCAGTTTGCCCGCAATTCCGTGCTCCGCACGGGTTTCGGGCTCTTCAGCGACATCTTGCCGGGCAGTGTCGCCGACGCCATCGGTATGAATCCGCCATACGTGCAGACGTTCCAGGGAGGTCTCCTGGGCACCGTCGGCGGGACGGCCATTGCCCCGGGAGTGCCAAACAGCGCGGTCGACGCCACCTCGGCCGCGAATCAAGCTTTCCGCTCCGGATTCGCACAAGGCGAGCCCACCTGCGCGTCCCCGCAGACGAATTCGGCTGCGTGTCTTCAGCCGGTCGCGATTACGGCCGTCCCCGACGGCAAACTCCGTCCGCCGTACTTCCTCGAGTGGAGTCTCGGGATCGAACATCAGTTCGGAACGAGGGCGAGTGCCCGTGCGCAGTACGTCGGAACCCGTGCCGTAAACCTTCCGTATCTGATGCAGGTGAACGGTTATCAAACCGTGTGCTCGGGCTGTTTTGCTCCATTCACGTATCTGCAGCCGGCTGACCCCAGATTTGCGGCGGTGACGCAATTCTCGACCGGCGCAAACAGTCATTACAACGGCCTGCAGCTCACCGCCATGAAGCGCCTCTCCCACGGTCTTCAAGGCACGCTTAACTACACCTTCAGCCGTTGCATGGATACCGTCTCGAACGGCGGATTCTTGCCGTTTTCTGCCGGAGGGATTCTTTCTCCGCTTCCGGGAAATCTGGCCCGCGATTACGGGCCGTGCGATTACGACATCCGGCACAACTTCAATGCTCAATACCTCTATCAGCTCCCAATCAAAGTGAAGAGCCACTGGCTTGGCTACGCTCTCAACGGCTGGCAGCTCTCCGGCACGGTCTTCTGGCACAGCGGAATTCCATTCACGGTTCTGAGCACGCCCTACTCGGCAAAGGGAAACGGCATCGTCCAGGGCGGCGGACCGCAATTCGCAAGCGTCGTGCCGGGCGTCCCACTTTATGAGAACAATCCGATCGCCGGCGTGACGCAACCCGGCACGATTCAGTGGCTCAACCCCAATGCTCTCGTTTCCGCGGTCGATCCGACTACGGGAGCATGTGCCGGCGGCGACAACCCGCAAAATTGTCAGTTCGGAAATCTGGGACGCAATGCTCTGCGTGGCCCTGATTTCTTTTGGAGCGACCTGGACATTACGAAGTCCTTTTCTTTGACCGAGCGCGTAAAGTTCCGGCTGGAGGGCCAGCTCTTTAATGTTTTCAACCATCCGAATTTCGGATTGCCCAGCGTTGTACTAGCCGGAATTCCCGGAAAGCCCTCGACGCAGACCGGATTCGGCGCGGCCACCTACAGCGTGTCTCCTCCGACCGGGTTGCTCGGCGTCGGCTTGGGCGCTGATAGCTCGCCACGCATGGTCGCTCTTCATGCACGCCTGGAGTTTTAAGGACAATCTCGAGGAAACTTCTCAAATGCATCGGAGAAAGAAACTTCCAACCGCCGGTCAGACGACGCGGCTCATAGGACTCAGCGCTTTATTTCTTACCGACACGATTTTTCAAGTAATCACCAAAACTTTGCCTCGAACACCTTCGAGGTGAGCCTTCAACGGGCCGCGCGCAACAACGGCTCCGGCGAGCATCTCTGTCCGGATTCTTTCTCGCCGCTCGCTGAGTAACTGCTCTATTACGACAATCTCTAATAGCCTCATCTGAGCGATTTGCAGTCGCGGGCCAATAGAAACGATGCGAGCCTGTTTTGCACTCCTTCTGGGCTTCGGTTTGACCGTCAAGGTGCACCTCCGCGCCGGGCAGAAATAGCCCCGCGCCTTCTTCCTCAGGGGAGGAGTGAACGCGGGGCTCAGTGGTTCCGTTGTAGGTACTGGTTGTGACGCGCCGCGCCTGTTTGAGGTTACGCTTTGCGGCTAACGTGTACGTTAGCGGACTGACAAGCCACGAAGACCAGTACTACCGTAATTTTGTTGGTGGTGGGATTTTGATGGCGAAAGCAACAAAGAGAATCGGCGGGCCCAAGGCTTCCTGCGCCAGACTCAAGAAACAAGAGAGAAAACTTCTGCGCGCGCTTGCGGAAGAGTCGCAAACCGCTACAGATGAAAGGCGAATCAAGAGCTTGTTACGGTAGCTTGGCCGCGCGGAGGTACCCTTCCGGCAATGAGCACGGCCCGACGTGAAAGTGCTCAGCCAAATCCCGCTTTGTTCTGGTCCCCGTTGAATGCACGTACGGCGCAGCAGACGGTCCACATTGTCGCCCGCACCAGCGCCCCCCGAATGGGCTATCAATCCATGCCATGCATCACGTGTAAGCGGAATTTTGTGTCCTCGTGGCTGATAAGATTCTGAGCGGCTCGTTCCCCGTGTGAACCTGATCCTTCTGCCAGGAAGCGGAACAAAGCCCCGCTCAGCACAGGGAGGGCCGAGCAGTACACGTTTACAATTAGGGGTGTTATTGCGACGAAGCCTACAGCAGGAATGTTAAGCTACGTCACAAAGAACGTCACAAACGGCACCGTCGCGGCTACTGCACAGACGCAAGTTGTTGAAGAATATGGTAGGCCCGTGGGGACTCGAACCCCAGACCTCTACCGTGTCAAGGTAGCGCTCTAACCAACTGAGCTACGGGCCTAAAGGCGTGTAATGTCCAGGT
>Ga0207039_1040_pt1 | contig 39108 bp, 29 predicted proteins | sample Alteio_BWMinCont_74_FD_153264 | JGI IMG/M metagenome (GOLD analysis project Ga0207039, IMG submission 153264) | Enriched cells from forest soil in Barre Woods Harvard Forest LTER site, Petersham, Massachusetts, United States -... | ecosystem: Environmental > Terrestrial > Soil > Temperate forest >... | reverse complement strand
ATTCAGGTCATTATTTGTCCCCTTAGTTTGAGTCTTTTCTAGCAAGTCTATATTGTTAGTGGCATATGTATAGGTAAAAGTACGCCCTACAGGATCTATAGCCTCGGTCGGATAACCAAGAGTGTTGTATGTATATTGCCATTCTTGAATGACTGGAGCACCAGAAGGATTAAGGTTTCTGGTAATTGAAATCGGTCGGTTATTTATGCCAACAAAATTGTATGCTGGATCAGTAAAAGGTGTTTCACCTTCATATGCGTAAGTTATTCTGGATTCCAGAGGCGGCACAACAAAGTCCACAACCGGTGCTTCAGTAATGGTTGAATCATCTAGAAGTAAAAATTGTGTAGTGACACAATTTGTGTGAATATAACTTGCCGGGTCACTGGGATGGAGCATGAGTGCTTCTCTATCCCAAAAAAATGTTTGTACTACATCTCCAATCCAGTTTTCTATTACTGAACATGTGCCATCAGGAAAAGTAAAGCGTAAGCCCGTTCCGAAAGCTGTATAATGATAAAAACCCGTTGTACCATAAGGCGTAGTCATCGATGTTATTGCTGACGAACTGGTATCAACAGCAAATTGTGATACCAGATTTATCACATCAGTTATAGATATCAAAAATGTCGTCGTAGAGTCATAAGTAAAAGTGCAATAACGTGAAAATGGATCTGTGATTTTTGCTACTTTATAAAAACCAACATTCCCCACCGTATTAGAAACATAGCTTATTGTCGAAGCTTGACCAATAGCATCAGTTACAGTAGTCAGCCGAAAATTAGTATCATATTGAAGAGATACTGAATTTGCTTGCGGGTCGATAACCTCAGTCATAAAAATTTGACCAGCAGTATCAGCCTGATTGAATACTTCAACTGTGCCATCTGGCAATTGACGATGCCAAACACCGCTTCCTTCATTGACTATTAAAGCCTGCGACGTGAGATTGGGCACATAGGGAGTAGTGGGCGAGCCATAGTTATATAATTCATAACCACCGCCCCGCACTCGAACAGTAACATTTGATGAGCCATCTACTGTTAAGTAAGATACCCAATTCAAACTCCAATCAGAACCTAAGTTAGTAAAGGTAAATGACGTAGGCTGTTGAGCTTCTAGGTAATTGTAATTAACTAAAAAATCTATAGAAGGACCAACTGGCGGCGTATAGCTTAATGGTATATCCTGAATGTTTAATGTGGCTTGAGTAAGAAATGCAGAAGCGTGAGCCATGCCGGTGGTATTACAGTCACAATTAGGGCCCATACATTGTTTGGGGTTACTTGGCGTTTTGGTCTGATCGGTGGCTTCTGCAGCACCTTTACCCCAAACCTTTTCACCTTCGCTATTTGGAATAGCCCGCCAACCTTTTGGCAGTGGTCCTTGCGGTATCAGAAAATAACCGTCAGTTTCTTTATCAAATACATCTGCCTTGAACCAGAAATTGCCACTGCTGCCAAAGGTAGGATCTTGCACATGATAACGTCCATTTTTAAAAGCCGTAACACCCGCAAAATGTCCAACCTTCCAATGCATAATTGCTGGAGTGATTAGCATTGCTCCCGGACTACGTTTGGCCATTTGATACTTTAAGCCTGACTGCTTAGCCCAATCTTCTAACTGCGCAAGATTAGTGCCTTTTTCTGTCGATTTTATTTCTCCTATAAGCTTAGTTCTGCCTTTTGTCTTCTTAATTGTGTTCAAAATACTATTAATAGCAAAAGGTCCACATTTATAAGCTGTTTCTGGATGTTTGTTCATGCAAACTAGACCTTGTTGAGCTTCGTGCACTTTAAGCTCAGTAGAACCATATAAATTGCGCTTATTAAACTTTTTGAGATTTTCCTCAAGCTCAGTCTTTTTTCCTAAATTTGTCTCTAAATGTACTAGGTTTGCTAATGCTTCATTAGCCACAGCTTTTAGCGCAGGCGATTTTTCATCTTTAGATTTTTCCCATGCAGATTGCCAATAAGATAAAGCCTCGCTAATATAGCCCGCTTCGAGGCTAAGTGCACCTAGATTCAATTCCAAAGCAGGACGCCAACGAGAATTAGGATAACTAACAATAAAATGCTTAAGGTCTGATACATCTTCCACGCTAGTTTTAAACGCCAGAAGAGCATTAGCTAAAGCAGCGTTCTCGCCTTTTACGCCACTGCCAGACAAGGGCACTAAAGGCTGTAGGAAAACGCGAGCAGTTTCTAGCTCCTGATCAGTTGGACTTTTGGAGAAGGTCAAATTTGTTTTGAATATAGTAACTTTACGAGACGCTTTGGTTACTTTAGGCGGCATCGCAGGCGGTGGCTGAGGTATTGGCATTACCTTAGGCACAAAATCACCAGCCTGTACCATAGGAGCACAATTACTGAAAATAATAAGCAAAGTTAGCAGCCAAATTATTGCATTTCTCTTTCTATACGACCTGCTAGATAACTCTTTTCTTTTGCTTTGCATTGTCTTCTATTTGGCTCGCTTTATTGAGGTACAGAATTAGTGGGGATTTGTAATTGTATTTGTAATGGTGTCATATCACCAGAATTAGGCGCTGGCCATTGTGTTGAGTTTAAAGTATAAGTAGCGCTACTAATACTACTGCTATTGCCATTTGTCACTGCAATAGCTTTTAAAGTCTGCGTGTAATATACGCTCACCGGACCAGTGTAAAGTGTCGAGCTCGTTGTAGGGGTTGTACCATCCGTTGTGTAATATATTGCTGCACCATTTTGACCTGCAATAGCTATTTCAGAAGGGCCAGCCAGTGTGCTTGTAGCTACACTAATTATTGGAGCCGGCGGCGATTGTAAGGTAAATTGATATTTTTGTTGTAAATAACTTTCTATCGCTGTGCGCTGAGAAATAGTTATTGGCGCTCTGTAAATAATCATTTCTGCTATCTGCCCAGAATAAAAACTGCCACCAGCTGTAGATTGTCCAAGATAATTATTTGTGCAGGTTATGTCTGGTCCATAACTTAGTGCTGTGCTCTGAGCAGTTTGATTGCCGTTATTAAACAAAGTACCTGTGCTAACACCATCATATAAAATCTCTACCAGCTGATATTGCAGTGACACAGCCGTAGTGTTGCTTACAGAACTGCCAGTGGTACGATAATAGACAGAAAAAGAAGTATCGCCGGAATTTTGTCCAAATGCCAAACTATTCGTTAGAGTGCCAGCTCCAGTACTAATAAACTGACCGGTAGCGGTGGCACTTGCTGGCTTGGTGACCACAAACATAGTGGCACCCTCAGGCCAATAAATAAATTGAGAGGGAAATTGCAAGTACTGTGTTGAGCCATTGAAGTTTACGCAAGGCAAGCCATTAATAGCATCACTCACCAAAGTTGGCTGATTGGAAGAATTTGTTTGAGTCGCAACATTACTATTGCCAGAAACATCCAACCATTGACTGACTGCTCCTGCTGAGCTGGTTATTCCAAAATCACTCCTATACCACCACTGTGGGGGGTAGGGCCCAAGCACGGTAGCCGCGTTGTAGTCGATTACTATATTAGAGACCGTTACAGTACTACTAACACCAGACAGCACAGCAATAGCTTTAACAACAGTAGAGCTATAGAGAAGAACTTCAGCGGTGTAGAGTGTAGAAGCGGTAGTGGGCGTGCTGCCATCCAAAGTGTAATAAATTTGCGCCCCTGCGCCGGCTGTCATATTAACTGACTGCTTAACTGCATATGTAGCAGAACCACCCGGAGTAATAGTAGGAGGAGCAGTCACGGCTTGAACAGCCGATGCAAAACATACAAAAGCACCAACTACAAAAAGAGCTACCAGAAAAAATCGAAACTGCTTTGATAAAGTCATTTGAATAATATCGCCACTAAATGAGGAATGCTACATTAGCGATTATAGAAATGTCTAGTGCATGTCCAAAATGCATTTAAAAACATTCAACGATAATCTAGCTTTGTCTATGCCAAAATTGCCAAGTAGATTTTCTGCTCATTTAAATGTGACCAGTAAAATTAATTAATTCATAGTAGTAACATGAAACTATCAAGCCCGCTTAGAGACAAAGGCACAAGAATTCATGGTCTTTAGATTACTCCTAGCAAAGTCAGGATAAATTCAACACTTCAGCTTTATGACGATAATTTTTTCTTCTTAGATGGTTTGTCCACTACTTGACCGTGTACTTTAGCTTTTGCTCCAGCAATTAAACTTGCTTCCGTGGCTGGTTCACCTGTAAATTCTTCTTTGAATTCAACAAGAAATTCGTCCCCTGGTTTAATAATAGATTCTTGCCCTTTTATAACGCAGTCTTCAACTATCCAACTACCTGGAACACCACTACAAAAGCCTACAGCAAAACCTTTAAGGCGACGATGCCGTACATTCAAACCAACCGGCTTCGTGAAGGCAAAAGATGGATTAGCCGCTCCAATTAAACCTAGAGCAACAGGCATTGCACCAAAACTAAATACACCGGCCGGAGCCAAAGCACAATTCAATCCCACGCGTATTGCTTTATAACGTAGTTGTTGTGACCAGGGTCCCACAACTTGTCCTTCATGATTAACACCTAAAACGCGTCCTTCACCTTTGTTTTGCACAATACGAGCGATTTGGGCAGGAGCAGCGACTAAAGGCAAGTGCTCTCCTTTATCATTTATAACTTCATCGAAAGAAACACCTAAACAACCAGAATTTCTATACCAACGTTCGGTGGAAAATAATGAGCGCATAGTGCAACGGGCTTTTAGAACATAATTTATATGTCCATAAACCATGCTTCCCTTTTTGGCAATTAATCTGTCACCTATTTTCAAGTCGTACTTTAATCTTGCTTCGAAAGGATCTCCTGCTTTTGCAGTTTTACTATTAATTTGCGAACAAACTACCACCGGAAACTGTGCTCCAGTCAAAATTTTTGTTTTGCCACCATCTGTAGGTAGATCTTTATATTTAATGGTTGCCTTAACTTCAACCATTTCATCATTATCAATAATTATTGGCTCTTCTTCAAGCACCAAATTCGCTCTTTCTTCAATCGAGCTAAATAATGTTGGCGTAGGAACAACTAAAGCCAAATTATCAGTAAAAATGGCATTTCTAGAAGCAGCTTTGACATTTCTGTGCACTTCAACCTGCATGACTTTAGATAAAACTTTGGATTCAGGCACTATAGATTCTGGTCCAGAAACTGCCTGTTCAATTTCAATAAATTCTGGCACCGCAGTACTTTCCGGTATAACTGCAGCTTTAAGCACAGCTTCACCGGTGTCCTTATTGACAGAAGGAACAGCAGTGGTACTGCTTGCCTCTGCTTGATCAATCACTGCCATATCAGCAGCCATATCAGAAACTGCGTACGCTGAATTGCTGCCAAATGACAACAAACTACTAATCGTCAGCGTAGTAGCGACTGATAACCTATACAAGTTTACTTTTTTTATTGCCATGGGCTAATAACTCCATTGCTAGAAGTTGTCCAAAAATTGTACTTTCAAATAAATGCCAAGCGTATACTCGATAAATATATTAAGCACTATACTTGGTATTAGTACCCAGAATAAAGTGAACTTAATACATTGGTCCAAAAATTTGCAAAGAAGCCCAATCGGCAGGATTAATATTACGACCTATTTGGGAAAGTTCTGCCTTTCTTAGAGCAACAATCGGAGATGCTCCTGACAACTGCGCCTTATAAAAGTCGATTATTTCTTGGTTTTGATTACTACTAGATTGCCACAGACTAATAACATTATGACGAGCTCCCGCATAACGTAAAGCACAAGCAATTGTAGATGCAGGTTGCATAACATTTCGTGTTTGCTCATCAACCTTCTTTACTTCTGATCCGTTAAGAATCACAGCATCACAAGACAATGTTGTAGCAAGCAAATCTGATGCTTTGGCTTCAGACTGCTCATCTTTGGCTTTAAGAGGCAAAATGGCATCCAAACCATTTCCCGACAAGTCAATTCCACCACCGATCTGAATAGATGCTTTTCCATTTCCTTGTTCTTGCAAGTTTTTTAAGGTCGCCTCTTCGCCTATAAGATAAGTCACTGCGCTTGGTGGCAAAGCTTGAGCAATATCTTTTGCTTGAGCAATATTATCTATTTGCTCCCCTGGATTGACAGCGCCAGCTGCAAAAAGAAAACTGGGATTATCTGTGTAGCGGGGAGGACTGTCTAATAAAGTGGCCAGTGAAGGAGACAGACTTATTGTATGGCTAGACACAAGAAATTTATTTTGATTATCTATCAATGCACTAAAAGGCACGCTATCCAAAGGACCGTCTGGAATAATTACTAATAAGTCATCAGGATTCTGTGGCAATAAAGGTCGAACTGATTCTGGCAACAAAGCAGAATATAAGGAGTGCAATAATTTACCGCTCAAAGCATTTTGTGGAACATTGCTGTTCGAAGCAGAGCCAGGCAATATAGAATTTATTAGTCCTACAATTTGCTTACTACCTATGTTTAAAGTGGTGGCAGTAATTTTTCCTCCAGACCTTATCGTAAACAATATTGACGAGTCTTTACCAACCACATAATCAAAAATTGTGCTATGACTTGTATCAAGCGCTCGCGTTAAATCTGCAACAGCAATCGGAACAGGCGCAACCAATCGAGCAGCTGGCTTATTTTGTTCGCTCAGGGTGCGGAAGCGTCCTAACCAATTTTGCCATTGTTTAGTAGCTTTACTCGGTGCACTAATTACTTCCACCGCGTGCAAATGTACCTTTTGCAAACTCAGATCTTTATATAGTTCGGCATCGGGACCAGCCAAAGGTGCACCAAGATCTTTCCAATTAGCAAGAAATGCTTCTTGCTTTAGCTGGTCGCTAACAACCAAAGCCTCATCAATCAATTTTTGTTGCACAAGCAAACGTACTAGCATATAGGCAATGTCTTTGCGCTCACTTGGATAGTACATATGTTCGGGCACACAAAATTCTCCTGCTTGGGGAGAACGAAGGAAAGAGGTGGCACTTAGCAATGAATCATGAACACCTTTTTCATTCCCTTGAGCAAGTTGCATTTTTGCTAGCCAAGTATATTCTTGCCACAAAGCAGAATCATCTCCAGCTTCTTGTGATAACTGCATAGCACTATTAAGATAGTTCTCCGCTTCCGTCTGTTCTGCCAATCTCAACATAACTTCTGTCAGAGCTAAGTATGTACGTCCAAGGCCAGTATTATCTTTCAATTTCTTTTCATTAGCAGCAGCTAAATCTAGATTGGACTTTGCTTGCCTATTATCACCCATACGAGATTCGATTGAAGCTAGATTTTGCAAAACAGTATTCCGGAAATATTCTTGTTTAGGTGTAATAAGGTTATGCAAATCGAGAGCTTGCTGTAATAGTTCCAATGCTTTTTCTTTATGACCAAGTTCCCATTCAACTAAACCAAGCGTATTAGCTGCCTGTGCTTGGGGTAAAGACGCTCCAGCTGCCTTAAACACTGATAGGGCAGACTCTAAAGCTTGCTTAGCTTGACTGTATTCACTTAAGGCCGCAAGTGTTGAGCCATAACCAAGATACAAATTTGCGCGACCCAAGGAACTTAACTGATCACTCTGTAATTTTTTTATATAACCTAAAACTTGCAAATATACTTTTTTGGCTTCACTATATTCTCCAAAAGAAAACTTGCAGTTAGCTAAGCAGGCAAGAGCAGCACATAAATTGGCCACTTGATCTGGCTCAGCGCGCGCCACCGAAATAGCTTTTTCGGTTTCTTCTTCAGCAGCAGTATAAAGACCAAGGACTAGCAAAACATTGACTACCCGTATACGGCTAGCAATAGCATTTGCATTATCTCCAGCTTGCCCGTAATACATTGCTGAAGCTTGTAAGAATTGCAAAGCTTCTTTTAACTTGCCTCCCTTCAAAATAATGCCAGCTGCCAGATTCATAAGCTTTGCTGTGTCAGCCGCGTTGTTGCCACCATCAGCCGTAAAAGCTTTCATAGCCAAATCTAATTGCTCACCGGCCCAAACCGGATTGTCCAAACCAAAATATGCTTGAGCCAAATACAAGTGTGCACGCCCTAAAGCTTTTCTGTCGGACACTGTGGCTAAGACCTCAATGGCATTTTCACCCATGTATTTAGCCTTTATAAATTGACCGCGTTCTATAAACACACGACCCATATTGGTCAAAGAACGTCCTTCGCCTTCTGAATATTTCATCTCTAATGATGTGCCGTAGGCTTCCTGCCATTTAGCCAAGGCCTTGTCAAGCAAGTGCTGCTTGAAATATTTCTCGCCTTCTTCTTCGAGTTTGCCAACCTTTTCTATGGATTCTGCTGTTTGAGGAATGTCAATCAAACTTGGTAATTGCTGCAAACTTAAAGTGCTTTGCTGCTGAGCGCTACCATCTGGCTTAACGGTTGTCATGCTAGACTTTGAGCCGGGCGATTGATCATTGCTTACGGTAGGTAAACTATCAATAGCCTTTACACTATATATCGAACCGCACCAAAAAAGATTTACACTTAGACCAACTGCTATAAGCGTTTTATTTAGTCTTCTAAAAATCAAAACCAACACCCCAACACAATTATGTTATAAAAAATTTGGCAGATAGACTTTAGTTCTGCCGAACAAACCATAACAGAATAAAGTAATTAGTACCTGATATTGGCTGAATGTAAATGCACCTTTTCGACAAATGGATAAAATCTAAGCTACAGTGGGCTAACATAATGGAGTATAGCTTGAGAAATTTTAGACAGTCTATATACAATTGAGAAATAATGCTACTTTTAAGCATATTCAACGGCAATGCCTTTTCGCAAGATCCGCCTAAGACCCCTCTTTTAGATAATGAAAAACAGAGAACGAACGTTTGAACTAGCTAAAGCAAGAGAATATGATTTAATCATCATTGGTGGCGGCATTGTGGGAGCAGGTATTGCTCAGGATGCGGCTTGTCGCGGACTATCTGTCTTGTTGATAGAGAAAGATGATTTTGCTGCTCACACTTCGAGCAAAACTACAAAGTTAATCCATGGGGGGTTGAGATACTTAGAACAAGGCCATTTAAAACTCACTTATCAGCTTAGCCAAGAGAGGGCCTTGCTTGAACAATTGGCTCCCCACCTGGTTAAAGATATAAGCTTCGTGTTACCTTTAACTGATAAGGATAGGATATTTGGCTGGAAGGCACGTATAGGTCTAACTTTGTACGACTTGCTTTCTTCTGGTTTGTTTCATGATGGACAACACCATGAAAAATTAGAACCGAAAGAGATATTTGAAGCAGCGCCGGCTCTTGCTCAAGAAAATATTACTGGTGGCCTAAGATTTCATGACGCGATCACTGACGATGCGCGATTAGTTCTGACCGTTATCAAATCGGCAATGAGTCAAGGCGCTCATGTGTTAAATTATTTAGAAGCAGTCAATCTAAAATATCATGACAAAGTGGTGCGGGAAGTTGAATGCCGCGACCGACTAGACGGTGCCACAGCGACCTTACGCTGCAAAGTTTGCGTAAATGCTGCCGGAGTATTTAGCGATCAGATTATTGGCATGGTCAAGAAAAATTGGAAACCTCGCATTATCCCGGGTAAAGGCATCCATATAGTTCTCCCATTTTCTGCTTTTCCAACAAACACAGGCTTATTTTTACCCACTCCAGATAAGCGCTATGTTTTTGTTCTGCCTTGGCAAAGGGCCTTGATGGTTGGTACAACCGACTCCGCTTATAGCGGGGATTTAAATAATCCAGTTCCTACTAGCAACGAAATAGACTATTTACTGCAAATACTGAATAAGTATAATGGTGGTCGCCCTCTTAATCGCACGGATGTTAAAGCCGCTTGGGCTGGTATAAGACCTTTAATTAGCCCCGTTGATTTAAATAAAGCACCGGAAAAATCAAAACAACCAGAAACAAAGGTCAATAATAATGGTAACTCTCCGTCAACGTTTAAACTCTCTAGAGAGCATGAGATATTTATTGGACCAAAGGGATTGGTCAATGTTATTGGCGGTAAGCTAACCAATTACCGCCTTATGGCTGAACAAGTAATAGACCGTGTTTTAGAACGATATCCAGATCTAACGCGAGTCGAAGGTAAACGCACACGGACAAAACGTCTTATGCTGGGCGGTTGGCTAGATAAAGAAGATTTTTTAGCTAGCACAGCAGTTATAGCTTCACGCGCAAGGAAATTATTTCTTGACCCAGCCACAATAGATCATCTAACTTCTACTTATGGCAAAGAGGCGCTTACAATTTTGGATCTTATAGAAATAAACCCAGAACTAAAAGAAAGAATATGTCCTGATTTCCCGCCTATCATGGCAGAAGTAAATTATAGTGTTGAACATGAAATGGCAGTATCTCTGGAAGATGTATTATCCAGGCGCACACGATTAGCCATGTTAAACCAAGACCAGTGCCTAGAGTCTGCACCAAAGGTGGTGCATTACATGCAATCCCTTTTAGATTGGGACAATATTCGAGTAGAGGCGGAGCTAATTGCGTTGGAAGCCTCTTTTTACAAAATCAATTAAGTCTTGTGTGGTGACTTACTCTGATCTTTATACCGTGCTTTTGAAATCATGGCTCATTTTCTGATGTTTCGTTTTCCAAAACTTCAATATCAATTTTACCTGGACTGTATTGCTGAATTTCTGAACGTCTTGAGATTGCCCGATAACGCTTATTCAAGCGAGGAATTTTCTTAGCTCGCTCATCTTGTTCATTTTTGCCACCAACAAATTTTACTTGTTCTTCCTTTTTACTAGACTGGCTTAGCTCATTTAAATATCTTTCTTTAGACTCACTCACTAAAGTCATATAACTCAAGTAGCGGTCTTTATTGATTGAGCTCAAGTTTTTTAAAACATTGCAATCCTGTTCAACCAAGTGCAAACAATCCGCAAACTTGCATAAATCCGCTAAAGCTCTAATCTCAGGAAACAACAACGGAATATCGTGCGGTTGTGAATGTGTAAGCTCGGCTATACTAAATCCAGGTGTATCAGCTAACCACGTTGGCTTATTTTCAGAATTTAGTGGCAGCCTATAGATTTCGGTAGCGGTAGTTGTATGTCTTCCTACACCATATTCGTTTTCCATTATACCCACTTTCAAATTCAAGCCTGGCTTGAGAGCATTGAGTAAACTAGACTTACCAACACCTGAAGGTCCAGCAAAAATAGAAAATTTACCATTCAATTCACTTTTGAGTTCTTCAAGCCCAAAACCGGTATAGGCCGAGGCTATGTGCAATTTATAACCCAGACTCTCATAAACATCACGCAATGACCGAATATCGTCTTGATTAGCAAGATCACATTTATTGAAGCATAAAATGAAAGAAGCTTCCGGCAGCTCAAGCTGAAAATGGATAAGAAAACGGTCACACCAAAGCGGATGCCACTCTGGCTGGTGAATAGCCTGCACGACAACTACCTGGTCAACATTAGCCAACGGTGGACGTGATAGCGAGTTTTTCCTTGGTCTGCAGCCAGATATTACAGCCTGTGATAATTCCCAGTTAACATCTTCTAACTGGACGATATCACCAGCAAAAATAGACACACGCTCTTTCTTTAAACGCCCACGGGCGGCACATTGCAGCTCCCTATTAAGCTTACTTTGGTAAACCAAATAACCACCAGCATGGCTTCTTAAAACTGTTCCCGTTAAAACTGTATCTTTATGGACTTTGCCTTCAACCATTACAAACATTCCGAACTAAATTATAAAGACTTGGTATCATTAGCGATTTTGCCCTCAAAATACTTATTCTGCCTCTAAAATGCTTATTCTGCAATCTAAAGCAACTTAAATTTAGTCCTGACTGATAAATATAAAGATCGCCAGCCCCTAAACTGTAAAATCCAAGCTAGCACATAAACCTAGCTGACACTTAAAATATATAAGAGAATCCAAAATGCCAGTACAAGAAACAACAAGGGAAATCATGGACCAAGAGAACACATCGGATACAAATGCGCAATTAGATAATTCAACTGTGGCACTTCCTTTTAGCGCCAATAGTGAAGGCGCATTTCCTTTGTCTCGTATTCGCAATATTGCTATCATTGCTCACGTTGACCATGGCAAAACAACTCTTGTAGATGGCTTTTTACGTCAGACTGGTATTTTTAGAGATAACGAAGAACTGGTTGCCTGTGTAATGGATTCCAACACTCTTGAAAGAGAACGTGGAATAACCATTCTTGCCAAAAACACAGCCGTTAATTACAAAGACCAGTTAATCAATATTATAGATACCCCAGGACACGCTGACTTTGGCGGCGAAGTAGAACGCATTTTAGGCATGGTAGACGGTGCCCTACTGGTTGTAGATGCTGGTGATGGTCCTATGCCACAAACTCGCTTTGTCTTGCGCAAAGCTCTGGAACGTGGTTTAAAACCAATTGTTGTAATCAACAAAATCGATCGTCCTAACATTGATCCCCATATTGCTGTAGATAAAGTATTTGATTTATTTGTTGAATTAGGGGCCCATGACGAGCAACTCGATTTCCCTTACATATTTGCCTCTGGACAGAACGGTTTTGCTATCCGCGAGCTGAACGATGAGCAAAAAAACTTGAGCCCTCTTTTAGATTTAATATTAGAGCACTGCCCTGCTCCAGTAGGACAAATCAATGCACCACTGCAAATGCAAGTAACCATTTTGGACTACAGCGATTATTTAGGACGCTTAGCCATAGGCAGAATTTATAATGGCGCAATTGAAGATGGACAGCAAGTTGTTCTTATTAAAGAAGATGGCGAACAAGTACGTAGCAAAATAAGTAAACTATTTACTTTCAAGGGACTTGACCGCATCGAAGCAAAAAAAGTTACTGCTGGTCAAATCGTAGGCATTGCTGGTTTTGCTAATGCTAATGTCGGCGACACAATAACCAATGTCGACCAGCTAGAAGCACTGCCACGTATAAAAGTCGATGAGCCCACTATGAAAATGGCTTTTATGGTTAATAACAGCCCCTTTGCCGGACAAGAAGGGCAATACGTTACTTCTAGACAATTGCGAGCCCGTTTGATGCGCGAGCTAGAAACAAATGTTAGCTTGCGTGTCGTAGACACCGATGACACAGATACTTTCATGGTTAGCGGTCGTGGTGAATTACACTTAGGCATTTTAATTGAAACAATGCGCCGCGAAGGCTATGAATTTCAAGTATCGCGTCCTGAAGTTATTGTCAAAACTATTGATGGACAAGAATGCGAGCCATTTGAAAAATTATTCCTCGATTTAAGAGATGAATTCACTGGTTCAGTCATGCAAGAACTGGGCTCCAGAAAAGCGGAGTTACAAAACATGCATGTTAACCGGGGACAAGCACTTTTAGAATTCTTAGTGCCTACAAGAGGCTTGATTGGTTTCCGCTCTGAATTTTTACGCTTAACTAAAGGCACAGGCGTGATGAACCACGCTTTCTTCCAATACCGTCCATGGTGCGGCGAAATTACAGGTCAACGCAATGGCGTCCTCATCGCCTGGGAAGAAGGAGTAGCAACCGCTTATGCCCTGCAAGGCGCTGAAGATCGCGGTGTATTTTTCATTAAACCAAGCACAAAAGTTTATACAGGCATGATTATTGGTGAAAATACTCGCCAGCAAGACTTAGATATTAATATCTGCAAAACCAAAAAACTAACTAATATGCGCAGTGCCGGTAGCGAAGTACTTGCCACATTGCAAGCGCCCATGGAAATGGGACTGGAGCGTTGCTTGGAATATATTCAAGCTGACGAATTGGTAGAAGTAACTCCTAAAAGCATACGTATGCGTAAACGCAATTTAACTAGAAAATAAAACTAAGATTTGCGCTTAATCAAAATAAGGCCAGCTACTATCCAAACACCATTCCATGCAGCCAGAAGTATATTCTGCCATATTTGTTGATGGTCAATCATAACAAATTTTGGCTCATCAATTTTATAACGCAGTGGTATTATGCTCCCTTCTTTTAATTCATCAATCCAAGGGTCACGAGGAATAATTTGAGTGCGGGTAAATGCTTTAGAATCAGCCTGATAAGTATAAGTAATAGCCCGTCGGAAATGCATAATCAATCCGAGCATTTTGGATAAAGTTACCGTACCCTTTACCGCTGGCCAATCACGACTATTTTCATAAAAATAAATAGGCGACAACGTATTTATAACAGCCAACGTTCCAACTATAATTAGAATGCGTCCTAAAACAGAGTTATTCATCCAAGATTTCATCAAGCTAAACCTAAACCTCAGTCCAATAATTGTACGGATACTTACATGCTTCAATCTATTCTAAAGCCTTTTACAACCGGTTGCAAAAATGAGTAAAAAATACAAAAAAGATAAACCTAGCGAAACTCGCATGGTAAAAATGGTTTTCCCTAACCAAACGAATCATTACAGCACTTTGTTTGCTGGTGAGGCTCTTAGCATGATGGATTTAACCGCCTTTATTGCCGGCTCACGCTATACGCGCAAGATGCTAGTCACTGCTTCATCTGAAAAAATTGACTTCAAAGTGCCAATTAAACATGGTCAATTAGCAGAATTCATAGGACGTATAGTTAAAGCTGGTACAACTTCAATTACCGTAGAAGTAGAAATGTATGGCGAAGATTTGCTTTCCGGTAAGCGCCAATTATCAGCTCGTGGCAATTTTATCCTCGTAGCAATAGATAAAAAAGGCAAGCCTGTAAAAGTTTAATTGCTGGTCATATATGCAAGCAGCAGACGATCAGATAGCTAAATGTCTAGCGCGCCAATTTCATTATTAGTATATGTAAAGCATCTCGCGGAATTTAGGCAGTGGCCATAAACTATCATCGACGACAGTTTCTAACTCATCTGCTGCGTGACGCACTTCATTCATTGCAGTTATCACACGTTCTTGATAATAGCGTGCATGCGTATAAACATCAGAATGACCGTTCTCATCATCTTTGCTGCCTTTGATGAATGAGTTCAACACTTCTATAGCGTTGTGCAATTCACTAATTTTATGGCAAAGATCTCTAAGCATGCCTTCCTCAGCAGTTATTTGTGCACCACCAATAGCGGACTTGGTGAGCACGATTGTCGAAGCGAGTTGATGTTGATATTCAATTGCAGCTGGCAAAATCATTGTGGATGCAATTTCAGCAGTTAGCAAAGATTCAATATTTATTGTCTTGCAATATGCTTCCAACATAATATTGTATCTGCTTTCCACTTCGTCTTCTTTCAGCACACCTTGCCTAGTGAAAAGTGCCTTTGCTTCTGCGGTTACGAGAGCTGGCAACGCCTCAACAGTATTGCGAGCATTAGGTAAGCCACGCTTTTCCGCTTCCTTGTGCCATACTTCTGAATAATTGTCGCCGTTGAAAATAACGCGCTCATTCTCGGTAAGTACTTTCTTAACGACAGCCTGTACTGCTTTTTTCAGTTCAGTTCCTTTCTTCGTTTCAGCTTCAATAGCATCAGCTACATATTGCAATGAGTCAGCCACTATTGTATTGAGAATGGTATTTGGCCATGCAATTGATTGACTAGAGCCAACAGCTCTAAATTCAAATTTATTGCCAGTGAAAGCAAATGGCGATGTACGATTGCGGTCAGATTCATCTGGTGAAATCTCAGGCAACATAGATACACCAATTTCGATTACACGCTTAGCTTTTTGACCATCTACCTTGCCGGTTACAATTCCTTTTACCACTTCAGCTAATTTATCACCAAGATAGACACTCATAATTGCTGGCGGTGCTTCATTAGCTCCAAGACGATGATCATTGTTAGCGCTAGCGATACTAGCACGCAACAAACCACCGTATTTATTCATAGCGCGAATGATAGCAGTTAAGACCACCAAAAATTGCTCGTTTTCATGCGGTGTTGAACCAGGTTCAAGCAAATTGTTGCCTTGATCATCAGCCATAGACCAATTGTTGTGCTTGCCACTGCCATTGATACCACTAAATGGTTTCTCATGTAATAAGCAACGCAAGCCGTGTTTAAGAGCTGTCTTACGGAAGATTTCCATAAGCAGCATGTTGTGGTCACAAGCAATATTGCTGCTTTCAAAAATTGGCGCCACTTCAAATTGACCAGGAGCAACTTCGTTGTGTCTTGTTTTTACTGGCACACCTAACTTGTAAAGCTCGTGCTCTGCATCCATCATAAAGGCAAGCACACGCTCACGAATGGTACCCCAATAATGGTCTTCCATCTCTTGTCCTTTAGGTGGCTTAGCACCAAACAAGGCACGACCAGCATTTATTAAGTCCGGGCGAGCAAGATAGAAAGTTTCATCAATAAGAAAATATTCTTGTTCAGGACCAACTGTGCAGCTTACTCGTTTAACAGTTTTGTTGTCCAATACATGCAACAATCTCACTGCTTGTTTGTTAATTGCCTCGAGTGAGCGTAAAAGTGGTGTCTTTTTATCGAGCGCTTGTCCACTATAAGAACAGAACACTGACGGAATGCACAATGTTTTACCATTCGTTCCTTCCATTATAAAAGCTGGACTGGTTGGGTCCCAACCTGTATAACCACGTGCTTCAAAAGTGGAACGTATGCCACCGGATGGAAAACTAGATGCATCTGGCTCACCTTGCACTAAAAATTTGCCAGAAAACTCAACCAATGCTTTATCATCAGCGGTCGGTGTAATAAAGGCATCATGTTTTTCAGCAGTCAATCCTGTCAATGGAGAAAACCAGTGACAAAAGTGGGTCGCACCTTTTTCAACCGCCCAATCTTTCATTGCGTTAGCTACTATATCTGCCATAGAGGGGTCTAGGCGCTCACCGTTATCTAAAGCACTGACAATCGCTTTATATATAGACTTAGGCAAATACGAACGCATAGTGACACGATTGAAAACATTGCTGCCATAAATTTCTGTTACCGGTGTCGTTGTGTAATCAATACCAGTTGTCTGTGGACGATGCTGACGCACACTTTGCATTAGATTTGCACGCCCAGTCCCACCGCGTGAATTTTTAATAGGTTTAGAGTGAATTGTCATTGGAGTGGTTGATCCTTCAGCTTGTAGAGTTTTGGTCATTGTATTAGCCTCTAGCTTAGTGTGTGTGGTTCTATTAGTGATATTCTGTTCGTTCAATTTCTTTCTTTCTCATTGCTTACTAACGGTCGAGTTAAAATTTTTATGGGTCTACATTCCTAAAGCCTTTAGTATGACTCGCTTTTCCCTCTTCCCATCGAATTCAGCATAAAAAATCTGCTCCCATGGACCAAGGTCTAGTTTGCCATCTGTTATGGGCACAATAACCTGATGATTAATCAATAAGCGCTTTAAATGGGCGTCCCCATTATCTTCGCCAGTATTATGATGCTTATAATGCGGATTAACTGGCGCTAGTCTTTCTAACCAAGCATCTATATCCTGTATCAAGCCCTCTTCCCAGTCATTGATATATACACCAGCTGTTATATGCATGGCAGACGCAAGTAACATACCGTCTTGAAGACCGCATTCGCTAATAAAAGCGGCTATTTGGTCTGTGATTCTTATATACTCACGCCGAGTTTTTGTGTTAAACCACAAATATTTGGTTTCAGCACGCATTGTCGCTGTAGGCTTCACTAGTAACTCCAGGACTGGATAGTCTCCAAGAAGGTTCGACCAAGAACGCTATTTACATCCTTATAAATATAACCACAAATGAGCAATATCGGTTAAAGTTGAACTGTGATTAACCTAATTAATGCTGTTTTTGTTGCATTTCGCTAAGCCTTTTCCTGATATCTTCTTGATCCGGGTCAAGCTGTAAAGCGCGCTCATAAGCTTTCTTGGCTTCAACCTCCTTGCCTTGTTTATCAAGCAATTTGGCCAATTTTGACCACAAACCAGCATTCGAATAAATCGCTTGTTCTTTATGATAGGTCAGCATTTTCAAACCAAAAAAATCATGCGATGAAGTGGGCGCCTCAATATTGCCCACAACATAATTGGGCGTCAAGTCTATCGCTTGAGCAATTTCATAAGTAGCACCGGACAGATCTCCTTTGGCTTCCAAGAACCAAGCCATGTCAGCGTGCAAAGCTGGAGACTTAGGCTCAATAGCAATTGCCTTTTTCAATTCTTGAATCGCCTCATCCGACCGTGCCATCCGTCCTAACATGTAAGCAAAATCCGCATGCGCATAAGCATCTTCAGTCGACTTATCGCTATCCGGAGCAACAGCAAAACTTTTTCTATAAAGCGCCTCTGCTTCGTCATTCTTTGCAGCATTGGTCAAAGCAAAAGCAAGCGACCGCATGATGGTAGGATTATCTGATAAATAATAATTGGCCCATGCTAACTCAAAAATTTCTCTATGTAATCTATTTTGACTTTCATACCTGAGAGCCTTACGATAATGCGCTTTAGCCGTATCACGGTCCAATTGCTGCTTTTCTTCTGAGTTTAACGGAATTGACTTGCCTAGACCAAAAGTAATCATAAACTCGGCAAGAGCTTGGGCAATATTTAAATGGGTCAAACATGTGATCATATAATCGCGATGCGCCTTACGTGAATCAGGGTCTCTAGCAATTGCTTCTTGAAGCTCTAATTCAGCCATATCAAAATCAGCTCGCTCAAGGTAATGATGGGCTAAGCCGTAATGCAAATCAAAATTACTCCCAATACCAAGTTCCGTTGCACCAGACGAACTACCAATATTTATTGTTAAAAGCAGAGCAAATACTATCTTCTTTTTCATTTGCCTATCTTTACTAAGAAACAGCAACCATAGTCATATCATGGTCATTGCAAAATCCAACCATCTGCTCTTCCTCTACTACCATGGTTTCTTTTGCTTCAATTGCTAATACTCCACCGCTTGTTTTGCCTTGCTCTGGCAATAGCATGCTATTTAACGTGCTCAGCCCAACTGTAGGAATATCAAAACGCTGGTCTTGGTTCGGCTTAGCCACTTTAACCACTACCACAGGACCCCGTGCATAATTAACCGCCCTCTTTATAGCTTCGTCTGTTCCTTCAATTGCCTCAATTGCCAAAATCATACGATTTCGTACTACTACCGTTTGCCCAATATCAAGCCGGGCAATTTCTTTTGCCATTTTGAAGCCATAATTTATATCCGCATATTCTTCTACCGTAGGCTGTCTTTTTGTGAGAATCCCCACCTCGGGAAATAAATGTCGCAAAAACTCAGATTGAGTTAGTACCTTGATGCCATTGCCTTCCAAATAATCGCCAACCGCAAACTGTATGGCATCGTCATTCATACTAGGCAATTTGCTAATAATTTTAATTGCCGTCCAATCAAGCTTAGTTATATTGCGCAAAAAATTTATCTTAGGCACTTTGCCCACGAAAACTGCTTCTTTAAGTCCTTCATTATCAAATAATTGTCTATTTCGCCCCATTTGCCCCGGAGCTATCTGGTAAATCTTATCTACAATCTGATCAATCTGATGGGCAGCAGTATCCGAAAGGGCAAAGCCAACCACTCGATATCCTCTTTCCTTAGCAGATTGAGCCAAAATAGCAGGTAATTTCCCCTCGCCTGCTACTAATCCTAAAGCTTTAGTTGCCGTTTGTTTTTCAATATCTATCTTTTGTATTAGACTATTCATATAGGGAATATACTCTCAAGTATAGTGTTTAATTTTGTTCTGACACTCTAGTCTAACATTGTCCCTTGCATCCTGTCTTAGCCAGTTCTTTTTGGCAGCTAGAAATCTTGACAGGATGGCAAAAAATTGATTAAACTGACTTAAAATTGTTTTCCATACCTAGTAATTAGGGTGTTTTGAACATGTTTTCTCGCATTTTTTGGCCCTCCACAAGTTTTTCAATAAAAATTGCCCTAAGCGGTTTGATTTCGCTTAGCTATCTAATACAACCAGCTTTTAGCCAGCGTGATTATAACCCCAACTTCAACCATTTTTATATGGGTCGTCAGGAATGGACTGTTGAAGATAATTCACCGGTTATTATCAATAAAACTGGCACCGCTTCCGGTGGCATGAACGGTTCATTGCCAAACCGCCCACCATTACCTAAAGCCGGTTGGCAAGGCTACGCACCAATTGATAATCCGCCCCCCAACAATAATCTTCCTAAGGCTCCAGGCGGTTCAAGACCTAAAGGCGCAGCTCATGCCAAACCAGGATATAAGGGACACACAGGGAATTTAACTGGCGGTAAATCGCCTTCAGGCATAAATGCGTACAAACCATATGCTACTTATTCTAATCCTGCCAATGCACCCAATGCTGGCATCGAACCAAGCACCAGCACCCACGTAAAGGGTGACCTTTTGCACTGGACTCGCCGTACTCCCAGACAACAATAACCGACAGAACATTCGGCTATTGCTACTTACAACACAAGTTGCGATTTCATAACCCATGTATATGGGCAAGTTTTAGAGGCAGTCAAAGATATTGATCCTGGATTAAAAAGCCCAATTGCGAATTTAGGGTGAACCAAGATAATAGTTTCAACACGCACACTGCCATGGAGAATACCGCCCAAAGGCAGCACTGGTATTGGCTGGAAAACTGTTTCACTGATATTAATTGTTGGATCGAGCTCAAAAAATAATGGCGGCAAATTTTTACTTTTATTTTCCACAATAGTAAGAGCGCGTTTATAAGGCGCTTGGGTGGATTTAACAATCCTGTTTTTACCAACCGCAAGTTCGCCCGGAGGGCCCATTGCCGCTGCACGTGCTGCATCGCTAACAATTTCGTCATTGATCATAGTGCCTACGACAAGTAAGCCGACATCAAGAAATAGAGAAATTACCAGAACAACCAGTAGAAAACCAGCCATAAGCTCGATAATGCCTAATCCCCGCGATTGCTGATTTGATCGGTAGAAATACATTATCTATCTAATTCATTCCTTTTCGCGGACAGTATTCGCTATCATTTTCAACTTTTCAGTACTATTTTAGCGTGTGTTAAATCACTGAACCGATAATAGTATACTATTGGTCTCGTTATTCTTTACCTGTATATGCATTTAGGAGAGTATGGTAACAATCTTGAATCGGATATTTAAATATAAAAATGTAATTGTTCTATTTCTTTTTATAATGCTAGCAAACACGTGCCCTTTAATTACCGTCCATGCAGACGAAGCAACTAATCAGCCCACCAATTCGCCTACTAGCAATAAAATCACCAATCAATCAGTAGATACAATAAATGCCCTTAAACCAGAAGAAATAGAGAAATTACTCAAACAGCAATACAAAGTTATTGAGCCAGAGCCTTCTTCTTTGAACCCTTTCCCAAGACTTGTTCCTCGCAGCAGTCACGCTGGAGTGCTTGCTCATTTGGATTCTCTATATCATGTTACCAAAGTGACAAATTTTGATGATAAGGGCTTTTTCAAACGACAAAGGATTCTGATCGTAACAGTGACTAATATTATTCTTGAAGAAAGAATTATGGTAGGAGACAGAAGTAAAGGCATATTTGCTCTAGATGGCACAAATTTACTATATTTAAATGGATCAGATAGTATGACTAATGTCACTAACCTATTGAAACATGAGAATAGACCGCTTGAGGAAGCCGACCCTGATATGCTGTCCGAATTTCTCAGTAAAACAATATTGCGCCAAAACAATGATCGTATAGATGTTATTCGCTCCCCCGGTGATATTGCGAAACTCGATGTACCTAATGCGAAGGAAAAAAATAGTTCCATAACAAAGTCAAAGCAACGCATACGATCATTGATGCAGCGCATGTATTATCCTACTGTTAATCATAGTGAGCTAGATAAATGGCAAGGACAGATTGTCAAGCCGGAATTATCAGGCAATATTAAAAGTGGTTGGAAGTGTCATTTTATTGGTTTGCGGGGGTGGACATACAACATCAGCCTTCCCTTTACTTTGGTAGCTTTTGATATTGATATATCGCCGACATTTGATTTTACAATAACTGAGACTATTCTCAGTAAAGAAATTATGAATTAGAATTATAAGCTGATGCAGGTAAGCATTTAGTATTTGGTTGTAGAGCTGAGAACAAGTAACACTAAATTTTTCTTCGTCAAGGGGCCAGTTGGGCACCGCAGGTAACAGCTGTTGCCTGCACAATAATATCCGGACGGTTTATAACTGCATTTTCTAAGGACTGGTTTTGCTCGATCGGAAAGGCAACCTTAAGCTTTACAGCGCAGGGCATCTGATCACAATAGACTTTGAGATTTAGTTTTTCTTCGTCAATCAATTTGGCAGTTTTTACAAAATCGCCTGCATTCACCAATCTTGCCTGTTGGACTGTTCCTCGAGATAAAGTATGCAACGGACTGAGCTTAAAAATTTCATCCGCATCATCATCAGGCAATTTGGCATTTATATTACCTTTAAATCTGCGTGTTTTTTTGTCTATCCAACCTCGAGAGAGATCAAATTCTTGTAATTCATCCGATGAATCATCATAAGCATTTGATTGCAAATCATCTAATACATATCCAACTTCAAGATCTACTACTCGAGCACCGTGTGCCCCTAAGTCCGGATTCGATTTTAGCATTGTACACAATTCTTTCAAGCGCGAAGCGATTATTTGTTGTCGGCCAATTTCTAAAACCCAGGCACCGTGCTTTGATTGATCCAGAACCTGGCGAGCCATGGGCTCAAATATGTCATAATAAGCATTACAAGTAAAATTATGAATCGCGCGTGAATCAAATACAAGCTCTCGCGACAGAGCAACTAAATTATTCGTTCTACCTATACAATCATTAGAATTTAGCAAGCTGGCTGCTTCCAGAGCAATCGAATTTGTGATCGCCTGTGAGTCTTGACGCCGTGCCATTAATGTCCATATATTGAAGGCAAATACCATCACCAAAATGATGACAAAAAGCACGACTATAACAAGCGCAAGAATGACGCCTCGATTATTAGATATTTTAGTAGATTTTCTTAAACAATATTGATGCATATCATTGGTATTAAACCTGCTAATCAGCCTTGTAATAAATAAGTGCTTGCTTATCACTGACGGAATCAATCAGAAAAAGAGTGTGATGTATCGTCGGCGGCGTCAGTAATTTACTCGGAATATAAAAGTTCTCAAGTTCTAGTTGTCCTACTAAGTCCCAAAAGCCGTGTCCTGGTACTTCAATTGCCACAACCTGGTGGCGATTTAGCATCATCTCCAAATACAACCGTACAAGCGCATTTGCACATGCTGCCTGCTCGGTAGACGAACATGAATTCAAATATACGTAGACCTTATAATTTAAGTCAGTATTAAAATCCTTATATCGTCGACACCCCAGCGGATCTGCGCCGCGATACCAAAGGCTTTCATACGGAATCTCTTCGCCCACATCTGCCGATTTTACATAAGCATATGATATTGCTACTTTTACTATGGGCAATGGTAGAGGTAGTGATGGGTTGGCAGATGGACCAGGGAAGTCCAGATAGTTTTTATACACTGTAGGACGCAAATAAAATATATAAGTTTCTTTTTGTCCGATTTGACTCCAAAGTGCATCTTGCGCCTGGGCTGCTGGCAAGAACTCGACCTGGCTTATCAAAAGCCAGGTCGAGCAAAGTATTGCTAATATGATTCTTGCAGGATACATTACTGCTTAGAACTCATTCTTTTCTTGGTGCACTGTTTGTATGATGCAACACCCCATTGAGTGAAACTCCTGATGTGCCACCACTACCACCACTACCACCAGAACCACTGCCACTAGCGGAGCCACTACTACCATACACAGTGGCGGGCGATAAGGCTTGAGCAGTATTGGGAGCAATCTCTAGTGCAGAGACATCTATAAACTCGAGATCCCTAGCCGCTACAGTATTGTTCTTAATAAATGAAATATCGGGATGCTTCCAACTGGCGTTTGCATCACCATTTAAGTAAAACATAGAACCGTTTTGAGCTGTAATGGCACCATATGTGGCTAAGGCCTGCAAGATAATAGCAGCCTGAGGACAGCCAGCGGCTTTGGCAGCAGGAATTAAAGTAGCAGCAGAGCTGGCTTTTAATCTCATCATTTGACCCATAGGTGGACCGGCGTTGTTGGTTTCAGATTGGTGATTAGCTGGCCAGTTGTATATATCAGATGTTTTGCTCAAATTGATGCTTATAGCATGGTTTATTGCACCGGATGCAACTTCAGCGTATTTAGCTAATATTGGCAAAAATGCATATCCATAAGCACAGGAAGAAGTCCAACCAGGAGTACGTTCAGCATTCGAGCTCAGATTAAAGATTGCGCCAGCATCAGCACTCCATTTACCATTACTTTGCTGAGCATTGATCAGCTCGTAAGTTATCCCATTAGTTGTGTCTAGTGTGAGCATATGCCCATCACCAGAGCCAACTGATCCACCTAGCTCTCCAATAGAACTAGGATTGCCGTTAGTACCAGTATAGGCTGAGCCTTCCACTTTAGGATTAGGAGCAACAAGATATGGACCCTGATCGCTTTCGTCTCCCCAAGCAGTCCAAGTTACCGTAACCATAGTACCTTGGCTAGCCGGAATAGCATTATAAGGAATACCAATAATTTGATTTTGGTATCCAATCGAATCGAAATCACAATAGATAGGATTAACTGAACTAAATATTCCCATCCATGTGGCTGACATCGGATCGACTGGACATAAGTCTACTCTAGTGTTGATCATATTATTGGCCGGCAACATTTGTACACCCAACACTACGTTTCCACCTGCGCCGTTAGAACCAGATACTGGTGGTGGCGGTGGTGGCACTGGTGTTGGTGGCGGAGCCGGAGGAGGTGGCGGCGCTGGGGCCGGAGCCGGAGCTGGTGCTGGAGCCGGAGCTGGTGCTGGGGCCGGAGCTGGCGCTGGGGCCGGAGCTGGCGCTGGGGCCGGAGCTGGTGCTGGGGCCGGAGCCGGTGCTGGAGCCGGTGCTGGAGCCGGAGCTGGTGCTGGAGCCGGTGCTGGAGCCGGAGCTGGTGCTGGGGCCGGAGCTGGTGGTGGCACTGGATGCGGTACTGGGACCGGAGCCGGTGGTGGCACTGGTGGGAGCGGCGCTGGAGCTGGTGGTGGCACTGGATGCGGCGCTGGAACTGGTGGCGGCACTGGATGCGGAGGAGGAGGAGGAGGAGGAGGAGGTGGTGGTGGTGGTGGTGGTGATGATCCACCATGACTATTTATTATATTTTGCAGACGTGTCACTTGCTTCTGAAGAATTTTCTCTTCGTCTTTAATAAAACTTTCTTCTCTCTTTATTGATCTAGTTTGTTTCTTTTCTTCGAGTTTACTCAATTCCTTATTGAGCCTGTTTATCTCCGCTTTGTCTCTTGCGATTTGCCTTTCATCTTGCTTGATTCGCTCTTTGCTCGATTCAGCAAGCGCTGGAGCAGAATAGCAAACATTTATCACTGATTGTAATAGAACCGAAAATGAAATTAGCGAAAAGTACTTTACTGATTTGGAACGCATAAAATATAACCTCTTCAGTCACTAATAGTGGACAAATCGTTTAAACAATGGAAAACAGAATGCAATAAATAGTTAAACTTCCTATGCTTATTCCCTTGTCAACCATTATAAATAACTAAATTTCCTTCAAAGTTAACCTACGTCCTGTTAATTTAATTTACAAAGGATCAATAATTGCCATAAAACGCTGAATCCAAGGCATTTTCACCTTTTCTGTTAGACAAATAACAGTTTGGCGATACTATCCCTATAATACAGAAAATGGCTTGTTAGCTTGAGAAACTATTAGTCACTCTTATTTGATTTAAAAGCTGGTTATAACGCTTTAGTAGCAATAACCCAATATTTATCCGGGTTCCAGTCATTTCCTATTTTAGACAAAGTTTCTAAAGTAGCAGGATCTTCTCCCAGTTTGCCAAAAATAGCATAGCCGTGGTCCAGGTGGGGCGCGTCTTGCATTAAAATAAAAAATGAACTAACTCCACTGTCTGCCTTGTCGTCATAATGTGCCATGCCTAGTGTATATTTATGATGACTCAAGCGATTAGATTTTTGCGCAGACACTTCAAGCGGGATGCGTCGCAATAAAGCTTTTGATGTCTCCGATATAGGAGACTTTTCTTTCGCCTTATCTTCGACTGCTGCAATTTGCAACATAAAATTGGATGAATAATTGCATAATCGAGTGTCATTAAATGCTCCCGACATAAGCAAGCGATAGACTTGTGTAGCTGTTACCGGTGCTAAACTTGGATCAATATGTAAAACAAGCGGTCCAGCATTTGTTTCTAGCTGAATAGATTGCGCCTTTGTTAATAGTGGCCCGTCTTTGTTTGCATCAAATGCAGGCAAATCAATTATTTCTCGTGGGGTAGATATACCTGCAGGTGCAGTGGGAGCAGCATCTACAATATTGGTTACTGGCTTAACACTGCACACATAAGCATCTTTTCCTTTCAATACCCATTCAGGTCTAGCAAAAGTAGGATCTTCAAAGAAAATGCCAGCGGCTGCCATAGAATCTTGCGGAACATGTGTGGTATTTTTATAGGTAACTTCAAGCTCATAATTCGCTTTCTCTGGTAGAACAATACCTTTTTCTGAATTCCAATTCTCTATATGTTTAATTTCTAAACCGTGGGAAATATCTGTTTTAGCGCCCACACTTATTAACCTCTTGCGTGAACTGCCTGTGCATTCATATACACTTAGATTGCTGCACAGCGGATGAACATGACTCCAAACAGTATGAACAATACGAGGCTTTGAGGCAAAGCCTGGTTCAAACTCATCGTTAATCACCGAACCATAAGTATGGGTTCCTGGCGGAATGACCCAATGTCCGCTCATGCGTCGTCCTTTGCTGTCTGTAAAAACGCCGTTAGCAGTATTATTAGGGGCATTAACACCAATCGATGTGCCTAAGCAAGACGGACAATTGTTTTTCTCTTCCTCAGCTGCCTGCTCAGAATTTTTATCTATCACTACGTGAATCCAGGGTACATGCCAGGCTAATGCTGTTATAGGATAAACTAGGTCCTGGTCTTTAATAAAATAGAATGTACAACGATGTTTAACACGTCTATGTTCATCTGTGGTCCTATTAGCTGCTTGGAAGACGGCATTCCATATTTCGTCGCTAGCAACTGGTACTGCATAACCTGGTGGAAATGTTATTTCTGTCTGTCCTTGTGTAACAGTAGCTAAGCGAAGGCTTTCACATTTTTCGCCATCAGTAAAAATTTGATTGCGGAAAGCAGGCTTAACATCTAAATTCCAGTGACAGATGAATTCTGCTGTAGGTAAAACATGATCATTCTCATCTAGTACTTCAAGTTTTACTCCTTTGAGCCAAAGCAGGGTTCTGCGATCCTGATCGGTATGAATTAAGCCTTTTACCTCACGAGCCATCGTTTGGTTGGATCCGCCACCCATCATTGATGGCGCGGCACCACCATTCTCAACAAAGACGTCCATTCCCTCCGGTAAAAAAATCTCCTTGGATGCCACAATATCTCCAACCTTAAAATCATATGAAATATAAGGGCCTTCCATAGATCTGTATCTGCGATGGAGATCGAATGGTCCTGCCGTTATCAGAGCTGTGGTTATCTTTCCTTCAGAAAAATCAAAAGATTGTTTATCATCATGACTGCTAGCAATAGCACTGATATTGCTCATAGAAATTGTTGCCGAAATCAATATCAAGGCAATAAAATTGCTGGTAACTGATTGGACTAATTTTTTTAACTCTTCCAAATTCATTTAATCTTTATTCCTTACTTCAGGATACCGATTGTCCGCCAGCAGTCAAAGCATACGTAGAAACAATAAAACTTTTATCTCCATTAGCAGTTGGATATTATCTATAGCAAAAGAAAATTGGATTTTAACTGCACAAGGCATCGTCCTAATCAAAGCACTTACATTTGCCCATGCCCGTTTTGCGCCACTAATAACAATAGAATCAGTAAATTAATCTTATACTAAAAGCCTTAAGAGCAAGACGAGCATCCAAAAGCATCTAGCAATAGCTCAAAACATAAACAAAACCATGGAAAAAAAGTGAAAAAGTTCTTGCAGAACATTCATAAGAATTACTCTTCTATCTAATTTATTTTAACGCTTTAACGGGATAACAGAGTCATTCGTCGAGCTTGAATGTCACTTGGATGTGATTCTTTAATTAATGCTTGTTCGGCATTCAATGATTAGATCTTTGACCACAGCCGCTGACGATAAAGAAAGCAACCAACGAACTGTAATTACAAGATCAGTAGTGCTTATCATTTCTTCCTGTGTCAGTCCAGAATTTTCGGCCATATCAGTATCAACCCAGCTTGGACACAGAGCTGTAACTTTTATCCCTAGTGGTGAGAGTTCATGATACAACGATTCGCTGAGCCCGACCAGAGCAAATTTTGAAGCCCCGTATACTCCATATTCTGCAAAACCTACTTTGCCAGCTCTTGAGGCAACATTAATAATAGTGCCACTACTTTGTGCTTTCATTATCGGCACTATCGTTTTTAAAAAAGAAAAGGCTCCGCGTAAATTGATAGCCAATGTTTTATCAAAATCTTCCATCGAAACATCTACTGTTCCTATCATGCCAGTGCCAGCATTATTGAAAAGCAGATCAATGCGTCCAAATTTGGAATGCACATCTGTCACCATCGCCTGAACAGCGTCATGATCCTGTACATCTAGCGGATAAACAACCACGTTCTCGGCCTTGGCGTCGCTAGATTTTATTCGACTGGCAAGCTGTGTCAGCGCATCCTTAGAACGAGCTGTTATTGCCGTAATATAACCGTCAACTGCCAGTGCTTCAGCAACACTTGCTCCTATTCCTCTACTTGCTCCGGTTACTATTGCAACTTTTGTATTCTTGTTCATTTAACTTGGTCTTCTTCCTGGTTTTCAAGTAAATCAAACGCTACCAACAATAAGTCCATCATAGCCATTTATTATTTCACATACTTGTCCCAGCCCGCATACCGTTCAATAATACGGCCTTTTGGCAACGAAACAACAGTTAGAATAACGCCAGAAATCAATTCGCTAAAAAATACTATTGGCAGTTGTCTAGCAAAAAGCAATGCAATAATAATAAGCAATAAGCCCATAAATACATTAATAAAACGAGCAATCCTAGTCACTTCAGCAGATGCCACCGCAGCAACCGTCACTACCATTGCACCTAGTAAATGATCGCAGTCCGCTGTTCTACCAGCAAAAGGCAAAATATCCGGACGCACCATTAGCCATACTCCGACGGACAGTTGAGCTACTATAGGCCACGGCACTGTCACTCCTTGGACACTTGCTATCCAACGTTGTAAAAATGAATAATTGGTACGATCAGGATCTTTAGCGCCAGCTCCTATAATGCTTCCACCCATCCAGAATAATTGCCAGAGGTGCTTTTTTTGGGACCTTGCCGCAACCAAAAACTGCCCGACTGCCACTGCTTCATGCACCGCAAGAGGAACTGACATCAACAATCCGGCAGCCGATATCAAACAGAGTCCACACCAGGCGCCAACTACAACCGGCTGCATGACAACCAAAATTATGCTCGTCACACCCAGAGGTATTACCAGAACCGCAAACATTACCGCTACAAACGGTGCTGTGCGCCAACGAGCCCGGTCACCCATAAAACCGGTCAGAACTTCCAGAATATAAGCAACCGAACCGAATCCAGCATCCGAAATTGGAAAGGATCGCGAAACAATTGAACTCGTTACTTTGTCACTACCATCACCAAAAAATGGATCCCAGGCATGCCGTATATAACCAAGCTGATGCGCTGCTAAATAGCGTGAAATAAAAAATCCAAGCAGCGCTAGTGCGATCCCCAGCCATCGTCGAATCCAGGATGATGGATTATACGTCCAGCCCGGAGGTTGATCAGGACCCGCCAGTTCTATTCCGCCTTTTCCAGGCGTGCCCGGTATTAAAATAGAAAACGTTATTACAAAACAAGCAATCAAAGTATCAATCAAATAAACCGCCGGTGTCGGCGACCAGAAAACTAATGGTGCAAAAAGCAGCCAAAAAGCGACTATAAGTGTACCCCAGCGCAGCAGCACCCGGCATGGTGAAAAAGCTAAGAATTCAAAAAGAATTATCAAAGCACCGCATACAGTATCACTAATTGCAAGTGCTGGACATTTGTAATCAAAAAGAAAAGGACCTGCTATGAGCCAGAGCCCCAAGATATAGTTGACTACATAGGTCCATAGGGTTTTGTAATGATGAGCCCTGACGACATGTTCATACTCGCTTGAAGTTTTCCCGACGACCTCTTTGAAATCCTTGATCTGAAACTCGCTTTGATGAGTATGGTGGCTTATCATGTTCGTCCCTCGATCTTGAATGTTTGCGTAGCTTTCATAATTATTCTCCCTTTTCTTCGTGTCCGCCAAATCCATAGCGCAGAGCAGATAATACTTTATCGGCAAAGTCAGCTTGAGCGCGTGAGCTAAAGCGTTCATATAGTGCGGTGCTAAGAACAGGTACAGGAATAGATTCGTCGATAGCTGCCAGTATTGTCCAGCGTCCTTCACCTGAATCCGACACCCGACCTTCGAACTCATCCAGGTCTGGATTGTTGAGAAATGCGGCAGCTGCCAGATCTAATAACCATGAAGAAATCACACTACCGCGGCGCCAAACTTCAGTAATATCAGCAAGATTAAGATCGTATTGATAAAGTTCAGGATGCCGCAAAGGCGTAGTTTCGGCATCGTCCGTGCGCTTTTCTTTACCGGCATTTGCATGACGCAAAACATTCAGCCCCTCAGCATAGGAAGCCATAATACCATATTCGATACCATTATGAACCATTTTGACGAAGTGTCCCGCACCGCTTGGACCGCAATGCAAATAACCATGTTCAGCAGTACCACCAATTTTATCCCGCCCTGGCGTGCGCGGTGCTTCTTCGATACCCGGCGCTAAAGAGGCAAAGATTGGCTGGAGACGTTGAACAGGCATTTCTTCCCCACCAATCATTAGACAATAGCCACGTTCCATCCCCCAGACGCCACCGCTAGTGCCCGCGTCTACATAGTGAATGCCTTTCGGCTTGAGCTTGGCAGCACGGTGAATATCATCATGGTAATACGAATTGCCACCATCGATAATCACATCATCTTGTTCTAGGAGCCCAGCTAGTACATCTAAAGTGGAAGTGACCACGGCAGCCGGCAACATCATCCATAACGCGCGCGGCTTGCTCAATTTATGCACAAAATCATTGAGCGACTTAGCACCCACCGCCCCTTCTTTGACAAGTTTCTCTACAGCTTCGGGGTGGATGTCATAAACAACGCATTTGTGACCTGCCTTAAGAAGACGTTTGACCATATTGTTTCCCATGCGGCCTAAGCCGATCATTCCGATTTCCATTTGCCCCCTCCTTGATCACTTTTTTTATTTTCTGTCGGCTCCAACATAAAACGATCATGATCTGTCCACAATGGGTCACTACCATTTAACAAAAAATACCTTTGTCATTGCTTTTCAACTCCCCCATCTTTGTGATCGCCCAACATAATGATATGCTCTAATTCAATTTGATACCTTGATTTTTCGCTTCATTAAGCGTTCAGAATCACGCCGAAAGCGGTTTTGAATTAAACGAACTAATGGGTACGCTAACCAACCCAACAACGTATTAGGATTAGAGAAAGCTAGAATATCGTAAAAAACTGTGTCTGTGCTTTTGTCCCACTCCAACAAAAATCGCTCTTCGCCAGTTTCTGCATGATCAGGTAAGGTTCCGTATCCAAATCCAAATCTGGTTATCGGTCCTTGCTCGTTTATAACATAAACAATACGGCAAGCATTAAGCGACCAGAAACAACTATGCCAGGCCAAAACTGCTACCACGGCGTCAGGGATGATAAGAGAGTTCTGCGGATAAATCTCTACCCAATTTACGTTGAATTGTTCCCATTTTTCAAATGCGGTTACAGCCGTTTTAAAAGTATTCGCACCACTGCCAAGTATTCCTCTTACCCGGTCTTTTCCATATCCCCTTGGACAAATACCATCCTTTGTAATTCCAATTGCCCCATATGAAAACGACAAGAACTGTTGTCCACTAATGAACTGCCTTATCGCTTCTTCTGATGGTTTATTTAACAATAACATCGCTGACAATATAGCCGGGTTTTTACCAACAATAAATCATCTCGCAGTTTAAATAACGATTGTTTAGAAAGGTCACGTCAAAAGTTTAATTTCCAATCTGCGCCCGAATATTGTCTGATATGTTACTCTAAAATTCCTAGACCTCCATAATTATAGGTTGCAAATTTTTCCATCTTGAATTGCACACAAGCTTACGGAACGAGCGTGACTTGCAGAAAAAGCGAGACATCAAGATGACAATCACAGGAACAGATATTTTAAAGAATGGCATTGCAAATCAGGTTGCTGATCCGTGTACCTTAGTTATATTTGGCGCTAATGGTGACTTAACCAAACGCTTGCTCATACCAGCTCTTTGCAATTTAGCAGGACGAAAACATTTACCAAAGAATTTTGCCATTATTGGTACAGGCCAAGTTGTTATTCAATTTAAAGATGACAGACTGACAGACTTTGGTGATATACCTACTAAGAACTTAACACCAAATACGCTTGTGCTAAAAATTCAACCCGATGAAGGAATTTGTTTGCAGTTCGGTGCTAAAGTGCCTGGAGAAGTACTTTCTATACAAATGCTAGCAATGGATTGTAAATATAGTGATTATTTCGGCCAGCAAACTACAAATGGCTATGAAACTCTTTTATATGACTGTCTTATTGGTGATTGCCTACTATTTGCCAGGGCAGATAACGTGGAGACCAACTGGGGCATAGTTGATCCAATCCTGAAATACTGGCAAAATGCTGCTCCAGATACACTGCAAGTTTATTCCTCTGGTGCTTCAGGACCTATTGCAGCTGATAAACTACTTGGGCGTGATGGTAGAAAATGGCAAAAACTTAGTAAGTAACTCTAACATGCGAGAAAAAATATGGAAAATAATAAAGAGGTATTCTTGATTACGGGCAGCAGCGGTTTCATTGGTCATGCTCTTTGTCATCATTTTGCTGCAGCAAATAGGGAGATAGTAGGTTTTGATAAGGACGGCCCACCGGATCCCCCCCGCGCCTGTAGATTGTCTATTTTGTGATTTAACATCAGATGAAAGTGTACAAAAAACTTTTCATATTGTTCGTTCACGTTATGGAAACAAAATCAAAGCGGTTTTCCATTTGGCTGCTTATTATAGTTTCTCAGGCGAAGACAGTCCGCTCTATAAGGAGTTAACCGTAGAAGGAACAGATCGTTTAATTCGCGAACTCCAAAGTTTTGAAGTTGGCCAATTTATTTTCTCCAGCTCAATGCTTGTGCATAAACCAAATGAGCCTGGACATCCACTCACCGAAGAGTCCCCAGTGGCACCCAATTGGCAATATCCACTTTCTAAAGTCCAAACCGAAAAACTGCTCAAAGAAAAACATGGAAAAGTTCCGGTTGTCATTCTGCGTATTGCAGGCGTTTATGACGAAGTTTGCCATTCAATTCCAATAGCGCATCAAATTCAACGCATTTATGAAAAGCAATTGGAAGGGCATTTATATTCTGGAAATACTAATGTACGCCAATCATTTGTTCACGTTGCTGACGTTGTTAAAGCCTATGATTTGGTGGTGCAAAAAGCGGCAGAACTTCCTGATATGTCTGTCTTTTTGATAGGAGAGGCCGACGCAATGAGTTATCAGGAAATCCAGGAAGAAATTAGTCACCAATTAGATGGCCATGATTGGACAACATTTGAGGTTCCTAAACCAATTGCAAAAGCTGGTGCTTGGGTAGAATCTACTTTGCCGTTGCCCAAGAAACCTTTTATCAAACCATGGATGATCGATCATGCTGATGATAATTTTGAATTAGATATAAGCAAAGCACGCTCTGTCCTCGGCTGGGAGCCAAGCCATAGCTTGCGCAAAACACTTCCCAAAATGATTGAGGGACTCAAACTCGATCCAAGAAGATGGTATCAAATCAATAAACTTCATCCATCACATCCGCTAGAAGTTAAGACAGGCCAAAAGCAAAATTACAAACGTTTAACAACAAAATTGGGATATTTGTACCTCAGCAAAAAGTTGGTCTGAACCTATACTATTATTAAGGATGAGTCTATGACTAAGCAAAGACAACAACTTGAGGCACAACCTAAAAAGCAAGAGAATTATGAGAGTCCGACTTCGGCAATTAAGTCAGTAATTCTTACACACGATCAATTTGATGCAGTCCTTTTTGATATGGACGGTGTTGTCACTAGAACAGCTGATGTCCATGCTGCTGCATGGAAAAGAGCTTTTGATGATTTTCTCGCCAAACATTCTCCCTCTAGCACCGCCCCTTTCAGCATCGAATCAGACTATCACAAATATGTTGATGGTAAGCCGCGTTATGATGGAGTTAGTAGCTTTCTCAAATCAAGAAACATTGAACTGCCCTGGGGTAAGCATGATGATCTGCCAGGATTTGACACAATTTGTGCGCTAGGCAATCTCAAAAACCAGATTTTTCTTAAACAATTGCAAGAGCATCATGTACAGCCCTACGAAACAACCGTAGCCCTCATTCAATCGCTTAAAAAAGCCGGAATAAAGATAGCAGTAATTACAGCCAGTGAAAATGGAGCAGAGGTTCTTAGGGCAGCTAACTTAGTTCATGTATTCGATGCCAAAGTAGATGGGCTGGACGCTATTCGCTTGAAACTAAAGGGAAAACCGGAGCCTGACACCTTTTTAGAAGCTGCCAAAGAACTAGGTGTTCAACCAAAGCGAGCCGTAGTAGTTGAGGATGCCGTAGCCGGCGTGGCAGCGGGTCACAATGGAAAATTCGGATTGGTAATTGGCGTTGACCGTAATCAGAATGCCGAACGCCTCAAGCAAGGGGGCGCTAGTGTAGTAGTCCGCGATTTAAGTGAAGTCGGCTTGCAAGGCGACTCTAATAAATTGCCCAGTCTGGCAGTAGCTGATCTGGGTGTGAGTGATAAAAATTGGGTTGTAAGTTATAACGAGTTCATCCCAAAGTTAGAAGGGCGTCGGGAAGCTCTTTGTGCTCTAGGCAACGGTTATTTTGTCACAAGAGCTGCGGCGCCTGAATCTAATGCTAATGGCATCCATTTTGCAGGCACTTATCTTGCCGGTGTGTACAATCGCATCACAACGGATATCGCTAATTTAACACTGGAACACGAGGATCTGGTGAATACGCCTAATTGGTTGTCTCTAACTTTCAAGATCAATGAGGGTCCGTGGTTTGAGTTAGAGAAAACCCAAATCATTTTTTATCAGCAAGATTTAAATTTGCGAGAAGGTATACTTTATAGAAAGATCCGCTTTAAGGACCAAGAAGGGCACGAAACAAGTCTTTCAGAAAGAAGATTCGTTCATATGCAACATTGCCACCTTGCTGGCCTGGAAACTAAACTTACGGCACATAACTGGTCAGGTACACTCACAGTTCGCTCTGCTCTCGATGGACGCGTCCTAAATGCCATCGGTATGTACACCTCCTCAGAAAAAGATAAAAACCATTTAGAACCAATTGAGACTTCTATAACAGACGACATTCTTTTTCTTAAAATGCAAACTACGCAATCACATGTCACGATTGCCGAGGCAGCAGGTGTTCGCGTTTTTTGCAACGATAAACCAAAAACTGTTGAGCGCAACGATATCATAGAAACTGATTATGTAGCACAAGACATGCACATCAATATTTGCGAAGGTGATCAAATCACCATTCAAAAAATAGCTTCGTTATTTACTTCGCGCGATGATGCGATTTCAGAAGCAGGTATCGCCGCACATGGAGCAATTATTGACGCACCAAGCTTTGCAACATTAGTAGATGATCAAGTCAAAATTTGGCGTCATCTTTGGAACCTCTTTGATTTATCACTTGAAACAAAAGAAAATACACCGAAAGTTCAACCCTCATTGCTCTTACACCTTAACAGCTTCCAGGCTCTTGCTACAATCTCAAATCATTCCATTGATCTTGACGTTGGCATTCCTGCACGTGGATGGAGTGAGGGTTATGAGGGACATATCTTTTGGGATGATTTATATGTTTTCCCTTTCTTTAATATGCGAGCACCAGCCATTAGTCAGGCGGTGTTGAAATATAGGTACAGACGCCTCGATGAGGCCAGAAAATTAGCCAAGTCTATGGGAGTTTGCGGAGCACTATACCCCTGGCAAAGTGGCAGCTCGGGACGCGAGGAAACACCAAAAGGGGGCTGGGATCCCGAGAAAAAAGTTTGGAACCCAGATTATAGTCATATGCAGGTGCACGTTACTGCCGCTGTTGCTTTTAACATATGGCAATATTATCAGGCTACTGGCGATCTGCAGTTTTTATACATGTACGGCGCAGATATGATACTTGAGATTGCCCGATTTTTTTGCCCACTTCGCCAAATACAACCACAAACGCGATCGTTATGAAATACACGGAGTTGTTGGTCCTGATGAATTCCATGTTCGCTATCCGGACGCAACCGAAGCTGGTATCAATAACAACGCCTATACTAACTTGATGGCTGTTTGGGTGTTGTGCCGAGGGCTGGAGCTTCTTAAAATTTTACCTAAGATTCAATCTAATGAAATTTGTGATCGCTTGAATCTTACCGACAATGAACTCAAGCTATGGGATAATGTCAGCCGTAAAATGTTTGTTCCTTTGCAAGACAACGGCATAATCAGCGAATTTGAAGGATATGAAAAGCTAAAAGAATTTCCTCAGCAAAAAGATGGCTTCATCGACATGGAGCGTCTTCCCCAGATATTAAGGGAGGAAGCCGGTTTACCTAATCAATATCAAGTATCCAAGCAACCGGATGTTTTGATGCTATTCTATTTGTTCTCTACGGAAGAACTGAAAGAGTTATTCGATCGTCTACATTATGACTTCGACCCTGAATCAATTCCTAAGAACATAGACTTCTACGTTCGTCAAACTGCAAGCGATTCTAGCTTGAGCCGCGTCGCCTTGGCTTGGGTCTTGTCACGTGGGGATCGCATAGGATCGTGGAAGCACTTGCAAGCTATGTCCGAAAGTACAACCTCTGAGAAATCACCAGAAACTAAAGTTTTTCCACATTCCTGGAATATTTGGCAACAAGCATTAGACACGGACTTCCTTGACATACAGGGCGGAACAACGGCTAGTGGGTTACACATGGGTGCAATGGTAGGAACAATTGATATTGTTCAACGTTGCTATACAGGAATTGTGATCAAAAACGACGTCCTCTGGTTAAATCCGTGTTTGCCAGAAGAGTTAACGCGCCTATCTTTTCATTTTCATTACCGTCAACATGCTGTGCAATTCGAAATTACACAACAAACAGCCAAAGTAAGTTCAGCTGAGAGCAACGCTCCACCTATTGAAATCGGGTTCAAAGATAAAAAATATGAGCTTGCTCCAGGCACCACTAAAACTTTTAATATTGCCACAGACAAATAAAATTATACATTTTTTCAACGCAAAACTAAGTTCATCATCATGTTCCAATTAGGAACTTAAGAATCAACGTTTCAATCAGTAATTGAGAACCAGAGCCGTGGCCATATGCGCACTCATACTACTGCTTTATAACAGTACAAATCAACTTCATCCTTTACTTCGCTTGTTCTAAACAGCTAAGCATTTCATTTTAAGTCCTTTCACTAAATATTGGAATGCTTCGCATATGTTTTTCTATACGCATAATCATTTGTTTAGGAAGCGCTAGATTAGATTTAAAAGTCGGCCATACTGATTTGGTAGCATCAATAATTTCCTTTGCACTCTTCAATACCAGTGTTTCCGGCAATCTTGCTTTTGCCGCAAAACGCCTAAGCAAATCTTCTGAAAACATGCTCATTTTCTTTGTGCCACCAATATTTAAAGCCAAATTTTCATCATCCAAATAAACCATCGTAGATACAAAGTCATAAGCTGGTGCCAGCGCAGCATGCTTGCCATCTGGATAAATCAAGGACCAATTTTTTTAAATGCATATCAGCATTGCCAATTAATGCGCTAAATACCAATCTTTTAACAAATTGCTCAATTCCTTTCTCTCCAATTTCTGACCAAATCACAAAGGCAATATTATTATAGTTATAATTATCATACTTATCTTTCGGATACACTCCAAATATTTGGGCAAAATCTTCCATGTGTATGCGCCCATCATCAGCGGTTCGATCAAAGCGCTTCACCACAAAAGCATTATTCTCTTGTTGATAAATTTCCTCAGGTACATTATATATTTCGGTTACCGGCACCAAGTCTATTTGCGGCACGTCTATGCCCACTTGTCCAGCTAAACTCATCATGGCAAACTCATTCTCAGGTACAAGCGGAAAAGTTAACGAAGGTAGCTTCACAATCCAAGAACCACCCACACCATGAGCAGGAATTGTAAGCTTGCCACCTCTGTCCATAAGCGCAGAAAATTTCAACTGCACGCCAGCCAACGAAAAGTTAAACGCCCGAGCATCATTAACACCGGCCAAAATATTTTGGTCTTTTATACTTGAATTATAATTTTTACCACTCTCTATCTTGATCTCTATAGCCCCAGGCAAATCTTCTCCCAGTGCCGCCAACAGAAAGAACTCCCGCTCAGAGTTAACTCCACACTTTTTAGCTAAATACTCTCGCAACGCGCCTTCGGGCAATAAGTTAGAAAAAAAAGTTGGTAATTTTTGTCGTGAAATTTGTGGTCTGGACAGAAGGCCGCCCGTTGCAGATTTAAATGAGAGGCTAAGTATAGATCTATTTTGGTTTCCTATATAAGCTTCAGTGAATGAAAATACATTACGGTCACCAGGCAGTAAAGTTATTGCACCAATTACTTTGCCATAAAGAAGAATATTAATGGTATCATATTCAGTGCCCATATCCTACAGTTTCTCGGAGTCTTTTCCTTGTTCCCACAATCGACCATAGGCCGGTACTTCCGAAGCATCTTCACCAACGTTGGATGTTATTGCCAAAACTGCCGGCACAAATTTTTTTGGTACAAGCATTAGTTCAAGATCAAGCGCACGCGCTAGTTCCACAAGATTACCTGTGAGCGGATCTCCTTGCCTGTTTTCAATACGAGATAGATTACCTTGCTTTATG
>Ga0207039_1037_pt1 | contig 40495 bp, 44 predicted proteins | sample Alteio_BWMinCont_74_FD_153264 | JGI IMG/M metagenome (GOLD analysis project Ga0207039, IMG submission 153264) | Enriched cells from forest soil in Barre Woods Harvard Forest LTER site, Petersham, Massachusetts, United States -... | ecosystem: Environmental > Terrestrial > Soil > Temperate forest >... | reverse complement strand
TTTGGTGATCGCGAGCAGGAGCACCGTGCGTTGTAATCCGGCGGGTTTGACTGCTGCCGAAACGACTATGTTCGTGTCAACGACGAGTCGAAGCGAAATCATTAGCGCTTCGTTTTCTTCGCACGCGTGGCCTTGATAATGCTGTCAATCTGCTGTGAACTGAAGCGGTCCGTTCCCTTCGCTTCTGATTCCTCCCCGATGATCTTGAGAACTTCGGGCTCTGGGGCCGCGAGCCGCACGTAGTCCCGGATGCTTAGCAGCACGGCCCGTGGAGTTCCACGCTTCTCGATAACGAGCGAACGCCGCTCATCCTCCACCTGCCGTAGAAGGGTTCCAAAACTGGTACGCGCCCGGAGAGCAGAGACAACGATACTGGCTTTCTTTTGTGTTCTGGGCATTGAATGAACTCAGCATTTGAATTATACGAACTGTACAGTTCTTGCCGCAAGCGTTTTAGTCACTACGAAGGCGCACAGTTGTGCGAAGGGAGGTCGGCGCTCGGCCGAAGGGCCGAAATATCTCCAGCGCCTCTGTCTCGCCAAAAGACCGAAGGCTCGGAGTGATCGCCGGATCACACGACGGGACGAGCCAAGAATAGAGCCGCGAGCCTGGTTGTAGCTGCACTCGGGAAAACACAGTGAGGCGCCCCGGTCGACCTTAGCATCCCCTTGATGCCATCACTACAGAGTTGGGGCCACAGGAACTTGTAAGTTCAACAGCAGCCAGCAGGGACGTCTTGCAATGTATATACGGACGTATATACTTAAGGCTTGGAGGCTGCCCATGACCAAAGCTCGAGTCTTTAAGTCTGGTAATAGTCAGGCGGTGCGGCTACCGAAGCAATTCCGGTTCCACGTCGAAGAGGTGGAAATCTTGCGCCGCGGAGCCGAGATTGTTCTGCGAGAGCCAAAGCGCAATTTGGGGCAAGCATTCGCGGTACTGGGGGCCATGCCCGAGGATTTTATGGCTGAAGGGCGGCAAGATGAAATCCCTCAGAAACGAGATGCACGATGAGGCCTCGCTATCTGTTGGATACGAATATTTGTATTTACATCGCCAAACACCAACCGCCCGAGGTGAAGGCTCGCTTCGAGCGACTGAAGCCTGGCCAACTGGTCATGTCGGCGATTACTTACGGTGAACTGTATTATGGGGCCTGCAAAAGCAGCCAGCGTGCGAAGGCCCTAGCGCAACTCGCGGAATTGGTTCAGGACATTCCCGTAGAGAACCTCGACTCGACTGCAGCACGAGCGTATGGAGAGATTCGCGCCACGCTGGAGGAAAAAGGACGCCTGATTGGAAATAATGACCTGTGGATCGGCGCGCACGCGATGGCGTTAAATGTCACCCTTACCACGAACAACGAGCGTGAGTTCAAACGGATCGCTGGGCTATCTGTGGAGAACTGGACGAAATAGATGGCGACCGGCTCGTAATCGCATAAAGACTTCGCCCGCCGAGTGCGTCCAGGCCACGCGCGGCCACAGCAGGGGATCGACTCTTCTCCCAAGGGGCGCACGGAAGGATTGTAAATACGGAGGATCGCCTGTCAGCGAATCCAAAATGCCCGCGGAGACGGCGATGCCTGAATGCCCCGCAGCGGGGGGCGGTGCTCCACGCGGATTTGCAATGTCTCAGCCGCCGCCTATCAGTTGAGCGAATCCAGCAGTGATTCGAGGCGAGACACGAATGCCGCGGTTCCGAACTGCGCGCTGGCCGAGACGGCGCGCACGCTGAATGTTTCCAAAGCTCGCCGATCCCTGGCCAGGAAGAGCGTTGCTTCGCAAAGTTCATCCAGCGATTTCCAGCGGAAACCGGTCACCCGGTGCTCAACAATTTCGCGCTGGCCGCCGGAGTCGATGACGACAGGGACCGCTCCCGCTGACATGGCTTCGACCGTGGTCATGCCGAAATGTTCCTGCGAGCGAGGCTGAAGCTCAGCCGAGGTGCCGAATCCTGTGGCATGCCAGTAGATGGAAGCGCAGCGGTACAGGGCGCGCAGTGCTTCGAAATCAGGGTCTAAGTGCAGGTGCACTGGCAACCCGTCGGCCTCGCTCCTCAGCCGGTCCAGCATGCGCCGGCTTGCCTCGTCCGCGTGCAGCGCGCCAATGAAGTGCAATTCCCAGTTGTCTTTGTGCAGTTCGGGAAGATCGCGAAAGACCTCGAGCAGAGTTAATTGATGTTTGTAATCCGAACGCATCGGGCCGACGAAGCGGCCCACGTTGATGATCACTTTTTGTTTACGCCCGGACGGTCCCATGTCCGAAGCCGCGGAATACAAGACGACCGCCCGCCGCTTCCACATCTTCTCGATCCATTCCCCGGTGAATCTCGAGTTCGCGGTGATTACATCATAGGAATCGAGAATCTGCGGAGTCAGACCGCATAGCGCGGTGATTATGCGGTCGTAAATGCCGTGCACGACTCCATAATCGGGGCGCGGGTGTCCCTTCATCGGATGCGGAAACATGCACATGTAAATGCCGCATCGCGCAGGACAGGGCATGTTGCTGGCAAAACCATTGTTGATAAAAACGTCCAGGCCAAGATCGCGGACCTGACGGTGGTAGATGCGGTCGATGTCGCACCGGAGATTCGTTAGCATGGAATCGGCCCGCAGGAACCGCAGCGGCCGGCCCGCACGCGACCGCACCAGGCGCAACGCCGCTCTCTGTACGGGGATCCGGAGTTCGAAAAGCTTGACCCCGCGAAGGCTCTCGCCGTAGAGATTTTCCAGTTCCTTCGGGGTGGCGCAGTGATCAGAAATCAGAGTGACATCGTATTTGCTGGCCAGCTTGGTCGCTAATGCCACAGACTTGCGCCCGGAGCCGCCCGCCGCGCATTCCGTGCCTATGAAATAGATCCCTATTTTCTTCCGCATGGGTCCGCCGCCGCCGAGCGCGCTGCTTCAGCGCTCTAGAAGCAGCAGCATCTTTGTTGCGCGGCCGGAACGCTCCAGCACCAGCCTAATCTTAATCCAGAATCAGGCTGTTCCGTCGATGGACCGGGGTGTCTGGCGATCCGATAACGGCTGAACATTCTCACCATGGCGACTCCTTCCATTCATAGGGGACTTGTCGACTTCGCGGAACTTGACTACGGGCGAGTCCTCCGAACAACTTGACGTTTCAGCGAGGAAACCACGGATCTACATTTGGAGGACAAACGTCAACAAGAACAAAAGGGGGCTGGCAGAAAACACGCCCCATCTTTAACGTATCAAGCTCAGGACGCGGCTTTCACGTCGGTGACGTGAATCGTGTTGGTCGGCTTATCCCGGGTTCGTAATCGAAATGCGATGGGCCCCAACGTGGCTTATCGCAAGCACCGTTGATTGACAATGGTGACTTCATGGATCTATATGGTTCCACCTGAAGAGGCTGAAGTCGCATGCCACAATTGCGGTTCTGTTCGGAGGTTGCTGACCTTGACGCTCGCAGGAACGCTCAGCTCAGCACCTACGGGGGGAGAAGCAAATGACGAAGAGGAACTCGCTGGCAGTTTTCGCCTTGATCGGATTCGTGATTGCCTCTGGCATGAGCCCGCGCATACTCGGCGGCGGGGCAGCGGCGGCGCAAACGGCGTACGCCGGCAAGTACCCCGTCTTCGAGGTCGACACTTCGTGGCCGCAGCTTCCCAATAACTGGGTCTTCGGCCTTGTATCCAAGATCGTCGTCGATAAGCACGATAACGTGTGGATCATTCACCGGCCGCGCAGCGTACCGGCCGGCAAGACTGCCGCACCGCCGGTGGTGGAATTCGACGCCAATGGGGAGTTCCTCGAGGCTTGGGGCGGTGAGGGCACTGGGTACGACTGGCCGGATAACGAGCACAACGTTTTTGTAGATTACAAAGACAACGTCTGGATCAGTGGCAGCGGCTCGACTGGCTCGCCAGCGGGACCGCGCTCCGACGACATGATCCTCAAGTTCACGAAGGACGGCAAATTCATCAAGCAGCTCGGCGGGCGCACGACGAGTCACGGAAGCAAGGACCCCATGAGCGTCAACAAGCCCGGCGATCTGTATGTTTCCCCCAAAACGAATGAACTGTACGTCGCCGATGGATACGGGAATCGCCGTTTGATTGTGTACGACGCGGACACTCTTGCGTTCAAGCGCATGTGGGGAGCGTTCGGGAAGCCGCCCGAGGACGACGCGACTTCAGGCGGGCCGGGTTCGTCGGGAGGCCCAACCGTCGGACGAGTCCAAGGCGCCGAAGCCACCGGACCGCGGGTACTCGATACCGAGGGACCGGGCGCGGACAGGTTCGCAAGCCCCGTGCACGGTGTGTTGGTTTCGAACGACGACATCGTGTACGTCGTCGACCGTTCCAATCGTCGCGTGCAACTGTTCACGCCCGAGGGCAAGTACCTGAATGAAATGTTCGTCAACCGATCCGGCCCGGCAGCAGGGTCGGTGTCCGGGTTGGCATTCTCGCCCGACAGGGCGCAGCGATTCCTGTACCTGTCGGATTATGGCAATTCACACATCGTCGTGGTGGATCGCAAGACGCTCGAAATCCTCTATCAATTCGGAAAGAGAAGCGCAGCACCCGGCGATTTCCAGGGCGTGCATCATATTGCGATCGATTCGAAAGGCAACCTGTACACGGCGGAAGTAGCGCCCGGTGCTCGCGCCCAGAGGTTTAACTACAAGGGCTTGTCGTCCACGGTGCCGCCGTACGCGCTGACGGCCGCTGATTTGGCTCCGAAGCCGCCGAAGCCATAAGTAACTAGCGCTGCCGGGCGAGTGGTAAGGCAACGTGCCGCGGTGCTGCGCCTCCTAGAGCTCCCCAATCAGAAACTTAAAGCTCCGGGCGCCTACGCGCTCGCCCAAACTTGGGCAAAAAGATCGCGTCGCGGTCTCGACGTCGACTGGGCCGGCACCTGCAGGTCCGTCCCAGTCAGGAATCCCGAGGTCGTCAGCTCGAAGCTGAAGGGCAGAACAAGATGAAAACGGTCCCAAAACTTGATCCTGTTACGGACGGCCAGCGGCAGGTAGAGCCCAAGCAACTTGCCATCGGCCAAAACGCTACCCCCTTCATAGCCGACGCTGGCATAGTCAACTCCGAGCTCTCGCTTCAGAGCGAGCGCTACCATGCACTCCGTGGTCCGGGCCGAGCGGCCATTGCGAATATCTGACCATCTGACATTGATTTTCATGAGCGTCTCTCCTTTGGGCCGGGAAAGCGCGGATCTGACGACTACATCTCAATGATGCACCGGAAGCGGCAAAGCGATACCGGAAATAAATTGCTGGAACCCATTTGTGCTTTGGATGACGCGGCGAGTCGTGCGGGCAGAATCGGGTGGGAGGCGTCGGAAGAATAGCCTTTCCACAATGATATGGATTTCTTCTTTGAGGCGCTGTTACGCTACGCGTGAAAGGGAAGAGGACCGACCTTGTCATTTATCGAACGGCGTCGTGCTCATCGTTTCGAACTTCAGTTGCCTGTCACTATTCGGTGGAGAGATGGTGATGAGGTGCGCGAAGCTTTAGTCGTGTCGGAGGATATAAGCTCAAACGGAATTTATTTTATGCTTCGCGCGGGCATCAAAGAAGATACGCCCATCGAGCTGGAGATGATTCTGCCCCACGAAATCACCCTAGCCGGGCCGCTGCGCGTCCGTTGTTTCGGACGGATCCGGCGGTGCGAGCTAAGGGAAGGTACAGACGCGGCTATGGCGGCGACGATTGAAAAGTATGAGTTCTTACGCAGAGCTCACAAAGTTCCTGCGCAGGGAGCCCTTTCCTAAACTCGAAGCGTTAATCATGGGGCTACAACTTCGAGTGTTCGAACGCACTCACAACTCGGCGTCAACAAGTGTCTTTCAGCGAGAATCAGCGATGCGGGAACGCGGTCTTTTACGGGGGCCTCAAACAATAAGTCAATGAATCACGATCATGGATATTCTCATAAAGCTCTTTGAGCAGCATTTCCGCTCGCCAGTCGGTCGGTCGCAGCCATTACAGGGCAAACTCGGAGGTTCGGGACGTAAACTTATACGACTTGCCAACGACAAATTCAGCGCGATCGGTGTTCTGTATGATGTACGCGAAGAGAATGTCGCCTTCCTGGAATTTTCCAGGCATTTTCGCCGGCACGGCTTACCTGTGCCTGAAATTTATGCCGAAGATTTGACCTGCGGCGCCTATCTCGAAGAGGACCTGGGAGACACGACGCTCTATGAGTATCTTGCAAAGAATCGTGACGGCGAAAAGATTGCTCCCGAAGTGGTTGAAGCATATCGCGCAGTTGTAACCGCGTTACCTCGGTTTCAGGTCCAAGCCGGCCGCGATCTAAATTACAAGGTGTGCTATCCGCGTGCAGGTTTCGATCGCCAGTCCATTGCGTGGGATTTGAATTATTTCAAATACTATTTCCTCAGGCTGGCTGGCATTTCCTTTAATGAGCAAGCTCTGGAAGATGATTTCGGCCGACTGACCAAATTCTTGTTGAAGGCGGATCGCGATCATTTTCTCTATCGGGACTTCCAATCACGCAACGTGATGTTGCGTGCTAGGCTCCCATTCTTCATAGACTATCAAGGCGGTCGCAAGGGCGCGCTGCAGTATGACATCGCTTCTCTCTTGTACGACTCCAAGGCTGACCTACCGCCCGAGTTGCGCCAGCAGCTGCTTGATCACTACCTCGACGCGCTCGCCCGTTTCATTGAGCTTGATCGCGAAGCGTTCATGAAGCACTACTATGCCTTCGTTTACGTCCGCATTATGCAGGCGCTGGGTGCCTATGGATTCCGCGGCTTTTATCAACGCAAAGCCCATTTCCTGCAAAGCGTGCCATACGCACTCAAGAACGTGCGGTGGTTGCTCCACCACGCCACTTTGCCTATCGCGTTGCCGATGCTGACGGACACATTCGAAAGTATGTTGGCCTCGGAGAAATGGCAAAGTCCCGCTCCCGAAGGAGCAGATCTCACCGTACGGATAGTCAGTTTCTCATTTCACCGGGGCCTGCCTGACGATGAGTCCGGGCATGGCGGTGGATTCGTTTTCGATGCCCGTAGTATCCCGAATCCGGGACGCGAAGAGCGCTTCAGAGCATCCACGGGTAAGGATCGGCCCGTTATCGATTATCTCAATCAGCAAGAGAGCGTGCGTCAGTTCCTCGCAAGTGTCCTATCGCTAGTCGATGACAGCGTGAGCAATTATCAGAGTCGTGGATTCAAAAGTTTGATGGTGTCGTTTGGCTGCACCGGAGGCCAGCATCGCTCGGTATATCTTGCGGAGCAGTTGGCGCAACATTTGCGCGGCAGGAGAGGTGTGGAGGTCTTGGTACGGCATCGTGAGTTGGAGAATGTGGATAAATGAGAGCGATGATCTTGGCCGCCGGCCTTGGCACACGCTTGCGGCCCCTCACTAACGATCGGCCCAAGGCGCTGGTCGAAATCGAGGGTCGCACGCTCTTGGAAATCACTCTATCTCGGTTGCGCGCTTTTGGAATTCGCGACGTGATTATTAACGTCCATCACTTTGCTGACATGATTCTCGACTACCTAGCAACGAACGCCAACTTCGACATGCATGTTGAAGTCTCTCGCGAGAAGTCTCTGCTGGAAACCGGCGGCGGCCTAAGAAAGGCCGCCCATTTCTTCACGGAAGATGGCGGTAAGTTGGGAGATCCATTCATCTTGCACAATGTCGATGTGATCAGCACGATTGATCTCCGACGCATGGTGCATTTTCACATGGAACACCAGGCTCTCGCCACTCTCGCGGTGCAAAGCCGAGAGAGCTCCAGGTACCTACTCTTCGACGAGCAGCTCCGGCTTTGCGGTCGACGACCCGGCATTGATAACAATACTGAGTTGGTGCGACCTTCTCCGCGGGCGCAGGCACTCGCTTTTTCCGGAATCCATGTTATCTCCCCGCGATTCCTTGAAATGATGACTGAGGAAGGCGCTTTCTCCATTATCACGTCCTATCTCCATCTCGCTGCCCATGCCGAAAATATCCTCGCCTTTAGGGCCGATGAATTTTATTGGTGTGACATCGGCAGGCCGGATAAAGTGGAGCAAGCTGCCCAAGACGTGAAACGAAAGATCTTCCGGTAAGCAGGCCCCTGCAATCACAAGGGAAACGAGCAAGGCGGGTGACAGCGTACGCCTTAATTGCGACGGGACCCCAGTCGCGGGACCTCCCTGGTTCGGAGGACGCTACACAACGCTGCACCCCTACACGCGGCCCGGATCCTTTGCATTACTTCCGGATGCGCCGTCACTTGGCCACTGGGGAGGCTTCGGCTGTCGGCCGACTTATTTAGTCAGACTACTTGTCTGCGTTTTCTGCCCGGCTGAGAAGAGTGGCGAGGTCGGCACCGACCTGGGTTTGGCTCCGGTCGATCTCGACGGATCCCTTAAAATATGCGCCATCTTCGATCACGATTCGCGCGGTCGTCAAATCGCCTACTACGGAACCATCCCTCTTGATTTCAATTCGGTCACGTGCGCTGATGTCGCCAGTGACGTCGCCGTGGACCACTACTTCACGGGCAACTATTTCGGCGCCCACACGAGCGCCCTGTCCCACTGTCAGCCGGTGCCCTCCAAGTGAAATCGACCCCTCAACCTCGCTATCAACCCGTAGATCCTCATCACCGATGATTTCCCCTTTAATCTTCAGGCCTGGGCCGAGATAAGCAGCTCTCGGAATGGTCGAGTCGGGCGAAGCCGTAGTCGAACTCAGGCCGGGTTGCGTGCTTCGCATGCTGCCTCCTTTCAAAACCATACCGATTATAAGTCGCTTGTGGGCAAACTCGAAAACGGCAAACCGATAACGCCGAACGACTTAAATACTCTCAAGCTCCTGATGGTTGGCGACGCCGACTACTTCGTGAAGTATGACGACGACTTCGACCGCTCCGAAAGTGAACTCAAGAGGATCATCGAGGAAATCCGCAAGCTACAGACGAGCAATCTGGATGTGGATGGGCTGATGCACCTACGAGTGCTCTGCCGTGAAGCGTGCAGCGTCGCCAACCCCGCCACATTTTATTTGGAGCAAAAAGAGCGAGTCCGCAAGTTCGAAGAAGCAACTACGGGCGGCATTGACAGCGAATCGGGCCGGTTCTTCGCGCACATGATCAGACACATGATGACCTCTCAGAGTGCGTGAGTCCGACCTAGAAATGCAGCCGGCCTCTCTTGCATTTGTGACGAGACCGTACTTTTGAGCGGGCGAATCCGACCAGAACGCTGACATCGAGTGCCCTCCGAGGGGGAGCGGGCGGAAGTGGCCATGCAATAGAGTGAAAGAATTTGCATAGCGTCGCATCGCTCGCCGCCCAAACCGCCTTCTTTACAGTCCCTTGCTTCCTTGCCGCTATGGCTGACGAGTTGCTCCCTGTTGTCAGATCGAATCCGATGATTACTGACCCAGTTGTGTCGACCCTCCTCTTCGTTCTTTTTGTCACTGCGCCTTTCGGCGTACTGGGCTACATGCTCTGGCTGTTTTTGACGCGAGGGGGCGAACCGGAGCGAGGTTCCATCAGCGTTCAGTACGAACCGCCAGACAGCCTTTCGCCAGGCGAGTGCGGCGCATTGGCCAGTGGCACGGTGGCTTTGCGCGACATCTCGGCGACGATCACCGATCTTTCGGTGAAGGGCTATCTCGCAATTGAGCGGGCGGGTGAGAGCGAACCGGCGAGCGAACACAAGGGCTACGTCTTCCATCTGACCAAGCCACCGAGCGACTGGCAAGAGCTGCGAGCGCACGAGCGAAGAGTGCTCACCTGCATTTTTGTCGCCACTAACGCTCCAGCTATTCTTTCGCAGGCCTTGTCGGAACTGCAAAATGGCGCGGTTAAAATGAATCCGCTGCTTTCCGCCGCGTTCTCCCACGTGCAGGCGGAGGCCCAGGAAGCCACCGAGCGGTATCGCGCGATCTCGGGGGCCGGAGACGGTCCGCGAATCAACGTCGATTTGTCGGAGCTGCAAAGTCACTTCTCCTTGCAACTGCCAATGATTCGCAACTCCATCTTCGATGAGCTCGTGGCCGGCGGCTACTACGAGCGCCGTCCGGACAGGGTGCGGCTACTCTACGTCGCCAAGGGAATTTGCCTGGGAGCCCTGATGGCCTTTATTGGGATGCGCCTTGTCGCTCCCGCAACAGGCGCGTCGCCTGTCGATCTGATGCTGGGCGGCTTGTTCACTGGCGCGATCGTTATTGGATTCGGCTGGCTGATGCCGGTGCGAACCAGCAAAGGGATGCGCACGCTGGCGATGGTGTTCGGGTTTCGAGAGTTTCTCGGGCGCGTGGAGAAGGATTACGTCGAGCGGGTCGAAAAGTCGCCTGACCTCTTCGAGAAATACCTGCCCTATGCGATGGCGCTTGGCGTCGAGAAGATGTGGACCCAAGAGTTCGCACGGATCAGCGTGCCACAGACCAAGGGCGGAGGGGACTTCCTGCCCTTGAACCTCGCAAATGACCTCAGTCGGAGTTACCAAGTAGAGACACGCTAACCGGCGCTCTTAATGCTAGTCAACTAGCACCCGAGGACAAAGTGCCATCGTTCGCACCGCCTTTATTTGGGGATGCCAAGTCCTGAGAAGTTTTGCCGGCTCAACCGGTCGTTGCAACACCCCCTCCAAGTTAAATGTTCTCCTCAAAGGCCGTGTTTTCTGATTGATGGGAGAGGTCCGACTTTCAACAGCGCAGAAAGCCCCCTTTTGGGCGGTGTTGGAGGTCCGGGCTGTCGCTATGATGGCTGCTGGGGTTTTTGAAAACGAGGCCCGTTTGAAGTAATGCGGTGTATGTAAATGCACGCCATGTATATGTTTTGACGAGCCGGGGCTACATAAAGGTTAGTCTAAAGTTGCAACTGCCAGTTCGAGTATGACCACGATATGATGACCATAGTAGCGAGGAGTGTATCTGCATGAAGAAGATGGCAGCGGGTTCCTTTAAGGCGAATTGCCTTGCGATCATGGACGAGGTTCAGGCCAAGCACGAAACCGTGGTGATCACGAAGTATGGTAAGCCCGTAGCGAAACTTGTCCCGGTCAGGCCAGAAGGCGATGATATTTTCGGTTTTCTTTGCGGCAAGGTCGCGATCACAGGTGACGTCGTGGCCCCTGCATTGTCGCGGCGCGAATGGGGCAATCTGAAATGACTTTGCTCGACACGCATGTTGTGCTTTGGCTGACGTCTGATCCTGCAAAGCTGTCTGGCAAGGCTAAGACGGCAATTCAAGATGCGCGTACGAATGGCGATGGTCTGGCAATCTCCGATATAACCCTCTTGGAATTGGCTACACTTGCGAGCGAGGGACGCATCCGACTGAATATCAGTCTTGAGACCTTCCTGCGTGAAATGGAGGCTCGATTCGTTGTCCTCCCCATCACGGGCCGTGCGTGCGCACGGGCGCAGGAACTTCCAGCCGCTTATCCCAAGGATCCAGCGGACCGAATTATCGGCGCGACGGCACTGGTCGAGGGACTGTCTCTGATTACCGCGGACCGTGAGATTCGTCGATCCAAAGCGCTTCACACGATCTGGTGAGAAGAAGCGACGCGCGTAAAGCTGTCGACTGAAAGCGAAGGCCTACAGCTCCTGGCTGGCTCCAAGTATCGATGTTGGTGCGTCATCGCCGATGGATATCATGGGTGGCAGCCTAAACGACCCCCACTCTTTCAGAAAAGTATGGCGCGAATGACTGATGCGATTTCTTATTTAGATTAACGGGCGCATTGCTCATCCTGGTGTCAGCTGTGGGCTGAGGCTTTGGAACCTTAGACTACTTAACAAGACCCGGTAGGGGGTCGCTACTAAGGTTTGCGCAGGTTTGCTGCAGGGCAGGGAACGAACTTAAGTCGTGAGATCGATAGGATCCTGAACCGGCTTGAGCGCTTGCAGCGGCAGCGGTTTTGAAGACCTCAGCGCCGTGAGGTTAGTTGCGGTGGCCTTTGGATCGTTTTGATGGTGAAAGCCTATCAAGGCGAGCGATTCCAGGTTCCGATTGCTAGCGAACCTTACCGAGAGCCTTGCTACTAAATGCTACTGTTTCCCAGAACGCGGTCGGGCGGCGGATTGGAGGGAGGATGACAAAATTCTCTGGCACGAGTTGGACCAAGTCTTCGGCCGTGATGCTGGCCGTCTTTCTCTGCCTGGCAGCAGGTTCGGCCGCCGCGCAGAACTTGAATCCCACCTATCTCAAGGAACTGCCTTCAGTCGATCGCGTGATGAACGACATGAAGACCAGCGACCCCGCCGAAACCGCGGCGCGGCAGATGGGCGCGCTTCTGCAACTGAAAAAGATGATCGAAGATGCGGCGGGTCCGCGTTTTTTCAGCCGAACCACCGGGCTGACGCCGGATGAAACCCGCCTCCGCCAGCAGTACTACACCGCGTACTACCAGCTCTCGCAGTCCAAGCCGGAGCTTAAGGGCCTGAACGCTTTACGCGGATATGACGTTGATCCCAAATTTCGCGATGAGCTATTCAAGCGATACTTCTCGCCGGCGTTTCAGGCGCAGGTGAAGAATGGCAACGCGCCGGCGTTGGCGCGCGCCGCGGCGAGCAATCAGGCCAACGCACAGGCCGCGCAAGCCATGATGAAGGATTCCGCAGCGCCTCCCAACCCACCGCCGGCGCCAGCCTCTACTTCGCAACCGCAAGGGCCTGCCCCAAAATCTTCGACCGCGGCTCCTCCGTTGGTTTCCGCCATCATGGGCGATCAGCCAGGTTGCGCCGGAGCCATGCTCGCCTCGGTTTTTTGCGTGCAGGGCTACCAGTATCTGGCCACCAACAATCTGGAGCAGAACTCCGACGCCGTCGCGCAACAGAATTTCAATAGCGCCGTCCAAAATGATACCAACCTCGCCGACGCCTACATGGGCCTGGGCCTCATTTCCTACAACCACATGCACTATGACAAGGCGGTTGAGCAATTCAAACACTACGTCGCCTTGCGCCCGCAGGATGCCGAAGCCTCTCTCGAACTCGGACTCACCTATTACGAGTTGCGGCAATATGGCCCAGCCGCGGACGCCTTGCGCAAAGCCATCGCGCTCAAGCTCACCGATACAAACGATTTGCTAATCGCCACACAGAAGCTGAACCTGGCGGCCTCCGGCAAAGCCCCCGCCGGGCCGCCTGCCGGGGATAAGGCGATGGCGCTAGTCGATCAGGCGATACAAGCGTGGGCGAACGTACATGATTCTTCGACCAGCGTCAGCGACGACTACACGCAAGCCATGAACGCCTACGTGGCCGCGCAGAAAATCAATCCCAACCTCGAGGACATCTACCTCGGCGCGGGCATTATGTCCTGGGAGTACCAGCAAGATAATCTGCCGAATACCGTGGCCGTGAGCGAACTGCAAAACGCAACTCGCATGGCCCCGGACGATCGCCGCGCCTGGTGCCAATTAGGCATGGTGTACTACAACGCCGGCCAATTCGCCGACTCCGCCACCGCCCTGCAACAAGCCGACAAGCTGCGAGCCAACGACGTCTGCCTGCACGATCTCGGCAAATCGTACGTCGCCCTGGGCAAAAAGGCAGATGCAACCAACGTCTACAATAAACTGCAAACCAGAAATAAAGAACTGGCCGCGATGGTCTACGGAGCGATCCAGGCGCACTGAAGTATGACTACCGGGTGCCCCTTCCTTGTCCCGGATTCCAGTAGTGGTAAAAGGAGAAGTAACGATGAATACAGAATTGGTTTCAGGCGCCACCCCTTTTGACGACGCTCGCCGTTCACGAGGAAGGGGCCGTTCTGTTCGCGGAGATTAACTCATCTGCAGGAATCAGGCAGCGTCTCTTCAAAATCGACTCGCGAAATGCCGGTGTGGTTGCGACGGTCTCCGACCGAGCGTTCAGGGTCCGGTTTCCGATGCAAGTGTCTTTTGCCCAGGAAGGAATCAGTCCCCAGCGCATCGTTCGGAACTCGCGAGACTTCTTGCCGTGCTCTTTACGAACCACGAGTACGGGTTGTGTCGGCGCGATGTTGAATCGCGGCCGATCTTCGATTTCATTCCCGGCCTGAAAGCGCTCTGCCAGGTAGGGCTTTGAGTGCGTCAATCCGTAGCGGTTGTACACCGGTTATTGTCGCAGACCTTAGAGCGATGCGAACAAACTGGCGCTGCTGGCGATCAAAGTCGGTTCGCGCGCCCGTTATGAATTTCGAACAGCAGGAGCACCACGCAGAGCAGCAAAACGGCGAGCGAAGCAGACGTAACAATTGCATGTACCATTGAAGCCTCGCGGCAAGCGAAAGCCTACGATAGTGATGTGACTCGCCTATGAATATCCGTGAAAACCTTTATTCTGCGTGGCCCGGTAGGGGATTGCTTGCTCTTTTGGCCGAGAGTGGATGTCTTGACCCTTGTGACTATCTCTTGCTTGGCGAAGGAGAAGAAGCATCGTGATGCGAAAAATGGGCGTGCCAGAGTGCGTGGCAGCAGAACTTCACACCTTCGACGAACTTATCGGGAGTAAGCACCAAATCCCAGACGTGGCCCCTGCCGATCGCTCAATCTAACGGCTTGCTCGTCACCGTTGTGTCACAAAATCGCCTCGGTCATCGCTCTCTCGTAATGCAAAGCGGGCAGCTATCAGGGGAAGCTACACCGAAAGCGGCTTCGGGGTCGTTCTCGCCGATGACTTTCGTGCATGCGCTAGCGGTGCTTGTGAATGATGTCATCGATCAGGCCGTACGCTTTGGCTTGTTCGGCCGACATGATAAAGTCGCGCTCCGTGTCCTTCTCGATTTGTGCGATGGACTGCCCGCTGTGGTCCGCCAGGAGTTGATCAATCACCGACCGCATTCGCAAAATCTCCTTCGCGTGAATGTCAATATCGGTCGCCTGGCCCGAAAGATCGGACATCAGGGGCTGGTGGATGAGGATTCGTGAGTTCGGCAGCGCGAAACGCTTCTTGGGAGCGCCTGCGGTCAGCAGTAGGGCGGCCATTGACGCAGCCTGCCCTACGCAAGTGGTCACCACGTCAGCCCGGACGTACTGCATCGTGTCGTAAATGGCCATCCCGGCAGTGATCGAGCCGCCTGGCGAATTAATGTAGAGCTGAATGTCCTTTTCGGGGTCCTCGGATTCGAGGAACAGTAACTGCGCGGTCACCAGGTTGGCTACGTGGTCGTCAATTTCGGTACCGATGAACAGGATGTGATCCTTCAGCAGCCGCGAATAGATGTCGTACGCTCGCTCGCCCCGGGTGGTCTCTTCGACCACCATGGGGATGAGTGTTGTGGCGCGATCGACTGGTTCGTCTGAATATTTCATTTTGGGTCCTAGGGGCGATTCTCGCTGGTGAGCCATTGTGTTGACATTTCCGAGCCGCCTTCTTCACAGAAATCCTCTCTCATTTCGGCGGATGCACAAGCCCTGGCCACTTCATAATCCATAGTCATTTTCCCCTTGTTGGTGGCGGAGGTGCTTGCGGAGGTTTGTTCTTCTGGTCGAGACGGCATAGCCCGCAGGGAAACGGCTTGTCGTGCTTAGGGCATTTGGTCGCACTCATCGATTTGACCTCAGGAGGCTCCGATATTCAGCTTGATCAGTCAATTGGAAGCAGACGTCGAATCGTCAGGGCTTCAGGCGCAGTTGACCTGAACGGGCAGGTCCTATAGTGGCCCTATTATCAGAACTTAGCCACCCCCCCCAAATCGTTGTCCAGTATTCCGGAGAAATCGCGATCACGCCACTTTCCAATTCCCAGCCTGGCCAGGTCATCACGCTGAACGCCGGCCGATCCTGGCTTTCGCAAGGCGCTTCTTCGCGAGGGGATCGAAAACTTTCTCCAGTGATGTAGAAACGGGGAAGATCATCCTTCGCGATTTCATCAATGCAACGGTCGGATTTACGAAACTGAACACCTTACCTAACCCAGTGGATCGATTGAAATATCCAGGCAGCGACCTTTTGGGAATCGATTGACACGAGAGGGTGGCCGGCGTATGTTTTGCAGAATCGAGGCTTGAGTTTTCTTCCTGGGAACAAGTTTGCGAACAACCTTGCACGGCAAGCAGAGGAGGGACGCTATGAAGTCATTCACTCGCGTTTTTCTCGGGCTGTTTCTGGCGGTGGTGTCCCTTGCGCTGCTGCCGGGGAATATCCGTGCGGAAGTAACCAAGGTGGTCATTTCCAGCCGCCAGGACGTGATGAACGGCAAGTCCTGGGGCGCCGCCGGCGCCTATGAAAAGCTCTCAGGCAAGATCTATTTTGCGGTGGACCCCAATAACTCACACAACAAGATTATTGCCGACCTCGATAAGGCTCCCCGCAACGCGCAAGGCAAGGTCGAGTTCTCCGCGGACATCGTCATCGTTCGGCCCAAGGATCCCTCGAAGGCCAATGGCATAATTTACCTGCACGTTCCAAACCGAGGCGGCGGCGTTCCAACGACCGACGCGGCATATGGCGACGGCTTGGTGCTGACCGAGGGTTACACCCAGGTTTGGCTGGGTTGGGAATTCGACTTAACACCACGGGCCAACTTGGTTCTTCTCAGTGCTCCGGTAGCCACCGACAACGGCAAGACCATCACTGGCTGGATTACTCCGGGCCCCTGGTACATCCCGAACAAACAGTTGGATTCGATTGACTACGCCTCGCAGGACTTCGCGCACATCTATCCGCCGCTCGACCTCAACGACCCGAGCTATCGCCTGACCGAGCGCCCAGCGATCGTTTCGGCGCCGACGCTGATTCCGCGGTCGGATTGGCAGTTCGGGAAGATGGTGGACGGCAAGCTTGTTTCCGACCAGTGGTTCATCACCAAGAAGGGCGGCTTCCACCCCGGCATGGTGTACCAGCTCGCCTACCAATCGTCAAATCCACCGGTGGCAGGAGTAGGATTCGCGGCGTTTCGCGACTTTGCCTCGGCGGTGAAGAACGACACGAGCGACGTCGTGCCTGTTCACGGCAAGTACGTGTACACCGATGGCGGCTCTCAGGTAGGCCGCTGGCAGCGCCAATTCGTGTATGAGGGCTTCACGATTGACGAGCAGGGACGGAAAGCGGTGGACGCGCTCTTCATCAACACCTCCGGCGGCACCTCACTCGGCAGCTTCAACGAACGCTGGGCGCAGGCCGACGAACTCGGTTCCTACTCGCAGACTAAGTTCCCGATCTTCTACCAGACCACCACCGATCCAGTGACCGGCAAAGTGGACGGCTTGGGAGCGCGCATCCCCGCCGGCCTTGAGCCGAAGATTATTTATCAGGACACGGAATCGGAAATGTACGACCGTGGCCGCAACGCCACGCTGCGCACCATCTCCATAGACGGCCGTCAGGACGTGCCCGACGCTCCCAACGTGCGCATCTACCTGATGGCGGGCGCCAAGCATGGCCCGGGTACGTGGCCTCCGACAGCACTGGATTCCCAGCAACTGCTCAATGACCCGCTCGACTACCGCTGGGCCACGCGCGCGCTGTTCGAGGATATGGATGCCTGGGTGCGCAAGGGAGTTGACATGCCGCCGAGCCTGACTCCGCATCTATCGGATCGCACTGCGGTTTCGATCCAGGACATCAAGTTCCCGGATGTGCCCGGCATCGAGTGGCCGTATCACGTGCCGGGCGGGATGCGCGACGATCTGCCCGCTGGACCAACGGCGGTGCTGCCCTTCCTCGTCCCCGCCGTGGATAAGGACGGCAACGTGATTTCCGGGCTGCGCCTGCCGGAACAAGCCGTGCCGCTCGGGACCTACGGTGGCTGGGCGTTCCGTAGCGAAGCACAGGGCGAACCAAATACACTTGTTTCCATGGCCGGATCCTTCATCCCGTTCGCCAGGACCAAGGCCGAACGCGAGAAGAACAACGATCCGCGCTTGTCCATCGAGGAGCGCTATAGCAGCCGCGACGATTACGTACGTCGCGTACAGGCGGCGGCCGATGTGCTGGTGAAGGGCCGCTACCTGCGGCAAGAAGATGAACAGGCGGTCGTGGATCAGGCCGGCAAGGCTTGGGACTGGACGATATCCCAGACCCAGAGCCAGGCGAAGAACTGAGCGCCCTCGGTGGTGCCCAAAACAGACGGACAGGGATTACCTGGCCGGCACCTCATCGTTGGCGCCAACCACCGCTGGGCCTCGCGTGCGCCTCTTGAGATCTGGCTGATGGAAACTCGTTGAGGAGAAACACTCATGGATCGTCCGTCCGAGAAGAAAAGTACAAATGATTCTAATGAGAAACCGGCCGTCACCCTCCCGGGTAGGGTTGAAAAGATCGTTCCCGCCGTCGACCCGCGGGAGCCCGAGCAGGCAGAGATTCACATCGATTCAGCCGAGCCCTTGTATCAAGAGATTCGGGTCGAGAACACCTTGAAGGACGCATCCGGCGAGGAGGTTAAATTGAAAAAGGGCGCGCACGTCGAAGTCACCATCGAAGCAGCCGCAGACGCCACTATTCCTAAAACAACCTCCAAAACTTCCCCTACAAAAGAAGAATAAACATTTCCGCCCAGCGATGGAGCCCCCAAATAGCGCAGTTGTCTGCCATCCCAGTGATGCCTGAAATCGCGATTCTCCTGTGTTCCTTGGGTCGAAACCATGAGTTTTCGTCACAGTCAAATGGTACAAGGACCCCACAAGAGATTCAGCGACTTACCGACGTAATGGTCGCGACTCTTTTGGCAGGCCGGAAAGAGGTTGCGCGACTTAATTGAAATCCTCTGGCGGGCCTCGAATCCGCCCTGCCCCGAGATTCGAACGGGCTGCCGCAGCGTTCGAAAACGCGTTCGATTCTTCTCCGCCCGTGGCCTCGTCGAAGCTCCTTCGCCTGCGCAAAGCACCGAATACAACCCAAAGGTTCGCGGGAAGTGGTTTTACCGCGGAATTCCGCCAGCCTGCTGCGGAGTTCTGTCACGTCGAGTCGCGCAAAGCTGGTTACCGAGGCCCTAAACGGCGTGGAGTTCACTTAGTGGGGATCGGCGGCGTGTGTCTCGCCGTGTCGCCAGTTCCAGTAGGCGTTCTCTTCTTCCTGCGTCAGGTTTCCGTAGGGGCGAAACGGCTCATGTTTCTCGTCCCAGTAGCGGCGGTAGGCTTGCCGTTCGGCGTCGTCCCAGGTATGCCAATCATGATGCGGGGCGTCGTAGACCGTCGCGACGCGCGCGGCGCAGCCCCCGGACGCCAGCGGCGCGGCCAGCGCAGCCCCAAGTAGGAGGAAACCGATGCACTGACCCATCGTCCTCATTTTCGATCGCCTTTTTCACCGTTTTCTTAGATGCGTCCTCGGCGCGCCGAGTCAACCGGCGATGGGAGGCACTTCCTCGCCGGGCAAATCCGTCTAGACTTAATAGCTATACGGCTCGATCTGGGGCCTCGCAGAGCCGGGCACTGGCACCGAACTTTTTCACAGCGCACCTAGAACCGCACGTTGACAAATTCTGGAGCGGGTGTAGAGAACACCGAGGAGGTGAAATATGAAACGCAAGTTCGCGATTCGGGAGGAAGCCCGGCCACCCGCGGACCAGACCTACCCTGGCGCAGCTCATTGCAAATGACACTGGTCTCGCCGGCGTATGCACCGGGTCCTCATTACAGCAGGGAAGCCCCGGTGCTATCTCCGACGACGCCGACCGCGGGCCAAGTATTCTCCGACGGCCGAATTCTGGACATCGTGCAAAGCGGGCAAACTGGAGAGCTTCGGATTTTGATCTGGGATGGGGTCAACGCGATCCGCTCGCAATCGTCCTTAGATGAGGCGCGCATTCGATCGACCTTTGCGGTAGGTCTTGAAGTGCATGTCAGGTAGTGGGACTATAATTCGCGAATGGCATCCGCAGGGCAAAGTACCGGGAAGGCTCGGCAGGCGCAAGATGTCGACGCCATTCCTACTCTGGCGTGGTCCGCTCGTCCGGACGGCTCGGCTGACTTCCTCAATCGGCGCTGGCTGGATTACACCGGCCTCTCTGCAGAAGAGGCATCGGACTGGGGCTGGACTGCGGCTCTTCACACAGAAGACCGCAGTAGGGTCATGGATTGTTGGCGGCACCTACTGGATTCTGGCGAGGCCGGCGAGATGGAAGGGCGACTGCGCCGCCACGATGGAGAGTATCGGTGGTTCCTATTTCGGGCTGAGCCGTTGCGCGACGAATCGGGCAACATCTTCAAGTGGTATGGCGCGAATACCGATATAGAGGATCGCAAGCGCGCCGAGGCACTGCTAGCCGCCGAAAAACGGACCTTGGAAATGATTGCGAACGGGGCCCGTCTAACAGATATCCTTGAAAGGTTGTGCGAAACGATCGATGCTCAGGCCAGTAACATCAAGTCAGCGGTAATGCTGATGGACGCGGACGGCATGCACCTTCGGCCTGCAGCCGGCCCCCGACTTCCCAAGGCCTGGGTTGAGGCCATCACTCCATTAAAGATTGGCCCTTGTATAGGTTCATGCGGTACTGCCGCGTCTCTGAAGCAACGGGTGATCGTTTCCGATATTGCAGCAGACCCCCTTTGGGCTGACTACCGAGACCTTGCTTTGAGTCACGGGTTGCGCGCCGCGTGGTCTCAGCCGCTACTCTCCAAAAATAAGGAAATTCTTGGCACCTTCTGCATCTCCTATGCGGAACCTCGAACCCCTAACGAGACTGATCTGCGACTAATCGAAGGCGCGGGTCACATCGCCGTAATCGCCATCGAGGGAGAGCGATCGCAGGAAGCATTAAGAAACGCCTTTGAGGAGATCCGGAACTCGGAAAAGAAACTCCGGAAGATCATCGACACGATTCCCACGCTCGCATGGTGTAGCCTGCCGGATGGTACGGGAATATTTTGGAACCGGCGATGGCACGAATATACGGGCGTACCGCTTGAAGCGGCCCGCGGCTGGGGATGGCAAGATGCCATTCACCCGGAAGACTTAAAGGAAATAATAGATAAGTGGCTCGGATTTCTGGCATCTGGCCAGCCGGGCGACGTCGAAGGGAGGCTGCGTCGATTCGACGGAACGTATCGATGGTTTTTGTTTCGGGCTGAGCCATTGCGCGACGAATCGGGCAACATTGTCAACTGGTATGGAACGGATACTGACATCGATGACCTGAAGCGCGCGGAGGCAAAGCTCCGTCAAGACGAAGAAGAGCTTCGGCAACTGATAGATCTCCTTCCTCAGCACGTTGTTGTGTTGAACAAAGACGGCACGTTGGTTCAGGCCAACAAAACGTTGCTTGACTACACGGGCTTCACCTTGGAAGAAATGAAAGCCGCGGGAACGCGGGAGCAGATGAGCAGGCACGTTCCTCGAGAGGATCTGGAAAGATTTGAAAAGGAACAACGCGCTGGCCTCTCAAACGGAAGGCCTTTCCAGATGGAGAAGCGGCTGCTCGGGAAGGATGGGCGGTATCGCTGGTTCCTTTGTCGCTACAACCCCCTGCTCAATGAGGCCGGAGACATCGTCCGGTGGCTCGGAACCGCGACCGACATCGAAGATCGCAAGCAGGCTGAAAATCGCGTACGAAACGAAAACGTCGCGCTGCGAGAGGAAATCGAACACATTTCGATGTTCGAGGAGATCGTTGGCTCTTCCGAAGCCCTGCGGCGAGTGCTGGCGCAAGTGTCGAAAGTTGCGCCTACGGATTCGACAGTCCTGATCTCGGGAGAAACTGGAACGGGAAAAGAGCTGATCGCTCGCGCCATACATAGCCGGTCTAATCGGTCGACGCGAGCCTTCATTCGAGTAAATTGCGCGGCTATTTCGCCTTCACTCATTGCCTCGGAACTATTCGGACATGAAAAGGGCTCCTTCACGGGAGCACATCAGCGCCGTCTCGGACGCTTTGAATCGGCGGACGGCGGAACGATTTTCTTGGATGAGGTTGGCGAAATACCTCCAGAGATGCAAGTTGCTTTGCTACGAGTTCTTCAGGAGCACGAATTCGAACGAGTTGGCGCGAACCAAACGGTTCGGGTTGATGTGCGAGTGCTCGCGGCGACAAATAAGGATCTGCGCGGGGCCCTAGCTGACGGGACGTTCCGTCAGGATTTATTCTACCGGCTGAACGTATTCCCGATTCAAGTGCCGGCACTTCGTGATCGAATTGGTGACATCCCGTTGTTAGTGGAATACCTGGTGGACCGCTACGCAAAGAAGGCTAGTAAGCGAATTCGAAGTGTGAGCAAGAACACGCTGCAGTTGTTCCAACGCTATGACTGGCCCGGTAACATTCGGGAATTGCAGAACGTTATCGAACGCGCCGTCGTGCTTTGCGAAGGGGAGATATTTTGTGTCGATCCAAGCTGGCTCGCGCCTGCGCCCTCAAGTCCGACGTCCTCCGATCCCACTACGCAGACCGTTCCCTTGGTTTCGGATCTTGCGGAACGGGAGCGGGCGATGATCGCAAACGCACTCCGTGAGGCTGACGGCCAAATCTCAGGTCCCACCGGCGCTGCAGCGAGACTAGGTGTACCCAGACAGACGCTAGAATCCAAGATCCGGAAACTCGGAATTAACCGGCATCCCTTCAGAACGTCGTAGTCCCCGTCTCGGCTTCTGGGCGTCATTTCGATTAGAAGCCGGATTCCAGACTTCTCTCTCAGTCTGACGTAGCGACCCTCTTCGATACGCTGACCCGACGGGATTTGATCCAGTCCCAAACATGATGCTGAATTTTCAGCAAGCGCTGACATTGCGGCATGTCTGCAAAAGCTAAAGACAAGCATCTCAACTGATTGCGAGTGGCACTGATGTTGCTTTCTCCATCTCCCATGGATCAAAGTGTAAAAAGGATCGACAAGGTACAATTTGGACCCTGGGCTATTGTAACGGGAGCCTCTTCAGGGATCGGAAAAGAGTTTTCAAGGCAACTCGCCGCGAACGGCTTAAACATCCTGTTAGTCGCCAGAAGGCTCGAACTGCTTAAGGAGCTGGGACAGAAGCTCGAGAAAGAGTTCGGCGTGCACTGTCGAGCGGTTCAAGTGGATCTCAGCGATGAACATTTAATGGGTACGATCAAAGAAGCTACGCAGGGTCTCGATATCGGTCTTGTCGTCTCAAATGCTGGCACCGGAAATCCCGGATCTTTTATCAAACAGAATCGAGATGACTTACTGATAGATGTGAGACTCAGTGTGATGGCCCACCTGGAGCTGTGTCATCACTTCGCGCCTGTCCTCGTGAAGCGCGGACGCGGCGGGATTCTTCTCGTTGGAGCGATGGGAGCGAGCCACGGGGTTCCCTATATGGCGAATAGCGGTGCGGCTAAAGCGTATGTTTCGTCGTTAGGCCAAGCTCTTCACTTCGAATTAAAAGACCAGGGAGTTCATGTGACGGTCCTAACTCCCGGCTTTATAGATACCCCCGTGATTCCCAAGCTCCTCGAAGACCCTGGAGCGCTCCCGATAAAGCCGATGTCTGCCGAAAGATGCGTGACAGAGGGGCTCGAAGCGCTGCGGGCCAATCGCGCCGTATACATTCCAGGCCTACTCAATCGAATCATGAATCGCCTCGTTCCTCCGTCCGTAGCCCAAAAGATGGAAGCAAAAATGCTGAGAAAGTAGCCTAAAGTGGAAAGAAGGAAGCTGAAAATGCAGCAACCGTTTTTCTGCACGCGTGACGAATTCTAAAAATCAATTTGCGACGTCGCGATCCCCGTCTGGTCTTCACGCCTCCTTTCGATTAGGGCCCCGCTTCCAAACTTCTCTCTCAATCCCGCGTACCGCGCCTTGGATAAGCCCGACACGCCGGGATCTGGCGCGACCCAGCCCGAAGTCGATGCTGAATTTTCAGCAAACGCTGAAATTGCGGCATAACTGCGAAAGCTAAACACAGATATGTCAGCTCATTGCGAGTGGCGCTGAGATTGCCATTCTGCGAGGCGTGAATCGTCCGGCGGGTCAAACGTGACCTTTAAGATTGAGAAGCACTGTGATGGGCACAGCACCACTATTCGACTCATAGGCCGGATGCGGGCGGAGCACTTATCCGAGTTGGAGAAGCAGATCAAGGAAAGCGAATCGAAGATCGTACTGGATCTGGAGGAACTGAACCTGGTCGACGTTGAAGCAGTCCGCTTCCTGGGGATGTGCGAAACACAAGGGGCCACACTGCTCAACTGTTCGCCCTACATTCGCGACTGGATCGGCAAAGAACGAGGTTAGAGGAATAGGAGAACCAACAATGCCTAACAAACTGGAAGGAAAGATTGCACTTGTTACGGGCGGCTCGCGCGGCATTGGTGCCGCGATCGCTAAGCGTCTGGCCGCGGACGGAGCGAACGTGGCCATCACTTACACGAAAGGCGCCGATGCTGCTGCGTCGGTCGTCAAGGAGATTGAACGTGACGGACGAAAGGCGATCGCGATTCAGGCGGATGCCACCGATGCCAAAGCGGTCGAAGCTGCGGTCGAAAAGACTGTCGCGGCCCTCGGTCGGCTCGACATCCTGGTGAACAGTGCCGGCACAGCCATCCCCAAGACGTTCGAGGAGACCACCCTGGAAGAAATGGACCGTGTCATCGACATCAACGTACGGGGCGTATTCGTCGCGACGCAGGCGGCGCTGAAGCACATGCACAGCGGCGGCCGCATCATCATGATCGGCTCGTCGGTAGGCGAGCATGTCGTGGCTCCAGGCCTCGTGCCCTACTCGGCCACAAAGGGAGCGGTCAAGATGTTCACGCAAGGCTTGTCCAGAGAGGTCGGGTCCCGGGGGATTACCGTCAACAACGTGCAGCCGGGTCCGATCGACACGGATTTGAATCCCGCCGCGGGCGATTGGGCGATACCTCAGAAGGCCGCCACAGCACTCGACCGCTACGGCCGCGTTGACGAGGTCGCTGCGCTGGTGGCGTTTGTGGCCGGTCCGGAGTCCTCATACATTACCGGGGCGAACCTAACCGTGGATGGCGGAACGAACGCCTGAACCGACCCGCGCGGGACGTTGAACAGAGCAAGGCTAGGTACAGGAGCATCGCTCGGGAAGCCGGCGTATGGCCTCAGGTTAGCAGAGGAAGTCTGAGTGAGCGCGGTCCATGAAAACGCTAAGCGCAGACAAGTTGTTCACGCCAATTCAAGTCGGACCCATGGAGCTGAAGCACCGCGTGGTGATGGCTCCGCTCACACGCTCGCGTTCGATTCAGCCGGGGAGTATCCCGGGTGACCTCATGCTCGAATACTATTCACAACGGGCTTCGGATGGTGGCCTCATAGTCTCTGAAGGAACTTCGATTTCGATCGCAGGCGGAGGATGGTTCGGAGCCCCCGGATTGTATTCGGACGAGCAGGTTGCAGGCTGGAGGAGAATCACAGACGCCATTCATGGGAAGCGCGGGCACATGTTCTCCCAACTGTGGCATACGGGGCGTGCCGCGCATGTGGACTCGACGAACGGCATCGCCCCAGTTAGCTCTTCAGTCAACCCCGAATATTGGCGGGATCCAATGATAAAAACCTCTACGCCTCGCGGTTGGCTACAACCTTCGCCTCACCGCGCGCTTGAAATTGCGGAAATCCCGGGCGTTGTCGAGGACTATCGCAAAGCCGCCGGGCGCGCTAAAGCTGCGGGTTTTGACGGCGTTGAGCTTCACGCGGGTAACGGCTACCTGCCCGATCAATTTCTGCAGGATGGCATCAATAAGCGAACCGATATATACGGTGGTTCGATCGAGAATCGATCCCGCTTCTTAGTTCAAGTGGTTGACGCAATGGTTTCGGTGTGGGGCGGCAATCGTGTCGCGGTGCGCATCGCGCCCAGCGGAACTTGGAATGGGGTGTCGGATAGCAATCCGATCGCGCTCTTTGACTACGTCGCAAAGCAACTGAACCACTTTGGACTCGCTTACTTGCACATCATCGAACCACGTATCAGAGGGAACGTGCTGATCGCCGCGGGCCAAGGACCCATTGCGACCGCGAGGCTGCGAAAGATATTCACCGGAACGATTATTGCGGCCGGGGGGTTTGAGCCGGACACGGCCGAGGCGGCTATTCGAGATGGCGATGCGGATTTGATCGCATTCGGACGGTATTTCCTAGCGAATCCCGACTTGCCAAAGCGCATCAGGCTCGGGCTGCCTCTGAATTCTTACGACCGGGCGACCTTTTACACTTTCGAAGCTCGTGGCTACACCGATTATCCGTTCTATGCAGAGCGAATTGCGGTCTCATGAATGATTTGCATTTCTCATTGGCCCAGCACGAAAGCCAATTCCGAATCCGAGGATGAAGGAGATATTCAATGAATACCCAAGTTGTTTTGGTTACGGGAGGACTGACAGGCATCGGGCGGGCGACGGCATTCGCCTTTGCCAAGGAGGGTGCTCAAGTTGTTGTTTCCGGTCGGCATGACGCAGAAGGGCAAAAGCTCGTCAGTGAAATCCGCAAGGCGGGTGCGGAAGCGGAGTTTATCCGCGCCGATGTACGCCGAGAAGAAGACGTCCGTAACTTGATCGACAAGGCGGTGGAGCGATTTGGCCGACTCGATGTCGCTGTGAACGCTGCCGGTACGGAAGGCGTGCCTGGCCCCATCACGGAGCAAACGGCGGACAGTTACGCGGCAACGTTCGATACGAACGTGCTCGGCACACTGCTGAGCATGAAGCACGAACTTCGGGTGATGCTGCCACAAAGAAATGGGAGCATCGTGAACATATCCTCCACATTTGGGCATACTGGCGCGCCTGGGGCTTCTGTCTATTCCGCCAGCAAGCATGCGGTGGAGGGACTCACGAAGTCGGCGGCGCTGGAAGCGGCCGGCACGGGCGTGCGGGTGAATGTCATTGCTCCCGGACCGATCGAAACAGCAATGCTGAATCGTTTCGCGAAAACCGACGAAAGAAAGGCAGGTTTGGTCTCGACCGTGCCGCTACAGCGCGCGGGAAAACCCGAAGAGATTGCTCAAGCTATCGTTTTTGTTTCCTCTGACAAAGCCTCTTTTGTTACAGGAGCTTCTTACCTCGTCGACGGCGGCAAATCGGCGCGATAGCTCTCACGCGCGTGGCACACCCGTTCGGGAAGGAGAATAACAATGAATCAGACAATCGAAGAAAAGAATAAAGAGCTCGTTCTTAAGGCCTTCGACACACTGTTCAACAAACGTGACTATGCAGCCGCGGAGCGTTACTGGTCACCAAATTACGTTCAGCACAGCGCTCATATCGAACCTGGTCGCGAGGGCCTATTCAAGCTCATCAAGAGTATGCCGCCGACCCTGAAGTACGAATCGAGAGAGATTGTAGCCGAGAAGGATTTTGTGGTGGTGCATGGGCGCTTTTCGGGCTTCGGCCAGCCCGTGAGCTGGATTGCGGCGGATATCGTTCAAATCAAGGATGGTGTTCTGGCCGAGCATTGGGACGTAATTGAGGACGAGGCCACGCGCGAGCAATCAAGAAGCGGCCTCCCGATGTTCGGCGATGTGTTCACGAAATGAACAGTACTGAAGCTAAGGCTAGGGACGAGAGGGATCGATGGCCGATCGAGACTGCCGTATGACGGGCCTAACCGTAACCAGAGCGGGCTCTTATGAGCAACGAAAGCATCGGCGTGACTGATCAAGAAGGGAAATCGATGGCACAGCATCTGGCATCAGCCGAAAGGGAGTTGTCCGCCTTTGTTACCGCGGTCCATCAGTTGTTCGGTGCTGAGCAAGCGTGGCGGGCGGCAGACAGCTGGATAGAGGAGTTAGAACGGACGGATTGGCCGAGTGAAGCTCCGGTTACTGATTGGCGCAAGATAACCATCGCGGCTGCGGGAAGGCTTGTCGATCGCGACAAACGTCAACTCTCACGAAGTTAAACCAGAAGGGTATGTTCGAGAGATGCTTCAATCCCGACTGCGGTTTGCCGTTCGATTACCGCGAAGGCCGACTGATTCGATTCTGCCCGACTGATTCAGGGTCTCGCGCAGAACGCCACGGCGTGGAGCATTTTTGGCTCTGTGGAAAATGCTCAAAACGCTATGTGTTCGTGCATCAGGGCGGAGCAGGTGTGAAGATCGAGCTCCGTTTTGAGGAATCTCAGGAAACGGCAGTTCACACTTCGGCTGCAACTGCATAGCCGTGGGGAACGAGTAGGGTACTACGAAGCAGGAGTGATCGTGGCGCAGGGAGATTTCGTCGTGAACTCTGTTGGCGCTTCGCCGAAAGTTGCGATCAAGTGTATAAATGACCTGCTGCAGCTTGCCGTCGATGCCCACGGTGGGCTGGCGCGGCGGAATCGATTGAAAACAGTGAAGGCAAACGTGTCGGTCACGGGTGCAATTTGGCAAGTGAAGGGTAAGGGTGACGCGCTCAAAGACATCAGCATCGAAACTGAACTGCATAAGGAACGATTGATTACCCATTTCAATGGTCAGGGCCTGTGCACCGTCTTTGAGCCGAGTCGCATCACACTTCAGACAGAAAGCGGTCGTCTCGTGGATAGCCGCGACGATCCGCGCTCTGCTTTCCGGAACCACACGCCAGAGACTCCTTGGGGACGACATGCACGTGGCGTATTTCAGCAGCTATGCGCTGTGGAACTACTTCACCATCCCTTTCCTTTACACTTATCCCGGTTTCATGGCGGAAGAACTTGCTCCCTGGGAAGAAAACGGTGAGCAATGGCGACCGCTGAAAGTGATCGTTCCTGATTCCATTGCCAGTCACTCGCGCGAACAGGTGGTTTACTTTGGTCCGGACGGCCTGTTACGAAACACGATTACACAGTGGAAGTCATGGGCGGCGCGCCGGGTTCAAACTACGCTGCTGACTATCGCAGGGTCGATGGAATTGTTGTGCCAACAAAACGCAGGGCCTATGCCCCGGACGCAAGCAAACGAAAGATTCCGGAGCCGGTGCTGGCAGCTATCGACATTCGCGATATTTCATTCGGTCATGGGAAGTGACACCAACCATGGTACGCAGGGGGTGATTCATGCAGATCGGAATGATCGGCCTCGGAAGGATGGGGGCCAACATGGTGCGGCGTATGTTAAGAGGAAAGCACCAATGTGTAGTCTTCAACAGGTCGCCAAAACCGATAAAAGAGTTGGCTCAGGAGGGAGCGGTGGGAGCAGATTCGCTGGCGGATTTTGCAAGAAAGCTGGCGAAGCCCCGAGCGATCTGGCTGATGGTACCGGCAGCGGCTGTGGATCAAAATGTCGCCGACCTGGTCACACATCTCGAGACCGACGACATTCTCATTGACGGCGGCAACTCTTACTACGTCGACGACATTCGTCGCGCCAAGGAGCTCGCACGGAAGAAAATTCATTATATAGATGTTGGGACCAGCGGCGGCGTATGGGGTCTTGATCGGGGCTACTGCATGATGATTGGTGGGGAAAAAGATGCGGTGACGCAAATGGACTCGATTTTCAGGACACTCGCGCCAGGCGTTGTCGGCGCTTCGCGAACACCGGGACGCGAATTGCTGGGTGGCACCGCCGAACAGGGCTACCTGCATTGCGGCCCCAATGGCGCCGGACACTTTGTGAAGATGGTCCACAACGGGATCGAGTACGGCCTTATGGCGGCATATGCCGAGGGTCTCGGTGTTTTGCGTAATGCCAATGTGGGCAAGGTAGGGAATTCCGTTGATGCAGAGACGACGCCGCTGCGCGACCCCGAGCATTATCAATATGAATTCGATTTGCGTGATATCACCGAGGTATGGCGCCGCGGCAGTGTGGTTGCTTCGTGGCTTCTTGATCTGACCGCGGCGGCCTTGGCGAAGGACCCAGCCCTCGCCGAGTTTGAAGGTCGCGTTTCCGACTCGGGCGAGGGACGCTGGACAATGAAGGCGGCGATTGACGAAGCAGTTCCGGTCCCAGTCCTTTCTGGTGCTCTATATCAGCGTTTCGCGTCACGCGGCGAAGCGGACTACCAGAATAAAGTTCTTTCCGCCATGCGCTACGGTTTCGGCGGGCACTTGGAGAAGGCAGCCGCCAAGTAATGCGAGCGCAATCTTCTACTCACGAGGGCGACAAGTTCGTGACCTAAACCGAGTGACCGACAAGAAAGCAGATACCTCGCATCTTTTTACGGAGGTTGAAGCGCATGAGAGCGGACATTGTAGGCGGCGCGGTATTCCCCGATTATGAGCTGACCGATCACACGGGCAAACACCGCAAGCTTTCAGAACTACAGGGGCCAGATCCCATGATCCTGGTGCTCAGCCGGGGAGGATACTGCCCAAAGGATCGGCGTCAGGCTGAGGGGCTGGTCCAACTTCACCACGAGATGGAAGTCGGTTACTCTCGGCTCGTCACCATCAGCACCGACAACATGCTTCTAACGAATGAGTACCGCACCGGCGTCGGCGCTCATTGGACCTTTTTATCCGATCCGGGGCGAAAGGTTCAGAAGGATCTCGACATCGCCGAATACACGGACCCCGAGCATAATCCGATGATCCCCCATGTCATCGTCTTGGAACCTGGTCTCGTTATATTCAAAATCTACAACGGCTACTGGTTTTTTGGCCGACCGACCATCGAAGAGCTTCGACAAGACTTGCGTGCCGTGCTCAACAAATGCCGGCCGGATTGGGATATCACTAGGCCCGAACTGAAAGCCGCTTGGGAACGCGGTGAACATGATCGCTTTTATCCCTATGGCAAGACCTACGGGCAGGTGTTTCGGGAGCAAGAGTAACGGCGATAGGGCTCCCTTGCTGTCCGCAGAATCGCCTCGCGGGCTTAACAGGACGCTGAAAAACGCAATATCGATTCCGCAGCAGTTGTCTCGCTGCCAAAAGTAGGGTGAACCCTGGGAGTGAGACAGTTTGATCGTGCACACTTTGCGGCAAATTCCATCCGAGCGACGACGTGGACATGAAAGATGCGCTCCAGAGCACCCGTCTCGTGAGCTGGCGAGTTGTGGGAGCATCCGTGGCTCCGATTTGACGAACATCTGCGGCTGGCCTGTCGGATTTGCGAAGTGCCCCTTCGATGACCTGCATTAGTCTTGCGTGGTATCGTATCGCAAAGGGTCGAACGCGGAACCCAAGGTCGAGAATATGATGAGCTCTCCGCAATTACACCTCAAACCGGAGCACAAAATAAAACTCAGTGATGCCGCGAGTGTGGTGCAACCGGCGGGATCTGAATCCAAACATGTAACCGCTGTGACAGCCGAGATGCGTAAGACCGGTGTGGACGTCGTGGGGGACATGCCTTGGGGCACACACTTCTGTCTATTCTACGAAACGCTAATGGATCTCCTCGAACCATTGGTGTCCTACTGCAAAGCTGGCTTGGAAAGCCAGGAGTTCTGCCTGTGGGCCGTGGCCGCACCCCTCACGGGGGAAGACGTCACCCACGCGTTGAAACGAGCTGTTCCTGACTTCGATCGATACCTGAGCGACCAGAGCATAGAGATTGTCCTGGCCCGCGACTGGTATTTGCAAAACGGCAGGTTTGATCGCGACAGAGTAACGGACGGTTGGAATGAGAAACTCGCGCGCGCATCAGCCAGAGGTTACGCTGGCGTAAGGGTGACCGGAGACAGCGCGTGGCTCGAAAAGCAGGACTGGAACAATTTCTGCGAATACGAGGATTCCATCAACCATTCCATCGCCAACCAGCGTCTGACGGTGCTATGCACGTACCCGCTCGCCGCCTTTGGAGCTGCCGAAATCCTGGATGTGGTGCGTACCCATCAGTTTGCGGTGACAAACCGACGCGGGACCTGGGACGTTATTGAAACCGCTGGGCACAAGCAAGCTAAGGCCGAAATCAAGCGCCTGAATGAGGAACTCGAACAACGTGTCGTTGAGCGGACCAGCCAACTGTCGACAGTCAACAAGGAACTGACCAAGGAAGTTGTTGAACGACAGCGCGCGGAGGATGAATTAGCGAAGGCTTTCGAAGAAATCAAGCAGCTGAAAGACCGCCTTCATGATGAGAACGTGGTCCTCAGAGAGCAACTCGATCAGGTTTTCATGTTTGAGGAGATCGTGGGCTCTTCTCCCGCGTTGAAAACGGTCCTCTCCAGCGTCGTGAAAGTCGCTCCGACCGACTCTACGGTGCTGATTACGGGCGAGACAGGTACCGGGAAGGAACTGGTTGCGCGCGCTATACATAAGGGTTCGCAACGTGCTGGCCAGGCTTTTGTTGCCGTGAATTGTGCCGCGGTTCCTTCCTCGCTCATCGCCTCAGAATTGTTTGGCCACGAGAAAGGAGCCTTCACCGGTGCCCTGCAGCACCGACAAGGTCGTTTTGAGTTGGCGCACTCCGGCACAATTTTTCTCGACGAGATCGGCGAGCTTCCCGCGGAAACGCAGATTGCATTGTTGCGTGTACTCCAAGAGCGGCAATTTGAACGAGTGGGAGGTAACCGTGTCATTCCCACTGATGTTCGAATAATCGCCGCTACCAACCGCGATTTGGGTACAGCCATTGCTTCAGGAGCGTTTCGCCCTGACCTCTTCTACCGGCTGAATGTTTTCCCGATCCATGTGCCCCCCTTGCGGAACCGCAGGGAGGATATTCCGATGCTGGTCGAGTACCTAGTGAAGCGCTATGCGGCGAAGGCGAGAAAGCAAATCCGCAAGATCGACAAGAATACGCTGAAGTTATGCCAGTCCTATCCTTGGCCGGGCAATATTCGTGAGCTGCAAAATATCGTCGAGAGATCCGTAATTCTCTCCACCGGGGATACCTTTTGGATCGATGAGGCCTGGCTTTCAGGTCAGGGAGTTGCTCGCGTAGAGTCATCACGGCCTCTCACAGAGACCCTCCGGAACTATGAGAAGGGACGCATCGAAGCGGCTCTCGCGGAAAGCCATGGAAAAGTTGCTGGGCCAAATGGCGCCGCCGCCAACCTTGGAATTCCGCGGTCAACACTAGATATGAAAATCAAACAACTCAAGATCAGGAAATACCGCATCCCGTAGGGCCCCCTCTTTCACCTCCCCAAAATTCAGCATTTCCCCAAATTACGTCCCTCAATTTGCCGTTTCGAGCTCTGTTTTCAGTGAGATCCAATTGGCTACTCGGTTGCATTCTCGTGATCGGTGCTCGGATGGAGAGAATGCCGTCGAGGGCAGCGCAGTACAGCCGCAGTTGCGATGTTGCTCATATGGGTGATGCTCTCGGGCTTTGAGGTGGTGCCTGTCTATTCACAGATGCTCAGGAAAAGGAGAACGTCCATGAAACGCGACAAGGAACTCATGCCCTTGGTCTCAGGCACTTCTACGCGCAGGTCGCATGAAAAAGCGAAGTCATACATGACTGCACTCGTAAGAATCTTTTTATTTGCGATGTTGTTTTTCGCCTCGAGGGAGGGGCTTATGTCACAAACGAATCAGGAACAGAAAGTGCGGAATGTTGTGCTGGTCCACGGCGGCCTCGTGGACGGATCCGGATGGGAAGGCGTCTACAACGCCTTGAAGAAGAGCGGATACGCGGTGACAGTGGTTCAGGAGGCGACGGCATCTTTCGCCGACGACGTTGCCACCACTAAGCGCGCGATTGCTGAGCAGAACGGTCCAGTGATTCTAGTCGGCCACTCGTACGGTGGCGCTGTCATCACCGAAGCTGGCAATGATCCGAAGGTTGCTGGACTGGTGTATATCTCCGCCTTTGCGCCTGACAAGGGTGAGTCCGTATCCACGCTGATCAAAAATCCACCTCCTGGCGCGCCAGTGCTACCGATCATGCCGCCCGTGGACGGCTACTTGCTATTCGACAAGGCCAAGTTCCCCGCGTTCTTCGCCGGCGACCTGAGCCCCGAGAAGGCCGCATTCATGGCCGACTCGCAAGTGCCATGGGGTGTGAACGCGCTGAACGGCACGATCAGTGAGCCGGCATGGAGAGCCAAACCTAGCTGGTACCTGCTTACGACCGAGGACAAGATGATTCCACCCGACGCCCAGCGGCAGATGGCGAAGCGTGCGGGTGCGGTGATCGTCGAGGTCAAGGGCAGCCATTCGACTTACGTATCGCACCCGCAAGCGGTGGCGACTCTGATCGAAGAAGCCGCCAAAGATGCGCTGCTTGTACCGGCCCGCTAACACGTGGAACGTGCGCCGGACAATTTCCCCCATGGAAAGTGGTCCGGCGCACTCAGCGGCTTAGCCTGAAGGCACACTTGCAACCTTACGCAGTTGAAGGAGAATGCCATGATCAATCAAATCCGCCCCTGCACGCCCCTGGCCTCCCAAAACGCGGCGCTCCCATGGAATACCCCCGGAACCGCTCTCGTATCGGCCACGACTTTGCCAATCCGAGCTGACCAAGCACGTTCAACGCAGGGACAATTCAATACCAGTACGTCCGAAGCCAGACGAACAACTCGAAAAACATCCCTGAGATGGGACGTGTTCTTGGCGCCCAGCATACCTGCCATCACGAGCGATTTGCCTCCGGGCGAAAAACTCCGGCCGTGGCCGCCGATTTCATCAACCCTTATTTCCGGGGAGCGGGACGCCGCCCTGGTCGACACCCCTATTACCGTCGAGCAGGCGCGAGCCGTGGCGAATTGGATTGCGGCGAGTGGAAAGAATCTAACGACGATCTACGCCACCCATGGCCACGGCGACCATTTCTTCGGCACCAGTACAGTTCTGGAGAGATTTCCAGGTGCCCGTTTCGTCGCGCGGCCGGATGTGATTAAGATTATGCGCCAGCAAGCATCGCCAGAGTCTCTCGCTACGTTTTGGAATCCGCGTTTTCCCGGCCAGATTTCCAGCCAGCTGGCGATCGCGGAAGAGCTGGCCGGGAATGTCATCGACCTGGAAGGCCACGATTTGGTCAGTGTCCCACTCGGATTCGCCGATACTGCCAGCACAACCTGCCTTCATGTTTCGGCAGTCGGTTTGATCGTGGCGGGTGATGCCGCCTACAACGGCGTACACCTACATCTGTCAGAGTCGCCAGATCCCCAGAAGCGTCAAGAGTGGATCGCTGCCGTCGATAAAATGGAGTCGCTTAAGCCACGAGCAGTCGTCGCCGGGCACAAGCGCGTCGGGAACGATGACGGCCCTAAGATCCTCGGCGAAACGCGGAGATACGTCCGCGATTTCGAGCGTCTTGCCGTGCAGACGACCACCGCGCGGGAACTGTATGACCAAATGCTGAAGCTCTACCCTGATTGGGGCAATCGAGGTGCGCTCTGGAGTTCGGTCCGCGCCATAAAGACTTAATCCATTCTGTCGGGCCCTTCGCGCGACGCAAACTCTTAAGGTGGAACTGGTGAGCCGATGAAGATCGCGATCCTGGATGATTATCAAAATGTTGGATTACAAATGACGGATTGGTTGGCCCTTTCAGGGCGGGCGGAGATCGCTGTCTTTAACGACCACGTTGCAGATCCGTCCGCTCTTGTCGAGAGGCTCCTGCCGTTTGACGTCGTTTGCGTAATGCGGGAGCGGACTCCATTGCCGCGAGAGGTTCTTGAACGCCTTCCGAGGCTGAAGCTGATTGCGTCAACCGGTTCACGTAACCCTTCGATTGATATGGAAGCGGCAAGGGAACTCGGGATCACTGTAACTGCCACGGGGTACAGCTCCTCGCCCACAATCGAACTGACGTGGGCACTCCTCCTTGCGAGCGTTCGGGGCATCGTTCAGGAAAACAATTCGATCCGCGACGGGGGCTGGCAGAAATCTGTGGGCCAAGACCTCAAGGGAACAACTTTGGGAGTCGTGGGACTTGGCAATGTCGGCGGGCAAGTCGCGCGGATTGGTCTTGCCTTCGGCATGAAAATCATCGCGTGGAGCCAGAACATGACTCGAGAGATTGCTGAAGGGGCGGGAGCGAGATTGGTTTCTAAAGACGAACTGTTCCGACAGGCGGACATAGTTACGATCCACCTCATCTTGAGTCGCCGCACAAAGGGAATTGTCGGAACGGCCGAACTTGGATTGATGAAACCAACGTCTCGATTGATCAATACGTCGCGCGGGCCGATCGTCGACGAAGCATCGCTGATCAAAGCGCTAGGGTCGCGCGCAATAGCGGGCGCGGCGATTGACGTTTTCGACCAAGAACCACTGCCGTCAGAACATCCCTTTCGATCGATGGACAACGTGCTGACAACGCCTCATGTCGGATACGTTACGGAGGGCCTCTATCGAATGTTTTATGCAGACACCGTAGCCAATATCTCTGCGTGGCTCAATATGCAGCACGGATAAGCGAGAGGCCGCGAATTCGCGAGAGCCGACTCCTCAGCGGGAACAAGCGGGTTGAGGACATACGATTCGTTCTAATGAAAGGCAGGTAACGGATGACTACAGAGAAGTCGCTGATCGACTCCGCGCTCCGCGGGTGGAAGTTAAACGTGGAACGAGCGGACAAATTGTTCGGGGGCCTATCGCCGGGACAACTGGAGCAAGAGGTTGCTCCAGGAAAAAACCGTCTCATCTATCTCTGGGGCCATCTTGCGGCGGTGAACGATAGGTTCTTACCACTGCTCGGGATTGGAGGAAGGCTTCATCCCGAGTTCGACGGCATGTTCATCTCGAACCCGGACAAGTCCGTTCAGCTGACTGTGTCGGGACAATCGCTCAAAGCCGCATGGCAAGAAATCAACGAGAAGCTGTCGGAGGGTTTCTCGAAGTTCTCGGCCTCGGATTGGGCGCAGCGGCACACTGCGGTGTCGGAACAGGATTTCGAGCGGGAACCGCATCGGAATCGATTCGGGGTGCTGCTCGAAAGAACCGCCCACCTTACCTATCACATGGGGCAGGCCGCGTTGGCGCGGCCAAAGGCATAGTTAACGTCCTTTTAGGGACTGAGCGCAGGGACATTCCTCCCCTTCGTTCACAACCTTCGTTGAGTCGGCAGATTCGGGTTCGGAATTGGGCGGGGAACTTTGTCAAGGAGAAATTCAATGAATACCCAAGTTGTTTTGATTACAGGAGGACTCACAGGCACTGGCGTTTGCAAAGGAGGGTGGTCAGGTTGTCGTCTCGGGTCGGCGCACTGTTCGAACGGTCAAGCTGCGTTGAAGGAGCACTTTGGCATTCCTGAGTGACGTCCAATGATGTTATTGAATCGACTTTGCGAATTGAACCCATGAGGACTATCCAGAACATTCTGTTCCCTGTGGACTTCTCGCCCTCCTGTGCTGCTATGGCCGCCTTCGTGAAGAGGGGGGCCTCTATTTTCGGGGCCAGGGTTACGCTGGTCCACGTCTTCGATTTCTACAGTCACGCGGTCCAACTCTACGTGCGTCCACCCTCCGAGGTAGCCGAAGAACAGGAGATCCTTGCCCGACAGAAACTCGACTCGTTTCTGAAGTCTGAGTTTCCCGTCGGTGAGTGCCCGAGAATCTTGTTATCGGGCGATGCAGCGACTCAGATCGCCCAGTTTGCGAGGATTGACAGATCCAATCTCATCATCATGCCTACGCACGCCGGTGTCTTCCGCAGGACGTTGCTTGGTTCCACGACCGCGAAAGTATTGAACGATACAGATTGTCCGGTGTTAACCACTCAGCATGCGGAGACAATTCCACCGAGACAGCTCGAACATCGAGAATGGGTCTGTGCCATTGACTTGAACGCCGATTCGGAAAGGGTCCTTCGATTTGCTAGCCAAGCTGCGAAGGATGTCCATGCGAATCTCACGGTCGTTCATGTGATTCTCGCCAGCGGGACTGATTTGCCTGTCCAATTGGATTTGGAGGAGCGCCTGCAGTCAGCAGAAAGAGAAGCAGCGAGCAGCCGCATCGACGAGTTGCAAGGCGCCGTTGGTTCGGACGCTCGGGTCAGCATAGCCATCGGCGCGATCAAAGACATGCTGACCGAGGAGGCGCGCAGATTGCGAGCGGATGTGCTAGTGATCGGAAGAAGTCCGCAGTCCGGCGTCTTGGGCCGCTTGCGCGATCTCTGCTACGCGGTAGTGCGTGACGCTCCTTGTCCTGTGTTGAGCGTCTGATAGCTCGAGCGGCTCTCGCCGGTGCAGTCCGTAGCGGTCACATCGTTCGAGGAAGTGTGGGGCAAATATCATGCGTGCAATGAGGGCAGAAGGATTCAGCGGTTACAAGGATTTGAAGCTAGTGGACATTCCAAAACCGGCAGTCTCGGATGGACGGGTACTGGTAAAGATCATGGCGGCCGGCGTCACTCCACTTGACCAGACCATTCTAATGGGGGGACACCCACGCGCGAAAGCGCCGCTGGTCCTGGGAGGGGAGGGAGCGGCCGTGGTGGAGGAGGGAGGTGGAACGGCGTTTCCTGTCGGTTCACGTGTGATGTTTGCCGGGCCGTATGGCGTTTCAGAGAATGGGGCCTACTGTGAGTGGCTTGCTGTCCGAAAGGAGAACCTTTGCTTGATTCCCGACAACATCGAGGACATTTCGGCTGCCGGCGTTCCCGTTGCCTATCTCACCGCCCAAATGACACTGAGCCTCGCAGGATTTGCGGAGGGCAAAACGGTGCTGTCACCCGCGATTGGAGGATCGGTCGGAAACGCAGTCACTCAGATGGCGCGTGCGCAAGGAGCGAAACATGCGATATCAACGACAACTAATCATGCGAAGGCACAACAATCACGTTCTCTGGGCTTCGACGAGGTGATCGACCTTTCTGTGGAGAAGCTAAGCGACGGCGTTCGTCGGATCACGGAAGGTTATGGCGCCGACATCGTGATCGACGCAATCGGCGGAGAAATCTTGAGCGAGGCTCTCGGCACGCTGGCGATGGGGGGAAGTCTGACAACGTTGGGCTACGCCGCGGGGCGCAAGTCAACGATCGACGTCACGGATCTGATCTGGAAGCGCGCGAGTATGAAGAGCTTCTCCCTGTTCGCGCAACCCGCGGGGGCATGGAGCGCCGCATGGGGCGTCATCATTCCATTGCTTCAATCCGGCGCGGTCAAGCCATTCGTGGCAAAGACGTTCCCTCTGCCCGAAGCGGCGGATGCTCTGCGCTACCTCATCGAGGGCCGCCCCTTCGGCAGGGTCGTCCTCAGAATCTGAAAAGCCGTCGCGGACGCGGCAACGCGCCGTAGCAAGGTGCTGTTGATGCCGAAAATGTGATTGGACCGCATTCGAGCTCACTCGGCCACACGAAAGAGGAATACATGTGCAAGCTTGGCGGAAAAATCGCTCTCGTTACGGGCGGCAGTAGCGGCATCGGCTTTGCGACGGCGAAGCAATTTGTCCGCGAAGGCGCCTACGTTTTCATCACTGGACGCCGGAAGGCGGAGTTGGACGCCGCGGTGAAGGAGATCGGAAGAAATGTCACGGGCGTGCTAGGAGATGTGTCGAACCTAGCCGACCTCGATCGCCTTTTCGACCAAATCAAGCGGGAGAAAGGCAAGCTCGACATCGTGTTTGCGAATGCCGGTGTCGCCCGCTATGCCGCGTTGGGCGCCATCACGGGGGAGTTCTTCGATTCGATTTTCGATACCAACGTAAAAGGCGTAGTTTTTACGGTTCAGAAGGCGCTGCCTCTCCTGCCCGACGGCGCATCCATCATTCTCAATGCGTCGATGGTTGGCAGCAAAGGACTGCCTGCATACAGCATCTACTCCGCGACTAAGGCGGCGGTGCGTTCGTTCGCGCGGACCTGGACGACCGACTTAAAGGAACGCCGCATTCGAGTAAACGCGTTGAGCCCAGGCTCAATCGACACGCCCGCGGCGCGTGCTTTACTGGCTTCTTCCGCAGTAGGCGAGAAACGCAAAAAGCTGATCGCCGAGACCATTCCGCTCGGAAGGTTCGGAACGCCCGATGAGACTGCCAAAGCCGCGGTGTTTCTGGCGTCGGAAGACAGTAGCTACATCACGGGAATCGAATTGTTCGTAGATGGTGGATTCGCGCAAGTGTAGAGTCATCAGGTACTCTCACAGAGCACCCTCCAGAAGTATGAGAAAGAACGCATCGAAGCGGCTCTCGCGGAAAGCCGTGGAAAAGTTGCTGGCCCAAATGGCGCCGCTGCCAAACTTGGAATTCCGCTCAACACTAGATGTGAAAATCAAACAACTCAAGATCAGGAAATACCGCATCCCGTAGGGCCCCCTCTTTCACCTCCCCAAGATTCAGCATTTCCCCAAATTACGTCCCTCAATTTGCCGTTTCGAGCTCTGTTTTCAGTGAGATCCGATTGGCTACTCGGTTGCATTCTCGTGATCGGTGCTCGGATGGAGGGAACGCCGTCCAGTGCGGGTAGATCTGAAAGACCAAGCTACCGATGTGAGTTCACCAGTTCTTCTGAATGCCGTGTATGTGATTTTGGAGGCGAGCGGACGGCTCTGGAAAGCCAAGTTTTGCAGGACGACATTCACTACGCCTGAGTCAACGAGCTTGGAGCAGCGGGTTCGAGGCGCCCATGCAAACGGAACTGATCGGTGAACAAAAAAAGGGAAACGAATATGAAAAGCCTTAAAGACGCGGTGGCCGTCGCAGCGGATGCCATGCATGTGATTTTGGGGGCGAGCGGGAACACCGGCTCAATCATCGCCGATTCCCTGCTAGCGGAGGGGAGGAAGGTACGCGTCATGGGGCGCGACGCGGGGCGACTACGGCGCTTTGTGCGCAAAGGCGCGGAAGCGTTCACGGCCAACGTGAGCGACGCGGCTGCGCTCACCAAAGCCTTTAGCGGTGCACGCGCGGCATACTTGATGTTGCCGCCAGCGAAAT
>Ga0207039_1036_pt1 | contig 41009 bp, 42 predicted proteins | sample Alteio_BWMinCont_74_FD_153264 | JGI IMG/M metagenome (GOLD analysis project Ga0207039, IMG submission 153264) | Enriched cells from forest soil in Barre Woods Harvard Forest LTER site, Petersham, Massachusetts, United States -... | ecosystem: Environmental > Terrestrial > Soil > Temperate forest >... | reverse complement strand
TTATAACAACCAACTTGATCTCACGGCGCTCTAAGCTAACAAAGGTTTAGCCAAGAAATTTAGCCACTATTTTGTGTATGTCATCTGGCTCAGCTACCCAATCTCCAGTTCCAGAAAAATGTCCCGGCAGCATAACCATATGCCTATTATCTTTAGGAACGCCTCGCATAAAATTGGCTATTTTGAGAATAAAAGACATGCTCATGTTTGTATCTATATAGTCCTGAGCAATAGATATTAGTTTGGGTATATGCAGCCAAGCATCAGGTTTAGTTGCTCTATCTATGAGAGCACGAATAAAAATTTGTTGCCGCTGCACCCGTCCAATATCCCCTAAAGCATCGTGCCTAAATCGCACAAATCCCATTGCTTGATTGCCAGTTAAAGTATGAAAGCCAGGACTTAAGTCAATAAGCAGCTTAGCCGTCCAGTCCATATAATGCATTGGTTTAGGTATCTCGACTGTTATACCGCCAAGTTCATTAATCATTTCCATTAATCCGTGTACATTGAGGATCAGATAATTATCAACGGGTAAGTCTAAAAGAGAACTAACCGTGCGTAAAGTGAGCTCTGGTCCACCTAGAACATTTGCAGCATTTATTTTTTGTACGCCATAACCGGGGATATTGGCTTGCGTGTCTCTAGGAATTGATAAAACATCAAGACTGTTTTGATATGGATCCAGACGCGCCAGCATTATGGTATCAGTTCGACCGTTGAAGGCAGTTTTATCTGCCCTTTTATTACCACTTTTCTCGTTATATACAACATCAGTACCCAAAAACAAGATTGTTTTAGGCTCAGTTAGTCCCCCTACGCGAAAAAGAGGCGGTAAAAGGGAAGGACTGAATACAAGAGCATAAAGATAGCCGGCCAAAACACCTAACAAGGCGCTGAGAACATAAACTTGATACCAGCTGGTCGGACGCACAAAGATTCTCCCGGTCATAATAAGAGCGAATTCTAGTTATTATAACGCATATAGGCGCTGTCTCGGCTTCTCCCTGTCCTTAACGCAGGCTTCAATGGCGTAACTTATATGTCATTGTCCTCTCGATCCCAATTGATCCTGGCAATTGTTCACTCCGCTGTTACGCTCAGTTATAATAGCTAAATACTATGATTGGAGCAAAATGACCCGCAGACTACTAGCTATTAATTTTGGTGGCATTGGAGACGAGATACTTTTTCTACCGGTTCTCGCCAGCATAAAAGAAAACCAGCCAGACACACATATCACTTTGCTTTTAGAGCCTCGGTCAAAGGCTATAAATGATATAAGCAATTTGATTGACGAAATAAGACTTTTTGATATAAAAAAACGTCCTTTAATGCCACATGATTATTGGGAACTGTTGCAGATTTTGCGCAAGGGTAATTACGAAACTGTGGTTTCTTCAGGCAGCTCGCCTTTGGTGGCGTGTTTGCTTTTTGTCTCTGGTATCAAGAACCGCATTGGCTATGATTCGGGGACTTTGAGCCACTATTTACTTACACATCCTATAAAGCTAAACAAACATCAATATGCAAGCACTATGTATCATGACCTTGTTCAAGGCTTAGGATTAAAGCATAAACAAGTGATACCCCAGGCACAGGTGCCAGCTGAAAATTTAGACTATATGAAAGACTGGCTCACTAGGCAAAGTTTAGGCAAAGAAAAAACAAGAAAAGTTATTATTCACCCTGGCACCAGTAAATTAGCTTTAAAAAAGGGAATTATCAAAACTTGGACAGCAAACAATTGGGCTTCGCTAATCAATCAATTAGTAAAAAATCCGGACACTCAAGTAATTTTGGCTGGCGGTCCTGATGATGAGCAAACAATAGCTCAAATAATGCAGGAGTTAGAGCAAAACAAATATTTTACGCAAAACCGCGATTCATTCGTCTCAGCTTATGGAGCAACCAAAAGTTTAGCTGATTTAGCAGCTCTTATTTTGATAAGCGATTTATTGATTTGTGTTGACTCCGCCCCAATGCATGTAGCGGTCGCATTAAAGAAGCAAGTCCTGGCACTCTTTGGACCTACTAATCCAGGTCACCTTTTACCGCTGTCACCACAATGCCGTTATGTGAAAGATATCAGTCACTCAAAACAGACTAAGTCTGCCATAAGCAAAGGTATTAATATCCAGCCAAATACTGTTTACCAGTCTGCCTCAGATCTACTCCAGATAGTGAAAGCCCAATAACGCTCTCGGGCATTTTGTCTTTAACTAATTCACCCTGCTCGCCCACCATGGTCAGCAATGCTTCAACGATATCCGGATCGAATTGCTTGCCTGCGTATTTGCGTAATTCGCTAGCAGCACGTTCATGCCCGATAGATTTGCGATAAGGTCTATCTGTTGTCATTGCGTCATAAGCATCAGCAACCAGAATAATGCGCGAACCTAAGGGAATGACTTCCCCTGCTAAACCATCAGGATAGCCACTACCATCCAAGTTTTCATGATGGTATAAAACATACTTGCGCACTTTTCCCAAACCATTTAATTCGCCAATGATTTGAGCGCTTTTTACTGGATGAGTGGCCATCACAGTTTGCTCAGCAGGATTAAGTCTATCTGGCTTCCATAGAATTGCCTCGGGCACTCCTATTTTACCAATATCGTGCAATATGCCTGCTAGTTCGATATCCTTTTGATCTTCGGCAGACAGATTCATTTGTTTGGCGATACCAACTGCATAACGACTCACTCTCAAGCTATGACCCGAAGTATAATCACATTTTGCATCTAGAGCATCGGCTAATGCTCTTATGGTACCCATAGAAACTTCTTCTAATTGAGCGAGTGCGCTGCGCAATTCAATCAGCAGTCCATCGTTTCTCTCTTTCAATTCATATGCTTCTAAAGCTCGGCAGACCGTGATTCTAAGCTCGTCCGCATCCCAAGGTTTAGGAATATATTTATAGACCTTACCCGAATTAATAGCGTCTATCAAGGCCTGAATATCTGTATAGCCGGTCAGTAAGATTTTTATAGCTTGGGGACGAAAATCCAAAGATTGCTCAAGCAATTGCACCCCAGTTATACCGGGCATACGTTGGTCAGTGATAATAAGGCTGATGGCATGCTCTTTGAGCAGTTCCAGACCTTGTGCTCCACTTGTTGCTTCTATAACATCGTACTGATCTGAAAGTACACGTTTCAATAAACGCAGATTAGCAGATTCATCATCAACAACAAGAATTTTATGGCGTATCAATCTCTGGCTCCCCGCTTTGACTGTCGATTACTCGCTACTATTATGCAGAGAAAATATATTTATTACATTACCGCTTGTTTAGCTTTGTCAAGGAATAGTTTTACTTCAATGCGCTTATTATGTTGACGACAGGTTATCAAGCATTCAATACATATTTATGACGGCGGATTACTCTTGAGCTGATTGTTTTTATTTGCAGAATCAGTTGCACTATTTGTAAAAACAGCATTTAATTTTGTTATTTATGCAGATAAACATTAATTGCCCATAAACTATCTGAAGCGCAGGTGCCCTGCTAATCGTCAGAGCGAGAATTTCAAGCCTTTTGAGCTTTAATCTTTGGATATTGATTTTTTCTATCTAGATCGTTTAGAACTGAGATGCTTTTAGTCAATAAGTTTTTCTTCAACATCACTTCGTAATTCAAGGTTGAGTCGAATAATTTTTGCGCACGTTGTGCAAAAGTGAAGTCTAGACTGAGCTATCGGGAGGTTGCTATGCGTAAAACCATCGGTCTGCTCTTCGCGCTCTTCATATTGCTCACAGTCATCGGTTTTGCGATATACATATCGCCAGAATCCACGATGACATTTTTGTCGGCGTTCGCGCTTGCCTTCGTCGTCGTCATTGTGCTTGCGATAGCTATGCTTAAGGCGAATTTCCTATAATTGCACTGCTGTAACGTAAAACCACCGTCCGATTTCCTTTTCGTCGCAGCACACCACTGCGGCGGCTCTCGCGGGTATCTTCAGTCCTTGCTTCTGCCGGTCGAGATGGCCACATGCCGTCTTCGACCGGTTTTTTATTTTTCGTATACATCCTCATGCCTCAGAAATTCTTAGAGGAATAGAAACCTTGAAAGTCGTGCCGCCTTTAGTGCCGGTTTCGAACCATATTCTACCTTGATGGCGCTCGATTATCGAATGGCAAATTGATAAACCGAGTCCAGTGCCCTTGCCTACTGGTTTAGTCGTGAAAAATGGTTCGAAAATCTTATTTTGGTTCTCTGTTTTTATGCCCGGTCCGTTATCAGTAATGCTAACTAGAATATTGTCATCGGAAAGCTCAGACTTAATTTTAACTAGAGGCTCATTAACTTGCTCCAATGCTTGAGCAGCATTAGAGAGCAAATTCATCCATACTTGATTCAATTGCCCAGGATAACAGAGCACTGGTGATATATCTTGCAAATTTAATTCCACCGGAATTCTATCATTGCCATAATATTGCCCCAAGATTTTCAAGGTCGATTCTATTCCTTCGCTAATGGAAGCTTCCTTTAATTCAGCCTCGTCAAGGCGCCCAAAACTGCGCAGGTTTTTGATAATTTGATGTATACGCCCTATACCATCCTCCATGTCGGCGAGGATATTATCGAGATCAGTGACTAAAAAATTATATTTCAGTGTGGTTTTGAGGTTTTCTACTGCAACCTTTTCTGCCGACGGGAAAGTGTCGTAAGCAGCAATAATTTTTTTCATATCCTCAAAATAAGCCTTTAAATATGGCAAATTGCCATGTACAAAATTGATTGGGTTATTTAGTTCATGAGCGATACCTGCCACAAGACGTCCTAGAGATGCCATTTTTTCTTGATGGACTAGTTGTGTTTCCACTTGTTTCATTTCGTCCATTAGTCTTTGATTACTTCGCAGTTGAGAACGAAGTCTGTTAGTCATAGACTGGGCGAATCGAGCCATGTAACTGCAAAAGCCGCCCCAAATAAAAGCGACACTACTAAAAATCAAACTGCGCCATAAAATTCTTTGCCATAAATTGCTCAGGTAGACAGAAGTAACACTGCTGATAATAGTATGAGTTTGAAATGACTCTCTTAACACTAACAACGACTGATAGTTTTCTATGCATAAAAGACCAATATAAGAAAGTGAAACAAAAAAACTAGTTGCATAAATGCCTATTCTGGTAAAAACATAGCTGGATAATAAAATTGGCAGCAGATAAAGGATGTATAAATCCGATTCTATCCCTCTGGTCGCATGCACTAGGATAGTAAGAGCGATAGTATCAAGCTCGAGCAAAACCGCATTTAATACCACAATATTTCGTTCACTGAAATAATATAGCGGCCATTCTTGAGACTTGTTTATGGCATTTCGAATACTATCCAGGATGCTCTTCCTAATCAGTGCCATTGCCACAGAAGAATAAAAAATTACAGCAAGAATAATTGTCGCTACAAACGGAAAATTGAATTCGTTCTTGGAAAATAATTTTACGGCAAGAAGTATCAGCAAACAAACTGATGCAAATGCCAGACGAAATTTAAGTATCTGCCTAGTTTTAGAGAGCAACTCCAACTGGGAGGTATCATTAATGGATTGATCAAAAGCGGGCATTTTTGTAGGGTTGATTTCTCGCGTAGGCATAGGTGCGCTATTAATTGATTTATAAGTAAGAAGAGGCCAGTTTGTAGACTTCGCTTGCTTCATTAAAGCGTCCGAGCGACTTTAAAGCTTGGGCCCAGCTTTCGTATATGTTGCTATCATATGGGTTCATATCTGCAGCTTCTTTGAATTTTTCCAAAGCCAATTCATGAAATCCCAGATAAGCAAGAGCTCTAGCCCAAGACAAAAAGAGCTCAGCGTCTACATTTTTCATTTTAGAGGCGGACCGGAAAATCTCATCGGCTTGAGCAAAGTCGCCTTGAGCCATATAAATTTGCCCAAGTATTGTTTGGGCAGCCACATTGTTGGGCTCTTTTTTGATTATGTCTGTAAGAATTGCAAGAGCCTCAGAATAATTACTTTCTTGTTGAAATGCACGTGCCAATAATAGTTTTGACTCGAAGTCGCCTGGATTTGTTCCTACAATCTTAAAAGCAAGATTAAGCGCCTGCCCCTTTTGAGCACTATCGAGTAATTGACCTATATAGTCTTTGTCGGCTCGCAAACAATCGGGGTCCAATTTTAATGCTTGAGCATAATCTTTGCTAGCAGATTCCTTTAATTTCAAAACTTCCGAACTGCGAGCTCTATGCAGATAAGCAATAGCCAACTTATCGTCTATCTCGAGGCTTTTATTGAAATGATGCTTAGCTTCATCATGCTTACCCTGCAGAGCACAGCAAACACCCATGGCATCGAAAGCTAGTGATTGCATTTCCCTACTTTTCCGATGGTCCAGTGCAGTTAGCTTTTTTAATTCAATTGTTGCTTCTTCGTATTTGTGATTTGCTAAATATCCGTAGGCAAGCCACAAAAGTATTTGCTGGTAAAGTGGGCTTGTTTTTGCGTTTATGCCGTCTGGAGGCTGCGCTGACCTAATTAAATTCTTCAGCGCATCATCATATTTACCCAAGCATAGTAACGACAGCCCACTATAAAACAGGGCTTCCAGGTTCGCTGGATTATCTCTTATTATCTGTTCAAATTTATTTGCCGCTAAGTCGTATTCGTGCAGGGCTATAAGTACTAGTCCGAAGTTTGTTTGAGTTAGCACAACAGAAGGTGTTATCTCCTGAGCTTGCAACAAGCTTTCCGAAGCAGATTCCCAATGCTTTGCTTTGGCATGAATGACAGCCAAATTATTATAAGCAGACGCTCTTTCAAAAGCAGACAAATCAGGATTCTTCAGTGCTTCATTGTAATGCATTTGAGCTGTTTCATTTTTTCCCATTTTAGCAAAAACATTCGCTAAATTAAGATGAGCAGTGGCAAAATCAGGTCTTAGTTTGCATGCGCGCTGAAATGAAATAACGGCTTCGCTTTCTTGTCCTAACTCATAATTATAAACTCCTAACTCATTATGCGCAGGAGCAAAACTAGGTTCCACATTTATCACTTGATCAAAATATTGCTTAGATTCTACGGTTTGACTCAAAGCTTTGCTGGCTAAACCAGAATAATAAAGAGAAAGAAATAGCGAACTGTCTAATTTTATTGCTAATTTAAACTGACCCAAGGCTCCTTTTAAATTGCCCATTTGATAGAGAGTCAGCCCCCAATAAAAATGTCCTAAAGCAAAATCAGTCCTGAGTTCACATGCTTCTCTGAAAATTGGCATTGCTAAATCTAGTTGACCCTTCTTTAGCAATACTAAACCTAATTGATAATGAGTATCTGCGTCACCTTGATTTAGAGCCAATGAGGCACGCAAGTATTTTTCTGCTGGTTCCAAATTCCCCATCAGCAAAGACAGCTTGCCTACTTCCAGCAATACCGACGGATTAGAAGCTTGGACGGCAGCTACTCGGCTAATAACACCTTGCGCCTCGTCAAAGTGATTTTCCTGTATCAAAGTAACTATTTGTTTGATAAGTTGAGAAGACACAAGTGATCATTACCCTCGGATTATTCATTGGCTGCCTAGTAAAAATGGTGACATAATATTTTCTCAAAAGCGAGAGAATGCTGCCAGTACGATAAAACAAATGACAAACTGTAGAGACCAGAATCCAAGCACTACTTGCCATTCAGGTATTCCTTTTTCAGCCAATACAGCTTCGAAGTGGTGATGCAAAGGAGACATTCGAAAAATACGCTTGCCTTCGCCGGGCAATTTATGAGTCAGCTTATATATAGTAAGGGAAAGCTTGTTCATGGGAACTGGTGGCTCATAAGACTTAGTCAATTTGAAAACCGAAACCTGAATGATCACAGACATGGCTTCGAGTATGTAAATCAAAGCCATAGGAATAAACCAAATAGTCAAGCCGCTTGATAGCACTAAAGCAGCTAGTAAGCCTCCTAAGAAAAGACTGCCCACATCTCCCATAAAGACTCGGGCGGGATAACAATTGAAAAGTAGAAAAGCAGCCAATGCCCCCGCACAAGCCATAGCTATCAAAGATAAAGACATATTATTTGTCTTTGTTAACATAATTGAAAGAGTCAAAAGAATAGGTAATGCCACGCCAGCAGCTAATCCATCCATGCCGTCATTTAAATTGACAGAATTGGTGGTAGAGGCAACCATAGAAATGGCCAGACCAATAAATACTAAATTAGGTAACGTAAGAACATGAGCCGTTGCTAAACCAGCATTTGTGACAAAAGACGACATTGAAACGATCACATCTTTCGCTTGGGGTTGTGTATATATCAAAAAAAGAGCGAATATAGCACCAAATAACATTTCAAGCAAAAGACGACTAGCTGCCGAAAGACCTCTATTAGCGCGATTCATAAATTTAGCCAGATCATCGGTTAAGCCAAGCAAGGCACAAGCTGCAGCTAGAATTGTTGTTGCTATAGCCACCATACTATAGCGATGAGTCAAAATGGAAAATACAATCAGACTAACCGAAACAGCCAAAACAAATAGGACACCACCCGTTGTTGGAGTTTTTGCCTTTGCGACATGAGACGCCGGACCTTCTTCACGTATAAATTGTCCGATCTGTAAACGCTTCAGCCAGCTAATATAAAAGGGCAAAAGCAACACAGTGAAGACAAAAGCAAAACCAAAAGGGACCATAAGATAAAGGATTGGTTTATTGCTTAAATTGGATAAATCGAAAAACAAATTGACTCAATCTAGATAGAAGCTGGTGACAATTTTACGTTTATCTTTGGAATAGCTAACTGATTCAAGCAAGGTGTGACTTGTATGGTAAAGAAAACAAATAATTTGCTGAGAACGATCAATGATTTCATGATTACAGATCCGACTAGCATCAGCTAAAGTCATGGCTCGTCGCTCCGGATATTCAACAATATTTTTGATGCCTATTAAAAGGTCTTGCACTTCGGAGGGTTGTTGGCTGATTGTTTGCGGCAGAATAATTTCTAAGCGATCTGGATTGGCTCTTTGAGCGCCACGGATAACCGCCATATTTGTACCGTTAGCACCGCCACTGGTGACAACCTGATTGCCTGAGAGAACTAACGCATAACTTAGCATCTCCACCAATTGTTGGTGGGTAAGAGGCAAATTACGTGTACCAATAATTGCCACACGTCGAGGTCCAGATTGTTGAATTAACAATAACTCTTGAGCTAATTCATCAACGCTAGGAATAGTGGCTGCATTAGATTCAATTGGTACCATAATTTGACCGTAATTTTAGCTAAACCGTGTTAAGACCAGAAAGGCTAGTTAGAATAAATTTCATAATAACCTTAGAGAAGTCTACAGTTTAGTTAAACAAAATGCTTCTAGAAGTAACAGAACTTGTACTTTTGATTACTATTGAAAACTGCTTTTATACAATACTGCTTATTGGCAATATTGCTATCCTAAAACCTGTAGAATAATAACATGGATTTTAGCTTTGCCCGGAAGAGGGCTAATCAGATTGAAGAAGTATAGATGAACCAAAGCTTGGAGACAGGCAAGAATTTACTTGCTCGGCTCAATAAAGAACAAATTGAAGCGGTTACGCAGGGCTCCGGACCTTCGCTTATTATAGCCGGTGCCGGAAGCGGCAAAACCACCGTGCTCACTCGCCGGATTGCTTATTTGTTGTCTGAATTAAATCAAGATCCCTATTCCATTTTGGCCGTCACTTTTACTAATAAAGCGGCTGCTGAAATGAAGCAACGTGTACAAATTCTTTTAGGGGAAGGACGGACAAGAAGCCTGACCATTGGCACTTTTCATAGTATATGTGCACGCCTTTTAAGACAAGAAATCGAATTGTATAAAACTCAAGAGGGATGGCACTGGAGTCGCAATTTTGTAATCTATGATGAAACCGATAGCGTGAATGTGGTTAAATCCGAAATTGCTAAGCTCAACTTAGATGAAAAAGTTTATCCTGCCCGACAGATCAAGCACTCTATTTCGTCACTCAAAAATGACGGTATTACTCATAGCCTTTTTACTAATGAAGCTAAGACTCACCGTGAAAGTCGTCTGGCTCAAATATATGTTAATTACCAAAATGCCTTGGCAAATAATAATGCCCTTGATTTTGACGATTTGATTCTTATATTCAATGAGTTATTGCGCTCCAACCCTTTTGTATTACAAAGGGAGCATGAGCGTTTTCGTCACATTCTTGTTGATGAATTCCAAGATACTAATAAAGCTCAATACGATCTTATTCGCATGCTTGCTAGTGGCTCAGTTATTGAGCATAAAATAGGCGAGCAGGAACGAAGTTTAATGGTGGTAGGAGATGTTGACCAATCAATTTATTCTTGGCGAAAAGCTGATTTCCGCATCATTCTTGGCTTCCAAAGTGATTTTCCTAATTCAAAACTTATAAAACTCGAAGAGAATTATCGCTCTACGTCTACAATTCTAGAAGTGGCAAATAGCATCATTGCCAATAATACTGAAAGATTAGAGAAGGTTTTACGCTGCAATCGGGGCGAAGGAGCCAAAGTGCAAGCTTATGAGGCAAGCGACGAAATAGATGAAGCTTATTATGTTGCTGAAGAAATTAAACGCTTGCAAGCCCGTGGCAAGGTTTTATCCGAAATAGTCATCCTGTATAGAACCAATTCGCAAAGTCGGGCCATTGAAGAAATACTTATCCGCAACAATATTCCTTATACTCTTGTGGGTTCTACTCGCTTCTATGAAAGACAAGAAATAAAAGACACTCTTGCTTATTTAAAGCTCATTTATAACGATAAAGACAGTCAGGCATTTTTGCGTATTGTCAATGTGCCAAGACGTGGCATCGGTAAAACCTCGCTCGAAAGGCTCTATGAATATGCAATCGAAAATGATATTAGCCTGGTACAAGCATGCCTACAATGTGAAGATGCAGCCAACATCCCCAATAAAGCCCGACAATCATTGAAAGAATTTGCCTTATTGGTTAAGCGCTGGCAAGCTATCGCCGCCACTAGTCCTGTGTCTGAACTCTTATCCTTAGTTTTGCAAGAGAGCAAATACCTGGATAATTTGCAAGAAGAGGCTAGATCCACCAAAGATGAGATTATTTTGGGCCGTATAGAAAACATTCAAGAGCTTATGGCAGTAGCAGCGGAATTTGAAGCTATTGCCGATGAAAGCACTCTAGATGCCTTTTTGACTAGAATTTCTCTGGTTAGCGATCTTGACAGCATTAAAGCAGAAGGTGACGCTATCACACTTATGACTCTACACTCAGCAAAGGGGCTTGAATTTGCTATTGTTTTTCTTATGGGTTTAGAAGAAGGTCTTTTTCCTCATATACGCTCTTTAGACTCTCCAACGGCTTTAGAAGAAGAACGCAGGTTAATGTATGTAGGTGTGACCAGAGCAGCCGATCTTTTATACATGACGTTAGCTAGACGCCGCATGATACCAGGACGTTTTGGTAGTAGCGGTGGTGGCTTTACCAGCAATTTCACTATACCAAGTAGATTCCTGAAAGAAATTGATTCTAAATTACTCATAGGTTTTTATCCACAAGCAGATGTCGAAACTCGCTATACAAGCGAATCACAATCATCATCCAAACCTGAATTCAACTCCGGTTTGGCAAAAATAATGCCATACTCCAAACCTGCCGACAAGAGTAATTTGCGTGTATTTCCCTATGGGCAGCAACCTTCCAGCAATACAAATAACTACCCAAATAGTAATACCCCTAAAAGGGCCATGCGCATGTCCTCTCTTCCTGGTGGCGGCAACACTAATCAAAATTCTGCTGACAATGTTACTAACGAAGGGTACGAATTGTTAAAAGTTGGTGATCTAGTACAGCACAATAAATTTGGTATTGGCGAAGTTGTGCAAGTTATTGGAGATAAAGGCAAAGAACTTTACAACGTAAATTTTAAAGACGCTGGCAAGCGTTTGCTTGATCCACGCTTTGCCAAGTTGACCAAGCTTTCGTAGGTAAAAGCAGAGATAAGAGCATTTGGTAATCTATATATTCCATACATATGCAATTCGGGAGGAAGTATTTTGACGCTTGAGAGAACTTTTGTGGCCATAAAGCCAGATGGCGTAGAACGCAATTTAACCGGCGAAATCATCAAAAGATTTGAAAAACGTGGACTGAAAGTAGTTGGTCTAAAGCTTATGGTAGTAACACCTCCTTTAGCCGAAAAACACTACGGTGAGCATAAAGGAAAAGCCTTTTACGATGGTCTGGTTAAACACATAACTTCAGGACCAATAGTAGCCATGGTATTAGAAGGCAAAAATGCTATTGCTGCTGTTGGCCAAACAGTTGGTTCCACTAATCCAGTTGATGCCACTCCAGGCACAATAAGAGCAGACTTATGCGCCGATATTGGCCGCAATGTTGTGCACCGCTCTGACAGTCCAACTAGCGCTAAGCGCGAGATTGATCTTTTCTTTGCCCCAGAAGAATTAGTTTCTAACTGGACCAAGGCTGTTGACCGCTGGGTATTTGAATAATTTGGTATCCACCTCTGCAATAATGAAAGTAGAAGAATAAATGAACCAAGATATTTTAAAGAAAGTTGGTATCAAGGTTGGTCATTATACCGATGAGAAAAATCTTACAGGTTTGACTCTGGTACTCATATCGGTATTGACATCAGAGGATCTTGGGCCGCAACTTTAAATATCCCAGCTTATGATCCTAAGTCAACTCTAGAACTGGCATATAGTGTCGTGATGTCCGGTGGCAGTATTTATGGGCTGGAGTCAGCATTTGGAATAATGCAATATTTGGAAGAAAACTCGATAGGTCGTCTTTACAGAATGGGTGTCATTCCAGAACTTACAGGAGCAGTTATTTATGACATGTCCGTTGGAGATAGTACTGTCCGACCGAAAAAAGAAAATGAGTACTATGCAGCGCAGCAAGCTACTAATCTTGGCGTTGCAGAAGGTAATGTAGGTGTTGGAACAGGAGCAACTGTAGGAAAGTGGTCCGCAGGCACCCCAATGAAGGGGGATTTGGAACTGGTATCACGATTCTTAGTCAGGATATTATAGTTGCTGCATTTGCAGTTACGAATGCGGTTGGCGATGTCATAAATCCCAAAACGAATAAGTTCTATTCCGATTCAGGACAACAAAGTCTAATCAACAGCAACCTCAACCTAAATACTGGTTGTTTAAATGGCTTAATTTCGGTTTCTCCAGCTAATACTACATTGGCTGTTGTGGCTACTAATATGAAATTGCACAAGACCCAACTAATGAAGGTAGCTGAACAAGCTCATAATGGCATGGCACGAGCTATTCATACAAGTTTAGATGGAGATGTCGTATTTGCACTTTCGTCGTTATCCGGAGAACAAAGAGTTATTCCTGATATTAACTCAACTAGTCTTGTGGATCTAGTCGGTTTAGCAGCCGCAGACGCCCTAGTAAAAGCAATTAATAATAGTATCTTCATGCCAAATCAATACCCGGATTCCCCGCTTATAAAGCTACTGTTTGATATCGTTCATTAGCTTGTCTTGGGAGCCATTTTAAAAATGTTGCCCCAATATTGCTGCGCATGCCATCGTTTTGTCACGCATATTTACTAAGCTTTCTTTGATCAACTGAATATCCACAAAGTTTGCTTGCATAGATGTCTGTAACACCCGGACATCTATGAGCTTGTCCGATTTCATAAAGGACTTGAAGGCTAAGACACCCTAAGGTATAATAACCCTATGAGCCCAAAGGCTACTCTCTGGAGAGAATATAGAGAAGAGTACTCAGATGGAACATTTGTAGAGTTAATAATTTGGCTGGTTCCCTTTTCGGAAGAAAAGCCGCATGGCTTAAAATATCGACTTCATTTTGGCACTGATAGTGGAACTTGCATTTTGCGTTATGACAATGAGAAAGGCAAAGGCGATCATCGCCATATAGGGACCAAGGAAGAACCATACTTATTCATAAGCCCAGAAAAACTATTACAAGATTTTTTGAATGACGTTGCTAAATACAGGAAAGAACTATCATGAAGAACAAAACCAGAAAACAACTAGTTGTAGGCATTAGAACCAATTCCGATCTATCAAAAGAATTTCTTCAAGCATGGAAAGATGCAGAAAAAAGGAATCTTAGCAAAGGTCCGGCTTCTCATCTCTACTTTGATAGTCTTGATACGTTATGGAGAAAACTTACTCCTCGGCGCACCGAGCTATTACAAGCTCTTCGTCAAAAAGGTCCTTTAAGCATGAGAAAATTAGCTTTTTATCTGCAAAGGGACTACAAAAATGTGCGCATTGATGTTAAAGAACTTAGCGAAGTTGATTTGGTGAGAAAAACAGATGAAGATCTATTTATGGTTCCCTGGGATTCCATTGATTTACAAATTCCACTGGCACTAGCGTCTTAGTCTTCGCCAAAATGATGTTGATAATGCCGCCTATTTAAGCTGAAATAGAGTAGCACCATTAGAGCCTGTTACTACTGTTGTTGGCAGATGTCCGTCCCATTTTTCTGCTTTCTTTAAATCTATAAGAGCAGGAGATTTTTCTAAAGCTTGTGTTTGTAAGCGAATAGATTCGGCTTGTGCTTGAGCATTGGCAACCGTGATATCAGCCTGCTTCTTTGCTGCGTCTAATTCATATTGTTTTTGCAAAGATTGCTGCTCCATCACTTGTTTTTGGGCAATAGCATCTTGAAGAATCTGAGGCAAACTAATATGCGTAACTGGGACATCGACTACATCAACCAAGTTTTTTAAATTATCTCTTACAAGACTCAAGACTTGATTCTTGATGCCATTCACATTTTTTGTCACAGCATCGGCTTTATATTGACTGATGATTTGGCGAAAGGCTTCTTGAACCTGGGGATTAACGAGCGTGTCGTAAACATCTCCACGGTAGTTTTGAAATAAATTTAGTATTTGTCCTTCAGGAACTTTATAGAGCACTTTGTATTCAATACTAATCGGTTGTTGGTCTGCAGTTAAAGGCTCCGCTCTGCCACCTATTGTTGACTGTTGAATAGAATAAACGCGTACAGTCTCAGTTAAGGGATTGAGTCCGAATAAACCCGGTGCCAAAATTTCTTTTTTGACTACCCCTAGCTCCACCTTGATACCACGCTCACCGGGTTGAATAGTGCCGCAGCCCGCCAATAATGCGCTGCTTAATAACATTGTTGAAATCCTTCTCATTTGTTTTCCTCTTTGTAAGTTTAGGCTGTGTAAGTCTAGTTTAAAGTGCAAGAACAATCGATTTCCTTTTAGTAGTCCTTTATCGTTCTATAAAATCCATGATCTCCTCATATACATGCTGCGCGCTTAGATCATTTAAGCAAGCAAGCGTATGTAGTGGACATGTTTTTTGAAAGCATGGCTGACAGTCTAAGTTTAGCGCTATGGAATGACTATTTTTTCCATATGGTCCATTACGCTTCCAAGGTGTACTACCCATAATACCAATCACTTTGGGCTTAGCCACCGCAGTAGCTAAATGAACCGGCCCGCTATCGGCACCAATCACAATCTGAGCTTGTTCGAACAAGGCAATCAATTCAAGCAAATTAGTTCTGCCAGTTAAATTAAGAACAGAGCGTTTACCACTACTTGTAAGATCATCCTCTAATTGTTTGTTTATAGTGAGGTCTGATTTGCCACCACATATAATTAGTAGGTAATTGTTATTAGACAACAATAATTTTCCCAGTTCTTGCCATTTGGCAAGAGGCCAAATCTTGGCATTCCAGGTAGTACCAGGTATAAGAATTAGGTTGCCTTCGCTTTCTTTAATGGTTTTAGACAATGAAAGCCAAGATCTTACCCTTTCTTTGACATCTTCAGGCACCACCGGTAATGGAAACTGAGCACTAAGCCAAGTGGCGGGCACGTTACTACCAATAGTCTCGAACAATTTAACAATAAGCTTAAGATTCAAATCTACGATATGTTGATTTGGACCAAAATAGTCGCCTACATCTACAGGATGAGTGAGAAATCTATCTGCCCATTCACGAGTGTGAGCAAAGCCTATACGAATTTTTGCTCCTGATAGCCAGCATAAAAGAGCACTTTTAAAAAGCCCTTGGGCATCTATGACAATGTCATATTTGCATGACTTGAATTCTCGCCAGAACCTAACTATTGCTTTTATAGGACTAACCTCGGGCGGTGCTTGTGCAGATGCGGCTGATTTGGGAGCAAGCGATTCCGATAGCACCAATCCAAGTGGCGCGGCATCAGATGCCACCATTTCCTCAGACGCTGCAGACGGTGCCGGGGTCTTTTTAAATAGTGATTTACCGGGAAATATAATTAGGCGGTCAACGGCAGGGTTATTTTGCAGCAATGGTGCAGCCAGCTTTTCCACTATCCAGGTTATTTTTGCCTCGGGCTTATAGCGCTTAATAGCTGCCGCCACTGGCAGTGTATGCACCACATCACCCAAAGCAGATAGTCTGATAATTAATATTTCTGGTGCCATTGTCCCATCTGTTTCCCGGTCAGTAATTTTCCTTAACGATTGTGATTTTTTGATACCAGCCATTAAAAATGGTGCCGCACCAAGGGTGGGGCGGCTTTGGAATCATCGATTTTGACAACTTTTACAGACATATTGAAAAAAGATATACAAATGACTTCCAATTTATAGACTTTTTGATAAGATGATAGTGCCACTTTAAGTGGTGGTATTTAGCATAACTGGTCCGGCGTCATCTGTAATACCAGATGTCTTAGGAAAGTAATTTGCTGAACTGCCTTTAGCTTTAGAAAAGCATGAAAGTCTCGCTTACACGGGCGTGCTGTCGTGCAAATAAGTTTATGGTGACAAGGGTGACAAAGGAGAAATATAACATGAAAAGAAGTTCGAGAAAGCTAGCCAGACCAAAAGGCTCTGCGGGAAAGTCCAAACATAAAGGTATTAAGTTAGTCCGCAAATCTGCGGTAAAACATTCTGCTAAAGCTAATCGTACAGGCGCTGCTATGCGTGGAGATGAAAATTACCTTCATTTTAGTGGCAAATTTACTGTGCGCTTGCCAAAATCACTGCACCACGCTCTAGTAGAAAGAGCTGAAAAAGAAGGCGTAAGTCTCAATCTTTTTGTTACCAACGCTCTTTCAAGAACAGTAGCGGTGCCAAGCAAAAGAAGATAAGTAGAACTTAAAAGTCAGTCTTTAAACTTAGCAGTAGAGCAGGAAGTATATCCTCAAGCTCTGCTGCTATTTTTATTTACTAGATTTAATTCTTTTGACGTAATGAAGCTTAAGCTCAAAACTGTTATTGAAAATTACTTGTTTGAATTGACAAGTTTGACGGCTGCTGCTTGAAAAGGTTAGACTCTTTTTTTGGCATATTTGGCAATAAATATCGGTAATGCATAACAAAGTACCTGTACTAAATCTTCAAGAACAGTTTTCCGGTCTAGCCCCTGAATTAGAACAAGCCATAATGTCTGTTTTACGCAGCGGCAATTATATTCTGGGCGAAAAGGGACTGGAGTTAGAAAAAGAAATAGCCAAGCTTTGCGGTTGCCAATATGGCATAGGGGTTGCCAATGGCACAGATGCCTTGGAGCTAGCACTTTGGGCGCTCGATATTGGTCCTGGTGACGAAGTTATTACTCCTTCTTTCACTTTTGCTGCTACAGCTGAAGCAATTGCAATGCGCGGCGCTAAACCAGTTTTCGTGGAGGTAGAAGCAAAAACTTTCAATATTGATACTGCAAGAATCGAGGCAGCGATAACAAAGAGCAGTAAAGCGATTATGCCTGTACATCTGTATGGCATGTCAGCAGATATGAATGCAATTATGTCCCTAGCAAAAAAGTATTCTTTAAAGGTAATAGAGGATAATGCCCAAGCGGTCGGCGCACTTTACAAAGGTAAGCCTACAGGATCTTTTGCAGACGCTTCTTGCATTAGTTTTTATCCAACTAAAAATTTAGGGGCTTGCGGTGACGCTGGCATGATAGTCACTAATGATGCGAATATCGCTGAACGTTTGCGTAAATTGCGAGCGCATGGCATGAAGAAACGTTATTACCATGAAGAGTTAGGAATCAATAGCCGGTTAGATGAATTACAAGCGGTAATTTTGCTTACCAAATTACCTTATCTCTCTAAATGGAATGAAAAAAGAGCTGAATTGGCAAAAGTATACAACCAAGCTTTGAAGAACATTTCTTGGCTTACCTTGCCTAATCTTGTCGATCAATCGCAAAATAGAACAATACATGTTTGGCATCAATATACAGTTGTAGTCAATTTGCCTGCAAAGAGCAATGAGACACCTAGCACTCTTCGCGATACCGTCATGGCAAAGTTGGCGGAACATGGTATTGGCAGTATGTGTTATTACCCAATTCCATTGCACTTGCAAGAAGCATTCAGCCAATATGGTTACAAGAAGGGTGATTTGCCAATTACTGAAACACTGGCTGAACGGGTAATCTCCTTACCAATGTATCCTGAACTCACCGAAGAAGCCATTAAGAGAGTAGCCACTGCTTTCGATAAAGTTGGGCAAGAAATGCTTCCAGTAATAAGTCAAAACCAAGTTTATACAAACGTGGGATTGCGATAATGAGCAATGACGGCAGTTATTATATAAGTCCAAAGGCCCAAATCGCCAGCAATGTCAAAATAGCGCCTTACGTATTTATTGCTGATGGAGTAGTGATTGAAGAAAATGTATCTATAGAACCTGGCGCAATTATTTATGAAAATGTATATATAGGCGCTAATTCATTCATCGGCGCACAATGCATATTAGGCGAAAGATCAGCTGATTATCTAAAGAACGACAACTACAATAATCCAATTTTAAATATTGGAAAAGGAAGTGTGATTCGCTCTGGAACGATTATTTATGCTGATTGTGCTATGGGAAATAATTTTAAAACAGGGCACAGGGCCGTAATTCGTGAGCAAAGTATCTTTGGCAATAATTGCACTTTCGGAACTCTATCGCAATCGGACGGACACATAATAGTGGGCAATAATTGCCGTTTCCACAATAACGTATTTATTGCCACTTATACGACCATTGAAGATGATGTACATTTTTATCCTATGTCTTGTACAGTGGATAGCCTTCACCCGCCTTGCCAAAAAGGAAGAGAGGGTCCTTATTTCGAGAAAGGGGTCATTGTTGGTGCTAAGGCACTTATTTTGCCTCGGGTGCGCATAGGAACAGGTTGCGTTATTGCTGGTGGTTCTATCGTGACTGGAGATACGCCACCAAATTCAGTATTAATCGGTGCGCCAGCACGTGTAAGTAAGAAGCGGGAAGAAGTGCGCTGTCAAATAGAAGACCGTCCTGCCTATGAAGCAATGCTGGAAACATCGAAGAGCTAGGATATTAAAATTATTTTTGGAGGACCCAAGTCTTGTTACATCAACTCATTGATCCCCTTTTACAAGTTGTAAAAGACACTATTGCTAGCTGGGGATACGCAGGTATTGTGATTATGATGGCTATTGAGTCAGCCAATATCCCTTTACCCAGTGAAGCGATAATGCCAACAGCTGGCTTACTGGTCCAGCAACATAAGCTAAATTTTCATCTGGCTGCTTTAGCTGGTGCTTTTGGTTGCTTGCTCGGCTCAATTCCTTCTTATTGGTTGGGCTTAATCGGTGGCAGACCGTTCCTACAGAAATATGGGCGTTATTTTCTGCTGAGAGAACACGACTTAGAAATAGCCGACCGCTGGGTCGATCGGTATGGAGATCTTGCCTTCTTCATTTGCCGGATGTTGCCTGTTATCAGAACGTTTATTTCTTTTCCAGCAGGTTTATTGAGGGCTCATTTTGCTTTGTTTTGTTTGCTTACATTTTTGGGTTCGTGGATTTGGTGCTATTTTCTGACCTGGGTCGGTATCAAATTTGGTGAAAATTTAGAAAGTTTTGTAAGCATTTGGCACAAATTTGACATTGCCATAGTGACCATTGTTGGCGTTGGCTTTATCTATTATCTAATCCACCACTTCCGCGGTAAATGAATTTTCTAAGTAAACCAGAGCTAGTTTCCTGCAGAAATTGAAGCATCCACAGAGTTCACTATAATTATGGTGATTTTTTATATTGGCGTCGGCGCGTATCGGCCCGTATCTGAAGAAGATTATCCAACGATGTGTGCCGCTCTGGGCCGTCCCACCTTTTCAACCACTCCTCGACCGCTTGCTGAATCATGCCACTTTTATCAGGTGAATGTGTGCCATAAAGACGTTTCAGTTCAAGCCAGATAGATTGCAATGCGGCTAATTGGTGAGCTGGTAATTTAATGGTATAGGCAACATATTTATCATCAACATATGTTCTTTGAGGAATTTTTAATTGATTATTATCATTATCTCCTAGGTCCTGATTGTCTGCCTGCGTGGCAGAAGATAGTCCAGAACTATGGTCGGACATGGTCCAGGCGTCATCTTGTTCGTCACTCATTTAGCACTGTCCTCTGGACCCAATCTTAAAGTTATCCTCAAGTTTACCCAATTTTGCTCCAGGTAATTTGCCCACACCATATTATAGGATTAGATTTTAGAATTGCTTGTCAGAGAAGCTAAGCAAATTGATAAAATGTCCTGTAAATAACTTTATTGGCAATTCTTTCCTGTAAATTCATAATTTATTTGATAAGGCAGTAATTGGAAAACGCTTATGTTCCAAGATATTATCAGGTTAACCGTTCAAAGGATTTTCAACGATAAGATCTTGCTAGGCTTACTTATCGTTTGTTTACTGGGTTTTTTTGTAGGCGGATTTAATCACAAAGAAGAACCACCCCTAGCGATTAAGGGCATGGAAACTGCTTCTCCTCCTGCAACCGCGCCAAGTAACAATAGTGCCGTTCAAACCCGGTCCTCTCCAGCTGCACCATCGGGATTGGGAAATTATGCTAAGACCGACTTAGCGCCTAGCATAGCTGTAGATTTTGTCAAATGGTGGATGAAAGCGGCTATGGATTACTCACCCCAATCAGCCGTACAAAGCCATGAAGCAGCCTCCAATTGGATGAGTCCTGAGGCATATAAGGCTTTTACGGAGACATTTTGGACCCCTGACTTAGCGGAGCAAATATCCTCTGGTGTAACAATAGGGGCTTTCCAACCCATTTCGGTACAAGCAGAGGCAGTCAATCCTGATCACTCTGTTGTTGTGGGTTTAACTGGCACACTTATCTTGCACGCAGCTAATGGACGCCCTAATTCTAGTCAGATTCAAATGGACATTTTGGTTCGCAAAGGCGATACCGGTCTAAGAATTACAGGGATAAATAATCGACTAACCACTGTTAGTCCTTCTGTATATTAAGATCTGCTGCTGGCAAAAGTTACATACCGGTCCAACAAAACGCCAGCCTAAGCGCGTTATTCCTTACCGTTTTTTGTTCATCCTTGTTTAAGCAGAGGGCTCAAAGGCTGCTTCTTGACCACACATATATGCTATATTGGGCATCCTATTTGGCCCACTTATTATGCTTTACCGAGCTTTTTTATGACATTATGCCGAGATAGCTCAGTCGGTAGAGCAGAGGACTGAAAATCCTTGTGTCGCCGGTTCGATTCCGGCTCTCGGCATTTTTATTACTTGCGTTTTATGTACTTATGAAAAAGTATTGGCGTTATTTGTTAATCGTTTTGCTCACCTGCTCGATGAGTGGTTTGCATGTATGGGCAGCTAATGAAGCGGGCTTAAATAATGGCTTTATTGTCGAACCCTATCTGCAACTTGGCAATCATCCTGTGCAGCAAAAAGAAGAGAGCTTAGAATTATTCTGGATAACCGATAGTAATCAAGATTTGTGGGAAGTAAAAAGTAAGTCTCCTAAACAAACACACTGGTTGCAGCAAAAGCCGCCACAAAAAAGCATTCTTTCTTATTCAGTGCCTGAAAAATTGTATCTCTGGGATAATCCCATTGACGGTCTAGAAGCTGGAGAAAAATTTCAATATAAAGTCAGCAAAAACGGCAAAGAAATTTTTGCAGGCGAGGCCGTGGCACGCAAAGCCGACGGGCAATCCTTTCGCGTTGTTCTGTTTGGCGATACTGGTGCGGATACTTTAGCAGAAAAAAAAGTTGTTTATCAGAGCTATCTAAAAAAGCCGGATTTCTTAGTTATATTAGGCGATATTGCTTATAGCTTTGGACGTTTATCTGAGTACCTCTCAAAAGTATTTCCCATCTTCGGTAGCTCAGAAGCATCAGCTCAATTAGGTGCTCCCCTTTTACAATCAACTATTACTTTGCCTGTTATAGGTAATCATGATATTGCATATGGTGACAATAAAAGCGGCATTAATTTCGATAAACTTCGGGATGCGCTTGCTTTTTATCAGGTTTGGTCAGCCCCGCTCAATGGTCCACTAAAAAATAGAAGCGAGAAGGACATACCAAAATTACTAGGCAACGAAGAAAATATTGGCAGATATATACAGTCAACTGATGGACGCTATCCTATAATGTCGAACTACTCGTTCAATTATGGCAATAGTCATTGGTTAATTTTAGATGCTAACCCTTATATGAGCTGGACCAATCAAAAATTGCGAAACTGGGTACGGCAAGATTTAACTACCAATAAAGAGAAAACATGGAAATTTGTTTGTTTTCATCAGCCTGGTTTTAGCATTGATAAAGTACACAATGCTGAACAACGTATGCGCTTATTGAGCGATATATTTCAGGATTGCGGAGTTGATATAGTTTTTTCTGGACACGCCCACAATTATCAAAAATCTTTTCCGTTATTATTCCGCCCTGTAAGAACGGGAGGTAATCCTTCTGCTAATCCAGATGGCACTGTGAGTGGAGAATTTGTTTTAGACAAATTATTTGATGGCAAAAAGAATCTTCACCCGATCGGAGTTATATATATCGTTTCAGGGGCTGGCGGAGCGGCACTTTATGGTGCTGCGCCAAATTTACCTGGTGCAACTAACTTTATTGATAAATTCAATGCGTCAACCCATTCATTGACATTATGCGAATTCAAACAAAATGAATTGAAATTGAGCCAAATTTCTGAGGATGGACAATTAATCGACTCTTTCAAGATTCAGAAATAAGAAAAAAATTTTTAGGCAAAAATTATCAAAAAGAGAAACATAGGAAATTTAAAACAAAAGGAGCTTCAGATAAACAATGAATACTGTCCCTGTTTGCAGAATAAGCATTCTGGTTTTTGCGCTGCTCATGTTAGTCGGCGGCATAATCGGTTTTAAAAAAGCTCAAAGCAGGGCATCTTTGATTTCAGGTATTTTAAGCGCAATTTCGCTTTGCTATTGTTTTTGGCAAAGTCTGACTAATCCCTTATACGCCATTAAATTAGCATTTGTTATTATTGGTGCTTTAGACGGGATTTTTTTTGTTCGGCTTATGAAAGCTAAGAAGTTTATGCCTTCCGGAATGCTGCTGGTTCTGTGCATTGTCGAACAAATAGAGCTGTATTTAACAATGGCACGCTAAAACTTAGCCTGCCAGAGTCTTTCTCTAGCTGCCTCTAAAGTTTCTTGCCTGCGACTAAAGCAAAAACGAACAAAAGAATTTGCCTGGCGCGATTTGCTAGAAAAAAACGTCGACCCAGGTATAGTTGCTACACCTACTTTCTCAAGTAGCTGCTTTGCGAAATCTATATCACTGACAAAATTATATTTGGATACATCTGAGAAAATATAATAAGCCCCTTCTGGTAGATTATAAGGCATGCCAACTTTATCTAAAGTCTCCATCATATATTGACGCTTAGCAGCATATTGTTGAGCTAAGTCCAGATAGAAAGAAGTAGGCAAATTTATGCCTTGCACTGCTGCCCGCTGTAATGGTGCTGGAGCAGCAATAGTAAGAAAATCATGCACTTTGCGAATAGCAGTAGTAATTTCTTGATTAGCGATTGTCCAGCCTATCCGCCAGCCAGTTAAACTATATGTTTTTGAAAGACCTGTTATTGTAATAGTTAAATCACGCATATCTGGCAAGCTGGCTGGATGTATATGGCGAGCACCGTCATATAAGATATGCTCATAGATTTCATCAGTAATCATAAACACGCCCCACTTCTGACAAAGCTCGGCTATCATCGTAAGTTCGGCGGTAGTGAAAACTCTGCCAGTAGGATTATGCGGCGTATTTACTATTATTGCTCTTGTTTTATCGCTAAAAGCCTGGCGTAATTCATCAGGATCAAATTGCCAGCGGGGAGCTGTAAGCGAAACACCGCGAACTACCGTTTCAGCTAAAACGGTCTGGGGAAAATAATTCTCGTAATATGGTTCAAAAACAATAATCTCTTCACCAGGATCTACCAGTGCCAAAATGCTAGCCATTAAAGCTTCGGTGGTGCCACAGGTAACTGTAATTTCGGTTTCTGGGTCAATCGAAAAACCCAGAGCAGCAGAGTATTTTTCGGTTAAAGTTTGCCGTAAGAGTTTATCACCAAAAGTAATGGGATATTGGTTAATATCATCCAGTATAGCTTTGACAGCAGCTTCCTTTAATGCGGGTGGGCAAGGAAAATCAGGCACGCCCTGTCCAAGATTTACCGCTTTATGCTTAATTGCGAATTGGGTCATTTCACGAATAACAGATTCTTTGAACTGATCAGTCTTTTTAGAATTGACTTGTCTCACTTTACTACTCATATATAATAAACTCTAGATCAACTACCAGGGCAAGGTCCGCTGAGATTATAAAGGAACATTATTGCACCGTGCGCTACGCAATTCCAACCTTATTTTTAATTCTTGCCGTTTTGGTTTTACAAAGCTGGTTCTCTAAGGCTCAGCAGCTAAGTCCTGAGAAGGAAGCAATTTCATTTTTGTCAGATATCCAATCAGGTAATGTAAGCAAAGTTGTCAGACATTTCGGCACTAATGTTTGTCATTGTCCCAAGAAAAAAGGGTGGGGCGCATATTTAGCATATCAAACAGACGAAGAACCCAATCTTGCTTTTTTGCTTGGTCATCCTTTTCACGTGGTATCCATAAGTAAAACATCAGTGCCTAGTCCACCTCAAGCTAGACATGGCATACCTTGGGAAGAGCCGGAAGATTATTTGGTCAATGTACAAATTAGCTTCGATAAAAGTAAATATAGTCCTCTTTTTATACCCTTACCTATGGCTTACGGTAAAACAATAACTAATAAAGAACTAGAAGATTTTAAAGCCCATCCAGATTATGAATTCTGGAAGAGTTTTACCTTGCGTCAAAGAAGTAGTTTAGAAGATGGCGCCATCAAATTCAATACCAGCACTATAGATCAAGATGTGCGTGCTGAGTTTAAATTTTTAGAATCGAACCCTAAAAAAACAGCAGATAAGCAAACAAGCTGGTATCTTACACCTAAAGATGCTAGTCCTGTGCTTATGCCTGATGGCACAATAGTCAAAGCGTCGCAGTTACAAAATGAGCTTCCTCATTTAGTACGTACAACGATACAATTAAAAGTAGTCCGTTCGGCCAAATTACATCCTTGGTCAATTGCAGAGTTTGGGCTTAAAGATTCAGCGCTTGAGCAAAGTGATGGACAAGTCATTAACTTGTCGGAACACTGATTACTTTTTTGTTTTCACCTTGCAAATAAGACAAACGCAGCACATAGAGCACTGGCAACAGAATAAATACAAGAGCCAAAATAATTGGGACAATAAACATCGGATAGCCATGTTGTATTAAATCAATTACGTTGGACAATAAACTTTCTATAAAACCGATCAAGAAAAATGAGAGGGGATTTACGCCGATAAACTTGACAATAAAATACCACATGCTAATTTCCCAAATACAGCCAAACACAATATCGATAATGTAGTCCTGCCAATAGCGCACTGATGAATATGTCACCAGATTGAAGACTACTACAAATAAAACATAAAGAAGAAAGTTCGAACAATAACGCTTATATAAACCAGCTAAAATAGCAATGAGCAACACTTGTTTTGTTGCTGATAGAAGAGCATCAACAAATACAGCAAGCGGAGGCCAACCCATATTGGCTAAATCACAGATTGTCGAAAGTGACTCTTGCGGACAACCGGGTGAAAACCTAACATGGAAAAAATCAGAAAGTATATTAATAAAAATATGGAAGGCAGCCACGCTAAAAGCCACCAACCATGATGTTAACCAGAAAGATTTTTGCAAAACACCGGTTTCTTTGTTAAGCGGTGCCACCAAAAATGCCAAAAATTGACGCAACTTGAATTTTGGTGCCACCACATGTAGTGCGGCAATGGCCAAAGCAGCAGAACAAAAATTATAAAGAAAATTGCTCTGCAAAACTTGTACATAATTCGTAAATTGCCGCAGAATATAAGAATACAAAGGCTCAGTAGTCAAATAAGAACTATAAAATTGCGGACAACTATTTAAATGTTGCAAGAATGACAAAGCTATTAAAAATACAGTGCAGAGATAAGCGGATTGCCACTTAATATATCCGCCTTTGAGCAGACCAAAAGCCCAGAATAAACCGGCCACAGCAATAAATACGTTAAAAGCTGTGCGCATATATGAGAAAATTTCGTCTTTTATTGTTCTTTCGTTTCGCTCATTTAACCAGTGATCTGGCAAGTCATATCCAGATTCCATGCTGGACACGACATCACCCAATACATCTATGGAAACCTTAAATTCAGCATCTGCGACATCTAAATGTGGAATTGTATAAGTGAGTGTATAGTCCGTTCTTGCTTTGCGTTTATTTTCAAAAGAGTTTTCGAACTTATACGGCTGCCAATTTGAAAGCACACTGCCCAGATAAGTTTCAACTTTGTCTCTTGCTGCATCCTCAGACAAATTGGCGCCCACAGTATCCTCTGGTTCAACTAAAGTAAAATATACGGGCTTTCCTTTTATATCGAACCAAACGATGTATTCTTTTGGATCGAGAGGTTTAAAAAATCGCACTTTCCAACATAACCCTTGCTTAGTTTCCTTGGCTAAGAGCAAAGTTTGCTGCAATTTTAATTTTTCATAGACATACTGCATATCTAAAAAATTAGTGTCATCAATAAGCTTAGCCAATACTTTGTAGCCTTGGACATCGATATTTCTGTGCAATAATTCTTTCTTTGCCAGAGAAATGATTTGCGGACGACTAGTCGATAAAACGATATCTTTGTTTATGGATTGATAAGTCAGTAAAGGTAAGATAAGCAACAGGCAAGAGACGACAAATAGGAATAACAAAGCCGAAGCATTTTTGGATAACAGACGAATATATGCCAAAGTTTCAACAGGAATTGCAATCGCATGCTCCAGTTGATTTTTTATTTGCGCAATTATGCTCTTTTGTGTCCTCGGATAAAGCTTAATCAAAGCACGATTTTGCAAGGGTATGTCGTTTCTATAACCCCATCTTTTTATTTTCAGAAAAGCAATTATCAAAAGGATAAAGAAAGGTACTAGTGGAATAATAGCGCTGCTTTTTAACCCAAAATCATTAGCACCGAAAAGCATTTTGACAGACACTAAAGCATCAAATAAATAATGTCCCACAAGACATGGTAATAATCCGTAGCGTTTTAAAACCCACCCATGCATAAGCCCTATCGCAGTTAATTCAATACCGCGCGCATAAGCTGGTTCCTGAGGGTAGGTGCTGTGCATAAAACCCCAAGCAGCAGCTTGAAAAAGGTTAGCCAACCAGAATGAACGCGTTAGACGTTGAAATAAACTTAAAGCCAAAACTCGATATAGAAATTCTTCGTTGACTGCTGCGCTAATACCCGTAGAAATAGCCGAGAAGAAAGGAACAACTGTACTGAGAACCTGATAATTCTCAATACCTAAGGGACACCATACGTGCCAATGGGCGCCTGCTAAGTAGTAGACAACTATCCAGCCAAGATTTATACCAACTAGTAGATGTCCGACCACATTTCCACTGATGAAAGATTTGGTCCTATATGCACTGCGACGGAATATATTCTCCAAAGCTACTTTCTTTGGATAGCTAATTCTATAGATAAATTCGGCCGATCCTGCAAGCATCAGACAGCTTATAAATTTAGCTAGACCACTTACTGCGCACTCGATAATAAATTCAAGGAAATAACCGGAAAACAATTTCTCAGTATCATAGCTATCTATCACCGAGGCAATATCGTTAAATGAATCCAGTAGATCTATAAAGGTGAGAACACCTGCAACAGCTATGGCAAACCGCCAGCGGATGCCCTTAGTACTCACTGCCCAGAAAAATATAAAGATTGAGGCTACCTGAAGCAGCGAATAAAATATAGAGGCAATGCTTTGTAATAGCTGATTAGAGGAGCGCAATGTGCTGAATTTTCGCTGAAAAGTCTCCGGCACATACATATAGTAATTAAACTGACTAACCTGGTTACCGGCAATACCTACCTGGACGCGCAACTTGGCTCCATGAAAATCACGATTATTATCTTGCCAGGTAAAGGAATGGTCTGTTCGGTGAGGCTGCTTGTAATTAGCGCTCTTAGTTAAAGTGTAAGAATCTAAGGATAAGCTCGAATTACCTTTTATAAATTCACTAGCAAGCTTTAAAGCATCTTGGCGTGAAAGTGAAGGTAATCGTTTGTCATTCTCTAGCTCATGACTAAAAGCTTGCATTTTTCCAGTAGTATTCAACCAGATACGAAATTCTTCCTGTTCATGTTCTCGACACAAGCGCGTGCGCCAAAACCAAATCGGCAAATCTTCTTTCATTAATTGATTTGCTTGGTCTATACCAAGTTCGTACTCTAAAAAAGTCTTTGCTTGATTGTCTACTGTAAATTGGGTAGATTCAATAGTATTGGCCTGGTCATAACCAAACTTACTTGCTAGTTGGCGGGCAGAACGAATAATCTCTATCCGCGGTACTTTAAGATTAATGGAAGCAGAAGGAAAAACTTTGGCGTCATAGCGCAAATATATATAAAGACCTAAAATGCCAACAATCGCAAGCCACCACATGCGGTAGGAAAATAGAGATCTAGGATTAGACTGAAGATTTATTGGATAGGAAGCCATTTACAGCGCCCATTAATTCAAGAAATGCCCGTATATTCCTATTCTGACAAATTTATGGCTCCTGCATAGGGCAAAAGGGCACTAGATCTATTAAATATCGTGCTATATTGAAGATTAATGCGATAAAATCGCTGCAAACAGGCTAAATTCAAAAAAGGTGATTCGAACTACCCTACAGAAGACTCTTTCGAGAAGCCGATCAATAGTTTAATCTGATGGAGAGAAGAAGATATGCCAGATAGCGCAACTAAAGAACAGACAATGATAGAAAAGATTCAGGCAGGGAAAAAGCTAGAATCTCCGGACGAAATGACTGATGAATACCGCCAGCACCTTCTCACCTTGATGATAGCTCAGGCAGATTCTGAATTAGCCGGCGCATATGGATATGTACCTTGGATAGAAGGAGCCCCCACCGTAGCAGAAAAGCTGGCTATGGCTAATATTGTTAAAGATGAGTGTCGTCACGCCAAGGCTATATACGACTTATTAGAAAAGCTAGGGGCTAATGTAAACAAGCTCGTTTTTGAAGATAAAATGAAAAATCGCCTCAAAGTCTTTTACGAACCAATTAGAACTTGGGCTGACTTGGTAATGTTCAATTTTTTAATGGACAGAGCTGCCGGACATCAATTGCACGACGCGGCTGAATGTAGTTGGGGACCTTGGTCACGTACAATGATTGAAATTGAAAAAGAAGAATTGATGCATGTTAAACATGGTGAAACATGGGTGCGTAAATTAGCACTTGATCCTAAACAAAAAGCGGATGTTCAGAAAGCACTTGATTTCTGGTTTCCAAAAGTGAATAAAATATTTGGTAAGGGCGAAACCGATACAAACAAACGCTTTCGCCACTTTAAGTTGAAGCAAAGAGACAATCAAGAAGTCAGGGTGTCTTGGTATCAAGAAATTAAACCTTTACTTGAGTCATATGAATTGAAAGTACCAGACATAACCGTTGTAGAATAGTAAATTCATATCGTTGGCGTAGTAATTGGTTGGCAGTAATGTCCAAAGTGGCAAATAACCCCTCAACTTCAACTTGGAATGCGAGAACAGAACACCTCCCTGAGGTGGAATTGAAAGATTTGCAATTATCTCGGCTTAAGCTTTTGCTTGGGGAATTAGAAAATAACAATGCTTTCTACAAAACAAAGCTAAAAGCAAATGGTGTCACCAGTAATACCATAAAATCATTGGCGGATATTAAAAATTTACCATTCACCACAAAAGGCGATTTGCAAAACAATTATCCCTTTGGATTGTTTACTAAACCTGTTTCAGAAATCGCTCGTTTCCATAGCTCATCAGGTAGCAAAGGCAAACCCACTATCGTGGGTTATACCGCCAATGATTTGGCATTGTGGTCAGAAGTTTGTGCACGCTCATTAGCGTGCGCCGGAGTCCGTGCAGGTGATATTATCCAAAATAGTTATGGCTACGGTCTTTTTACTGGGGGACTTGGCATTCATTATGGGGCAGAACTATTAGGTGCTACAGTAATTCCGGCTTCCGGTGGTATGACCAGACGACAACTTACTCTTTTACAAGATTTAAAAGCAAGAGTTCTTTGCTGCACTCCTACTTATGCCATGAACATCGGTCATTTAATGGAAGAACTAGAGATACCAGTAAAAACTCTCAATCTGCAAATAGGCATTTTTGGTGCTGAGCCTTGGACAGAAGAAATGCGAGCTCAATTAACAAAGAAATTATCCATCCAACCATTAGATATTTATGGGCTCAGCGAAATTATTGGTCCAGGTGTGTCGATGGAATGTCCACACTCAGCTGCTAATCAAGACGGTATGCACGTTTGGGAAGATCATTTCTATCCAGAAATTATTGATCCCAAAACTGGTGCTCCCCTACCTGAAGGAGAAGAGGGGGAATTAGTTTTTACGACAATAACCAAAGAGGCAATGCCATTCTTACGCTATCGCACAGGCGATGTTTCAAGTCTTAGTCGTCAACCTTGTGCATGTGGTCGGACCATGGTCAAAATGGCCCGAGTAAAAGCAAGACTCGACGAGATGCTTATTATTCGCGGAGTTAATTTCTATCCCGGTGCATTAGAAAAAATACTTGTTGCTCATCCGCATCTTTCAGCAAAATTTTTATTAATTATAGACAGACAAAAAGCGCTAGACACAATCAACTTACAAGTAGAGCTTAATCGTCAAACAGCACAAAAGTGGGATAGTTTATCTGATCCCGGACAAGCGTCTGGACACCATCAACGTTTGAAGGAAGAAATCAAAAATCTGTTAAAAGACCTATTGGCTATAACTGCTGAAGTGGAACTGATGATGCCAGGTACTCTGCCTCATAACGAAGCGAAGGCAGTACGCATTATAGATAAACGGCCTAAAGCTACTCAAGAATAAAGGAGAATTATAGTGGTAAAACTCACTGCTCTTTATAAAAAACCTGGCGACCCACGAGAATTTGACCGTTACTATAAAGAAGTGCACACTCCCCTAGCTAATAAAATGCCAGGATTAAAGAAGCTAGAAGTAGCTAAAGTCTTAGGCAGTCCAGGTGGTGAGTCCGAATACCATTTGGTTGCTAATCTGTATTTTGACAATATGGATGCTCTTAAAAGCGCCATGGGCTCTGAAGAAGGCAAGGCAGCAGCCAGAGACGTAAAAAACTTTGCTAATGGTCTAGTGCAAATGATTATTTGCGAAGTACAGTAAAACTAATGTCTGCAAAAGTTATTTACGAGAAACAAGATTTCATCGCCAGAGTAACTATAAATCGGCCAGAAGTTTTTAATTGCTTTGATGCAGCTACCTTAAAAGAATTAGGCGATGCATTTTTAGACGCCGGCGCAGACGATAACATTTCTGTAGTTGTTATAACCGGTGCTGGTAAAGAAGCTTTTTGCACAGGGGCAGACTTAAAAGAACAAGAACGAGACATATTACCTCAACCAAGCAATTACTATAAATGGATGTACACCTTTATGGAAATGCACGACCGCTTGCGTAATATAGGTAAAGTAACAATTGCTCGTTTGAACGGCATTGTTGTGGGCGGCGGAAACGAATTAAATATGGCTTGCGATTTAGCTATTGCTGCAGACCATGTAAAAATAAAACAAGTGGGTGCCGCTCGTGGCTCAGTAGCCGCCGGAGGCGCAACACAATGGCTACCTCTTATCGTTGGTGACAGAAGAGCTAGAGAAATGCTTTTTCTCTGCGAATATATAGATGCTGAGAAAGCACTCGAATGGGGACTTGTTAACCAAGTAGTGCCTTACGCTAAATTGGACGAAGCTGTGGATGCTTTAGCGGAGAAATTACATAATAAACTGCCAGAATGCACGCGTTACACTAAACAGCAATTAAATTTTTGGCGTGATTTATCTTGGTCTATGACCATTGGTCATGCTAGAGACTGGCTTACCCTTCATGCCGGCAGCGAAGAAGTAAAAGCAGGATTAGATGCTTTTCGCAACAAGGAAAAAATTGATTACACTGCTATTCGCAATCAATCAAATTTTACTAAATCTAAAAAGGCAAAATCTAAAAAGATTAAAATATCGAAAACGAAACAAAAAACACCAAAACGAAAATAGCAGAGGTCAACAAAAAAATGATTTCAACTTATGAGCATATTTTAGTAGAGAAAGAAGAAACTATTGCTATTGTCAGATTAAATCGACCAAAGGTGCACAATGCTCTAAGTCATGCATTGATTGGTGAATTAACTAATGCCTTAAATATTCTAGATAAAGATAAATCTGTGAAAGTAATTATACTTACCGGCAACGAAAGAGCATTTGCCGCCGGCGCAGACATCGGAGAAATGGCGCAAGAGACTTCGGTATCTCTTATGTTAAAAGATCCATTCTCTATATGGGATAAAATACGCAATACAAAAAAACCCATAATTGCTGCTGTGAGCGGTTTTGCTCTGGGCGGCGGCCTTGAACTTATGATGAATTGCGATATTGTGGTTGCTTCAGACAATGCTAAATTTGGCCAACCTGAAATAAATCTTGGTATCATCCCTGGTGCTGGGGGTACCCAACGCCTAATACGCTTAGTTGGTAAAAATAAAGCAATGGAAATGATTTTAACCGGCGAGATGATTAATGCCCAAGAAGCCTTTAGAATTGGTTTGGTCAATAAAATTGCATCAGTAGAGACTTGTCTTGAAGAAGCTAAGAAAATGGCCAAGGTAATTGCAAAAAAATCACCTATAGCCTTACAATTAGCCAAAGATGCCATTCTCAAAAGCTTTGAAACATCTTTGTCCGAAGGATTGCAACACGAACGTAAAAACTTTTATATGCTTTTTGCTACTGCCGATCAAAAAGAGGGCATGTCCGCATTTCTAGAAAAACGAGACCCAGTCTTCGAAGGACATTAGCTAGCGATACCCTGGATAGCTATATTGAGAGATTATCCAAATGAGTAAAGATAAGATTCTACTTCTGGACAAAAGTGATGGTATAGCCACAATCACTTTAAATCGCCCAGATAAACTGAATGCTTTTAACGATGAGCTGTCTTATGCTTTACAAGACACATTGAACAATCTGGAGAAAGATAACAATGTTAGAGTAATAATAATTACCGGGGCTGGACGAGGGTTTTGTTCTGGACAAGACTTACAAGCGCGTCTTAACAGCAAAGATAATCAAGTATCGCTAGGAGAATCTATTCGGCGCCGATACAATCCTATTATTCTTAAAATGCGCAATATGGAAAAACCTATCATTGCATCTGTAAATGGCGTAGCAGCGGGAGCAGGAGCTAGCCTTGCTTTTGCTTGTGACTTTAGAATTGCCAGTAGTGAGGCTACTTTTGTACAGTCGTTCAGCAAAGTTGGTTTAGTACCTGATTCAGGATCAACGTTTTTATTGCCACGCTTAATTGGGCTTACTAAAGCATTTGAATTGATGCTCTTAGCTGATAAGCTTTCGGCCAAAGAAGCGCTGGATTTAGGAATTTTAAATACGGTCGTAGAACCCGAGCAATTAGCAGAGCAAACACTAGCTTTGGCTAAAAGACTTGCTGCAGGACCAAGCTTAGCGTTCGGTTTAACTAAACGAGCCATAAACCGCGTTGTCTTCAATGATATTGATGAATTATTAGAACAAGAAGCTAATTTACAAGAAATAGCTGGACGCAGCGAAGATTTTGCTGAAGGAGTAAAGGCCTTCATTGAAAAGCGTCAACCAATTTACAAAGGCAATTGAAAATAAGCTGAAGATCAATTATATTAATCACAAATGATAAACAAAAACATCTCACATGTCGGAAAACACTTTTTAATTGAAGTTGCAGGTATTGCTATAACTGACAATGAAAAGCGCTCACTAGAACGCTTACAACCTGCGGCAATAATGTTGCGCAAAAGAAATTTCATACAAGATGTGGATTATGAAACTTGGCTGGAAGGATATAGAAAATTAATCGCTCAATTTAGAGATATATTGCCAAAAGAATTGATTATCTCAATAGACCATGAAGGCGGTAGAGTAATTCGTCCTCCAGCACCTATAACTAAATTTCCTTACGCCATACATTGGTCCCAATCTGTAAACGAAGTAGCGCAAGCGATGGCTATAGAATTGAAATCATTGGCCATCAATGTCAATTTTGCGCCCGTTGCTGATATACATAGCAATGCAAATAATCCTGTTATAAATGAGCGAGCTTTTGGCACAACACCTTCTAAAGTGAGTAAAGCAACGATTGAATTTGTTCGCACAATGAGAGTTAATGGTATCGCTTCCTGCGCCAAGCATTTTCCTGGGCATGGCGATACAGAAACTGATTCTCATTTTGGTGTGCCTATGCTCGATCTGAGTTTGGAAGAATTAAGAAAACGTGAGCTAATACCATTTCAAGCCTTAATTAACGAAGGCATAGAAATGATTATGACTGCCCATATTCTTTTGCCAAAGATCGATCCAGAAAATACAGCTACTTTATCGAAAACAATTCTGCACGATTTATTGCGAGAAGAAATGGGCTTTAAGGGCGTAGTCATAGCTGATGCATTGGGCATGGCAGCAATATCTAAAAATATAAGCGAACAAGAAAGCCTGGTTAAAGCAATAAAAGCGGGCTTAGATATATTTTTAGTCGCCGGCGATAATGTCACTATCGATAATGCTATTGAAATGGCTGAAATGCTTGTAAAGGCAGCAAAAAAAGGCGATATTAGTGAAGAAGTGCTGGCACAGTCAGAAAAAAGAATCGATAAATTTATAAGTACATTGCCTCAATATGATGTATCAAAACTAGATGCAAAATTACTCTCTAACAATCATAAGATGGCAGAAAAGCTAGAAAAAGTTAAAACCGCCAACGAATTTGAATTAAATTTGCCTGGTTTTGATTAGAAGCTTTCTGCTGATAAACATGCAACCTATTCCCGCTGAGCTCCAGAGCCAATCTGAACCATTTTTGCCACCTGGGAAAAATGGTTCTTTGCCGCTTGCCCAGCGTTGTTGCAAGCTATTATAGCTTTATCGATTACTCGTTTAAACTTGTCCCAAGTAGTGTAATCCAAAATTGTTTGAAGATCTCTCGCATACCAAAAATCCAACCCATCCTCATTTATCTGTCGAATTGATTCAAAAGATTTATGATCCATGTTTTCAATATTCTTCCTGCTCATAGCATAATCTCCTCAATCATTGTTGAAAGAAAAATAGCAAGAATGGCAGCTTTCAGGTGTGCAGCCCAATTCGTCCTTTCTGCAGGGCAGCTAATCAATCTTTTCTTCTTCTAATATAATAATCGCGTACAGCGTTTTTTTCAATAGCTCGCTCTAGAACTTCACCTGGCATAATGAATTGATTAGGTAGCTGTGGGAGTTTTGATATGCAACTCTATATTCGATCAAATCTTGTCCACTTAGGAGCAATTATTTATCAGTATTTATTTGTTCTTCCAGGCGCAGGTGAGCATGATGTCATTACTCTTTCCTTTGGCTCCTGAGCTAATTCTGACTAATTTGTTGACGTCAACAAATTGGTGGGTGCCTAACAATTAATGGTCGCAGATATGCCGTCAATGTAAAATGATTATCTTGCAAAGCAAGGTGAAAATATATGCGTGCCGGTTTTGAAGTAAATAAAAAAGTTCACGTCACTGGCCCTATGAATATGCGTTTAAGTCCTAAACTTAAACAAAGAATCCGAACCGCCGCACAACTTAAAGGTATCTCTGTAGCTGGGTTCGTTAAGGCAGTGCTAGATGAAGCTGCCGATAAGGCTATCAAGCAACATGAATTTATAGAACTTACTTACAGAGACAGAGTAGCTTTTGCCAAAGCTTTACTGAATCCAAAGGACCCATCAAAAAGAACAATTAAAGCTGCTAAGCTCTATAAGCAAAGACTCGGACTATAGGAAAACACTTTATTATATGATCCATGGTGAAGAAATTGGTTTAAAGGTGTAGTTATTGCCTTGGGCATGGCAGCAATATCTAAAAATATAAGCGAACAAGAAAGCCTGGTTAAAGCAATAAAAGCAGGCTTAGATATATTTTTAGTAGCTGGCGATAATGTCACTATAGATGATGCCCTTAAAATGTCTGAGATACTTTTAGAAGCCATAAAAAAAAGGTGAGATTACGGAAGAAATGCTGCATGAATCAGAAGAGCGAATCGATAAGTTTATCGACACGCTGCCACAATATGATGTATCAAAATTAGATCGAGATGTAACTGCGGCGCCATTGTTTCTTTGGGTATTCATGGCAATTCGCCTTTGGGTTAGAGGGTGCGGATCGTATCGGAGCGCAGATATTTGCGCTCCGATACGCGGCAAGCTTGGGGCGAATTACTCCGGCGGGTCTGGCAGCTTTCGCACTTCGTAATCGAGTATCTCCAATCGTTCTCTTGTCTCCCTTGTATTTCTCAATGCAACATTCCGGCACTCTCGCTGTGCTGATCCAGCCATCATGGCATCTGCAAACATTGCTTCCTCTTTGACTCGCACTAGCCTTGTCTGGAAATCCGTTGTCGCCTGGTCCTCAAAGCGATCGAGTTCAGCTAGAGCGCTTTGATTCTCCTCCCTGTGAGCAGCGCGAGCCGGAGCTTCGCTAATCTCGAGCAATGGCACTTGTCGAACCAGCAAATAAATCATTTGCACATCATGATCTGGCTGGAAAGGAAGCCGCGTCAGATCCTGGTCGTCACCTGTGAAAACCTTGATCCGGGTAAGTGCTTTTTGTACTACCTCGAGAAGAAAGACCGCACCCGCATGACTCATGTCTATAGTAATTGCATTCGAAGCCGCCGATGCAATGCCCCAAAGCAAAACAATCACCTCCTCGTTGGAGGACCTGGGGTAATTCCCCGCAAGAATGCGCTGACAAGTGCGCTCGATCCGTTCTATTGCCTGTTGCAATTCACGAGGTTCGCTCCAGTCCGTCATTGTAATCTCCTAAAAAATGGACATCAGTTGATCGACCTAAGCGCATTGCTTAAGCCGGATTTCGGATTCAGTTAGAAGGCAGCCTGTCTATCAGTGTTGACGTAATACCGGGGATTATGCCGGTTCAGGCCTCACTTTCGCATGGCTGAGTAGATCGCTGAAAAGAAGTTTGGCCGGGGTGACATGTGCAGTATTAAGAACCGCACCACTGCCCTTGTTGACCAGTCGCGTAGCGGCCGGGTCTGCGGCATTGCCCGCGACTGGTGATGTTAGGCCATATGGAAATCCCACATCCTCCTTGTGACTCCTTCATCGTACTGAAGTTTGGTAATGGTCTCGGCATTCCCAGAGGAGATGGAGGCATAGATCATCCTGATCACAGCTTGCAAATCTTCCTCGGTTTCAAAGGATTTTCCTGCCCCTTGGGCAATAAGGAGCAGTTGCGCGTAATTGGGGTGCTCGGTCGGCAGCATGTCATTCCTCCAGGGTGAGAGATAGCAAATAGCAAATCCAACTTTGCTTGAAAGCGATTAGACTTACCGGAGTCGCAGTTAAACTGCGACTCCGGTACAGGGTCCGGTGTGTTGACGTGGTTCCGGTTAAGGGAGCGGTTGCAAGGTTTGGCCGAGTTTCTGAAGGCGCGCGCCAGCAGCTCGCAGTGCTAGCACTGCTTCTCGACGGTGAGCCTGCTGCTCACCCGTCAAGAAATGCTCGATGAGCATATCCTCGTCTGCCTCACCCAGGATGCCACTCTGCAGGTCGGCGATGGCCATTGGAGTGAGGTCGAGGACGCCGTTGCCGATGCTCGCCGCTGGCTCGTCAGATTCTTCTGCCTCACCAACCTGGAACGGCAGCCCGAGCAGAACATCCAACTTCAACCAGATGGCTTGGACATCGTCCTGCAACCGAGCTTCCACTGGAGCGGAATTCCTGGTGAGGATGTGAATTCGCGCCGCTGCCTTAAGCGTGATTTCCAGAAGCAGCCGGGTGTCGTCGGCCGCCAGCTCATTGGTAATGGTGTTTGCGGCAGCCCGGCCAACTCCCCAGAGCAAAACCGCGGCCGTAAAGTCAGAGGGGCAACTGCCATTTTGCGGCAGGCTGTTCGGATTTTTCTGTCCATCTTTTCGAGAAGCATCCGACTGTCAGGCATGGAACGGTCTCCATCAGAAATAAGTTTTCGACTCGGACTGAACATGAAAAATATTCAGTGATCGACTTAAGCCCGTTGCTCAAGTCGATTTTCGCCCAACAAGATCAGCCTCTCATTCAAACAGTTGGACTAACCCATTTCACTCATTGAGTGATCTAAACGGGCTGAAAGAGAGCAATATGCAAATCCGGATCAATAAGAGGGTATGATTTGTAGGGGAACGTAGAACAACCTATCTTCTTGCTTTTGCCTACCCATATTCAAGCAGGAAACCTAATACTTAGGCATAGCGTAAACACGGCTTTGTAGAAGACCACACATACTTTTCGCCATTCATCAGTCCTTATAAATTAGCGATTTTTTATTAGCTTCTCGATATTAAACAGCAAATTCTACATTAGCGATACTTGCGCGAACCTACTAAAAGTTAACATAAAATGATCTCTTTACAGCTGCATGTTTGCGCTGAATATTTCTTAGCAAATTGTTTTTGGTTATTGCTGAGTTTTTAATTGTTGTTCTAGGCGATCAAGTTGAGCTAAATTGGCGGCGAATAATTGGGCTGGTAATTTACCTGCTCTAGATGCTTTATGACGATTGATTTCAGCTTGTACTTGTATACGCAAAGTATCCAGTATCGCCACTGCATTACCAGGAATACTAACTATGGCAGCAGTACCAAGATTATAATTGGAGACTCTGGAATCGCGCAGAGTTTGACCATTGGCTATCTTACCTGCTGAAGTGTATAGGATTCCACCAGTTAGGTGGGTGCTACCAGTAAATGTACCGGTTATCATATTTTGGGTAGCCGTTAATTTGCCTGCTCTTTCCTGTTTGATAATACGCTCAGATTCACTTTCAAAATAATGGTTTTCTTTTCGATACATAGACATTCTCTTCAACGGACTGTTGGCAAGATCTACGTTGGGCGTTATTGCTTGACTGAGCTTTTCTAAAACAGTTTCATCAGCTTCTAAAGTAGCAATTTGCCTTGTTTGGACGTCATGGACAATCGGTGCAATATAATGTCTTTGAATTTCTTGTTCAACAACGCCAATGCCCCGACTAAGAAACGGGGTGGCTATAATTAAGCCTCCAGCAATATCGTCTAAAATACCGGCGCGAAGATTCCACTTTCTGTCATGTCTATGTTGCGATAAGAAAGCAAAAAAGCTACCTATAGCGCTACATGTATATTTAGTCATATCTAAAAAATAAAGCGATTTTTGAAAGGCAACATATCTTCTTGCGCCGATATGAAATTTTTCGTATTCTAATAATGCAAGATCGCGTAAGTCTACTAATACTTTTCCTTCAGCCAAATCTTCTGCAGCATGATAATGCAAAAGTGGCGCCGCTGATTCAATTTTTAGAAGAGCCTCTCGCTCTATAAGCAATTTATCTATTTCAATTTTTAAAGACAAAACATGAGCCTTAGCTGCTTTAGGCGAAAAACCTTTTCTGCTAGCTTGGATATCATGAAATTCAGTGATGCCCAGTTCTAATGCGCCTGCGGAGGCACCGATAATATAACCTACCATACTAGTAATATTGCTTCTCTCTAGTTTGGCGGGCGAAAGTTTATCAGGGTCTTTAAAATGGCTTGAACGTTCGCTAGTAGAATAGATTCCACTGGCCAGATTCAAACAAAAATTTGCTTCCTGCAAAGTAGCATAGCGCCAACCAGACCAGCGGCCTTGTTTACCAACTTCTTTTCTGTAATGCAAGTTGAATTTCTCCAACTCAATCTCTTTGAGAATAACTTGCTTTGTAAGGTGCTCTATTTGTTCTATTGTATCGCTAGGTTCGCTTTGAGCTTGAGCAGCGCTGGCTAAAAGTAAATTAGAGGCAGAACTGTCTTTGCCTAATGCAATATCATTGGACGTCAGTAATATAGCCAAGATAAGTATAAGGTTGACGATATCAATTCGCATTGCTTCAATTAATTATTGCGCAATAAGCTGAGAGCAACAGGCTCGACACTTTTTGGCGTTGGCAGGTACGCTTTCAAGACATTCGGGACACTCTTTGGTTTTTGCTGAAGACGGTTGATTTACACCAAGGAATTTGGTCATTATAAAAACAACGAAAGAGATTACTAAAAAATCAATTATGGCAGAAATAAAATGTCCATATTTAATAGCATTCACTGTTATCTTGCCGCTAGCATCCATACTTTGAGACAAGGCCCATTGCGCCGAAGCCCAGCCACCCTGCGGCACAAGCAATGAAATAACTGGCATAAATAAATCTTCAACTATTGAGCTTACTAATTTGCTAGTTGCAGCACCAGCTATGACACCAATAGCTAACGCCAAAGTATTCGTTTTTAAAATAAAATCTCGATAGTCTTGAAGCATTTTCTAAAATCCTCACATTCACTTGCCATCTATTCGTAGCTAAATACATGTTATAGGCTGGAATAGCCTAAAAGCCCGATTCTTTAGCCCCACTGGGCTCTAAAACATCCTTGGTTTTTTCTGG